>Ga0100380_10005948_pt1 | contig 12503 bp, 9 predicted proteins | sample CryGeymeta201504_FD_80417 | JGI IMG/M metagenome (GOLD analysis project Ga0100380, IMG submission 80417) | Groundwater microbial communities from Crystal Geyser aquifers in Utah, USA - Crystal Geyser metaG 2015-04 | ecosystem: Environmental > Aquatic > Deep subsurface > Groundwater | place: USA... | reverse complement strand
TGAGTTACGGCAGTATTTTTGCCATTGTCAACTTTAAACTTGTTTTATGAAAAACAAGGTTTTTGGTTTCTCCGGACGCATGGCAGAACATTGCCCCCGGTTTCTAATGCGCCAGTCTTATTTTTTTACGGGAACAAGAGTCTGCCAGTCGTCTACTGTGACCTGTGAGTGTGCTTCGTTGTTACTTGTTACGATCACCATCCTTCTTGTCTGAGAAGGTAACTTTGATCGAATGGATACTATGCCGAAGATATATTTTACATGTCGGCTACACACGCCACTTCGCTTATCTCTCGTGCTTCTAACTAAAATAGCGTCGAGGATGGCATGCCCAAAGAAGAAGCACAACTGCATCGTTTCCAACAAGCGACACAACACCAGCTGTCTCCTTCCTTTGTTTTTGTTTCTACTGGTGTTATCTGCCACTGCATATCCGGGCATGATCAAGAAAGTCGATCAAGATCCTCGACCCAGATTGTTGCGTGGAAAGGAACTGGCTGCAATGATTCATGAAATACGCCAGAAGGATTATCAATTGGTGAGAATGTTTGCCAGCGAGAATACCACGGTAGAACAATACAGATATTGTCCCTACAAAATCAAAAGCTTTCTCATGACTTTGTGCACCAGCACGGTCAGTTACCAGACGAGTGAAAATGTAAATCCGGGACGAATGAGCGTGTCGCTGCATATCAGAGGATTAGCAGCCGAAGCTCTGGCGCTTTGCATGTTGGAACAACCCACTTTTCGGGATTTAGCTCTCAACACGACCTTTATGTCGTCGGATGAGGATAATGGTGGGGAAATTCGTAAGACCCAGGAGATACAACTCGTTGCAAAATCCATGGCAGAGGGCCTGACAACTTTGTTGCGTGATTCCCTGCAACATTATCAAGAAACATTTCCGAAAAGTGGGGCTGCTGTCTTGGCAGGAGCTCAGGCAGCCGAGGCTGTTTGGGCCTCCTCCTTTTTCAATCCCGCTCACATATCCAATTATTTGAAGCATGAAACCATTTCAGCTTTGTCGGAGTGGATCGTTTCCGCCTCACTTCCTGAAGCTGCCGCCAACAATGTTACGATAAAGTATCCCTTTCAGCCAGCACGAACTGTCATGTGGGCTATGGCTGCCTTGTCTAACTTGGCAACCTATTATTGTCAAAATGATTTGGGATACTGCATTTGGAACTGGCAGCCATTAATTGATGATGCTAATATTAAAGAGAGCGTTTTGACATTGGACGATGATACCGTTTTGGCAGAACCAGACTTGACTGCCAAAGTACGAAAACAAATGTTGGCAAACCCTAAGTTACTCGAATCTATCATGGCGTGGATTTGTCTTGGTCCTATTCACCAGCCAGCTTCAGTGAATTATGGTTGGCCAGGAGATGTGCAGCTGTACAAAGATCTGACGTTGAATGCAGCATCTCCTCAGCTCCAATCCCCTTCCATCGTACCTTGGTCGGCCGCAGAATGGGTCAAAGTCATGTTGGTTCCTGGCACGAGTTCGGATGAGTCACGACAACGAATCTTGCAAGCTGCGTCTTTGCATGGTATACATGAATGTTTGTGCAATATGAAATGGAGTCCCGACCATCTGGAGCAGAGCGCCTCTATTACAGCACTCAATCTCTGGTCACCACAAGACGAGTGTCCCGATATATATCAAGATTGTGAAGATTATGATTGGACTTCACTATCTGAAGATACATGTCAAGAATACGCTGATGAACGTTGGTGCATTGAGAATGGAAGTGATATTGGTGTTCTTTTGGATGGAACGCGATTCATGGCCAAGGAGGCTTGCTGTATTTGCGGTGGAGGGATTCGAACAGATCAAGCTGTCTCAGAAGATGAGGCCAGTGACGAGCTGTAGCTAGAAGAATATAGAATGGACATTCAGCTTTCAGTTAATGGGAGTGGGTTACTGAAACGCCCGCGCAATAATTCTTCGACGACACGCGTAGTACATTGTACTCGAGCAGCAGTTAGATGTAGACGTATTCGATCATTGGTCTACTCCTGCAGAGTGATTGCTTCATATTCGCGTGCATTGGAAGATTCCCGAATCGGGTCGCTTACGTCATTGAGGCCCTCAGTTTTCATAACTTGGTGTTTTAAAAATAGTACCTGGTACTGTACTAATCATAATAGAATTCTTTTATCGCAATAGCAATCCCGGGCGACACGTACCTTAACAACAACACAACGACAAGCTTGCTGTGTTCATCTAACGATGGGTATACACGGCAAGTTAACGCTGGTGTTGGTCTTGGGGACTGGCAGTTTTTGCCAGGGCTTTGTGCCTGCACTGAGCAGCCAAACTCCAACCAGGCTGCTACAGCTTTCAATCAACACAGACGACTCGATTTCTTCCTTGGTGGACTACAAGGAATACGAGGAGGACTTTGATGCGTATGCTCGTGATATGGATCCCCGCGAAGCTCGGTGTCAAGTGGACAGGGAAACTAAAGAGTTTGTCATTGTGGATCGAACATCCCTGTGGTTAAGAGCGCTACGAAAAACCTTTCGTGTTTTATTCGGCGGCAACAGAAAGCTGAAGAAAAAGCCTGGCAAACTGATTCTGATGAGATGCGGGACATCGTTATGGAACCAGAATCAAACATTCACAGGGTGGGCCGATCCCGATTTGACTGAACAAGGAATTGCCGAATGTCAACATGCGGCTCGCTTAATGGTATCGCAAGGCTACCAACCCGACGTTGTCTACACGTCACGCTTGAAACGAGCCGTGCGTTCCTCTTGGACGGTGCTAGAAGTCCTGGAGAAGCTCTACTTGCCCGTCTTCAAATCATGGCGCCTGAATGAACGCAGTTACGGTGCACTGACGGGTCTTTCCAAAAAGGAAACAGCGAAGAAGTTCGGCAGCAAGGCCGTGCAAGCATGGAGAAATTCCTTAAAGGCGCGACCTCCCCCAATGAAAACGACCGATCCATACTATCCTGGTAATGACGAACGTTATGCGTATCTATCCCCAGAACAAATTGCACTAAGTGAATCTTTGCTGGATACGATGGCGCGTGCTGTGCCCCTATGGGACTACAAAATTCGATACGACATACAAAATGGTAACAATGTGTTGGTAGTCGCTCATGGCAACACTTTGCGTGGACTCATAAAGACGATTGATTCTATCAGTGATAAAGATATTGAGCAGGTTTTCCTTCCTGTTGGCATCCCGTTTGTCTACCATTTTGAACAAGGTGATGCCAGCATGATGCCCTCCCCTCCACCCGATGGCAGTCTAACCCAGCTGCATACCAAGGGGAAGTTTTTGGGAAAACCAGGAATGTTGCAAAAAGCTGTTGATGAACACAAGGAGTGGAGGAGTTCGGTTCCAGGTATAGAATCTGATGATTTGGATGCACATATTCATAAAAGACGTACCACAAGTGTCGAGGATTCCTTACTCATGTTGAGACAAGAACAAACAGATGAACAAGCAAGTGATGATGAGTTCAACAAGGAAGTGAAGCTTTTAGTGAAATCACAATCGTCATTGTCTTCATCGGCGAACAATGACGTCTTTGCGGATCCTTCCGAGTTTGAAGATTTCGATGCAGCTAGCTCCAGTGAAGAAGGAAGCGTCGCAGCTAATATGGTACCATTGACCGACGGCGGTCAAAATGATTATCCAGTCGTTGTTTTTATCCGCCACGGAAGGACACCACACAACAATCTAGGCTTGTTTACTGGCTGGGAGGACCCGCCACTTGCACCTGACGGAATAGAAGATGCCAAAAATGCCGGACGCTTACTAAAGAGGCATGGATTCAAATTTGATGTTGTTTACAGCAGTTGGTTGCAACGGGCTATTCAAACGGCTTGGCATGTGTTGGATGAGCTGGATGCTCTGCACTTGCCTATGGTCAAGTCGTGGCGATTAAATGAAAGGATGTACGGTGCCTTGACAGGCAAGTCGAAAGCCATGGTCGCCACTGAGTATGGCGAGGAGCAGCTAGTGAAATGGCGCAGGGGATTTAAGATCCGCCCTCCTCCCGTGTCGTCCTACAGCCTGAATTACCCCGGCAACGACTACAGTCGCACAAAGTATGTTAAAGATCTCCGGATCTCTTTTTCTGAAACGCTCAATCGGAGCTGGGAAGAACGCAAGTTCAGAATACACCGCAAGTTTCCCAAACATGAAAGTCTCTACGACTGCATGCAACGATCGGTACGTCTGTCGACATGAAAAATAAAGTTTACCAGCGCACTATCTCTGTCTTTACTCGGGTTCTGACTTGTCGCAATATGCTTTCCCATTTAAAACAGATCCCATACTACACTGACAGAATTATGCAGGAAGCAGTCTCCAAAGGGAAGCGTGTCCTTATTACAAGTCATGAAAATGCCATTCGCGGTATACTCATGCACTTGTGCTCGATTCCTGAGGAGGCAATGAACCAACTTCATCTACCAAATGGTGTCCCTCTGGTCTACAATGTCAAAGGCAAGTGCATTACACTGCTGGATGATGGAAGTGGTGAGGATCCCATGCAGGTGTATGATTTTGGCCCTGCTGCAAAGTACTTATTCAAACCGTGTGAGCTGACGGATGACTTCTTCGAGGAGGTGAGTAGGAACAGCTTGCTGTGTGGTTTGTTTAATAGGATCATCTTGTTGTGTGTTCTCTAACTGTGCAACTCTATGTTTGGAAGATGGAGCAAAAAGCCAAATCGACAAAGGAAAAGGTACCTGCGTAGCATATTTACATAGATTAACCATGTACATAAGATACATTTGATTTTAAAAAGTGGCAATCCTTAGTCCTTTCTCGATTTAGAATCCCACTTCGATTCCATATTTTTCCTTCATCTCCTTTATTTGTTCCAACCTCTTCAAGTAAGCTTGAAATTGTTGAACAGCGTACGTGTTGCGAGGATCCGTTCGAACAGCTTCTTGAAAGACGATGCCTTGTTGTTGAACATCGTCCTTGGTACAGTACCCTCGGGCAACTAGCAGGTTGCTTTTGGTGCGATCCAGGGAACTCGATTGGTAACGTATTCCTCCTTCTTCTCGTTGCTCTTCAAGAACGTCCATGGCAATGTCAATAAAGTAATTGGCTTCATCGCATCGATTCAAATTGTACAGCACCATGGCATAGACGAACGTATTGGAGGGACCATCGACTCTGGCATTCCCAATCGGTCGCATGACTTTTTCGGCTTCATCGTAACGCTGCCGCAGCGATAATTCATATCCACAATTGTACATGGTGTGATGACTCCTGGAATTGACATTGAAGGCAGAAATCCACAATAATTCGGGGCTGCTCCATGCAATGTTGCGTTCGTGCAGTTTGACCGCAAAAATACCCAACTGCAGAATAACAAGTAAGTTTCCTAACCAATTTACTCGGAGCTTTGCAGCCGGCTTTTGTTTTGGTGATTCTTTATCGTTGCTATTGTCGTCGATACTACTTTCGGTTACCTGGTCTTCTTCGACTGGTTCCAAGGAACAGAATATCGTCTTGATCAACAAGGCCTCCATGATACAAAATCCAAACAGTGGTAGATAAATAACGCGATCCGCTTTCATCAGTCCCACGACTACCAGTAAATTCGATGATAGCAAAAATGGTAAAAACATAAAGGCAAAAAATGCCATGAGAATAATGCGCCTAACTTCCACTTCCAGAGCCGTGGCATGAGATGGCAATCCCCTGAACAAACTTTGGACGCAAGCAACGGCCAAGATCCAAAGCAATACCACAAAAATCGCTCGCGGATCGGCAATATCGTCAATTAGTTGAATGCTGCGGCCGCTCCAATCGGGACACAGATAGGCCGGAAAGATCATATCTCGAACGTACAAGGCATGGACCCAACCGGTGCTAAAAACGCGCGTTAATCGATCTTCCGCAAAACCTGCCGGATTCTGATCGTAAATAAAATCTGGACTGGATTCTCCATTGAGCCATTTTCGCAGTGCTACCAGCAGGAGCGTCTGAATCGCCAGTACGATGGTACGTCCCAAAAAGTGGATAGAGTCGGGATCTTTCTGTAGTAGTTTGTGAAACCAATGTTTGACCGATCCGTGATGTTTCAGAAAGTCGTAAGCGACCAGTGTACAGAGTGTTGTGGCGCCCTGTTCTTTTGAAAACAATGACGCTGCCATACATATCCACGGCAAGACATAGATGAAAAATCCGTACGTTATATTCTGGAAAATGTTCTTCTTTACGGCGGCGGCAGTGGTGGTGGTGGTGGTGGTTGCTTTTGCTGTCGTCCCTGTCGTTGTCATTGTGGTTGGAATGTGACTGGCGTACGATAAAAAGGCAACGACAAAAAAGAATGTCATGAGCAGTTCTCCTCGACTCGTAATGTTGCTAACAGCTTCAGCGTGGACGGGGTGCAAAGCAAATATTAATCCCGTAATGAGCTGTGCCAGGACGTTGCCTTCCGCTGTACTCGTACTCGTACCACCCAGTGGTATGGCTGCATTATCAGCATCATCATCAAAGACGTAGGACGCCGCTTCGGTTAACAATCCTGTATTCATGCCGTGTAGTACAATATTTACAATATGAAACCACAGTGTGACCTGCTCCGCATCATCCAATGTACCGAAATAGTGTTCGGCCAACAACCAGTTCCATTTGAACGTTAAGGTCGTAATGGGACGAAAGGATTTGTGCGAGGCTGGTTCTGTCATGGGTGTTCCCCAAAAATCACGCTTAAAGGCATCCTGCCAAGGCACTTGTCCGTTCACTACTACGTTCTTAGCCACAGATCCAGCATCGTCGTACACCCATTTGCCACGCAATGCATCTTGATTCCAGTACGCAGCAATCGCAATCAATGCCGTCCACAATGATGGTCGTTGCAGTACCGTCAGTATTACACGTCTTATTGGCATATCAAACAGCAGAGAGAAAGAGAGAGAGAGACACACAAAAACAGGTACGTAGTAGAGTTGTTTGTCGTTTTTATTATTTTACAATGTTAGCAGCTACGAATAGTTTGTCGGGCTATTTTGGAGCAGCAATAACGGGATGACGTTGGTTGTGTTGTCGGTGCATTTTTCTGTTTTGGTTCTGCACGCTTCAAACAAGTCTACTAGTAGACTACCGTACTAAATACTCCTTCTGGTACGGTAGTAATACGTAGCCGTAATTGCTAGAGCTGCAGAAGATATTATGTAGAATAAGGTTGAGGCTGGAATTCAAACTTTAGTGTTAGCGTTCAAAAGTCGAGAAAATAAAAAATAAAAGGTACCGAGTAGTAGACTAGCTAGCTAGTAGACTACTACTGGTAGAGTAGAGTAGTAGAGCAGTAGACTAGAGTAGTAGCTACCGTAGTCTTTACTAGTCTAGGTAGTAAAAAAATAAACAGCAACATTTCCACTCTCACTCCGATCAATTTACGTTCATGCATATTATCTCATTCTCTCTCTAAAACGGATACGAGTACTAGAGAAGACGCTCGTTCTATATTATAACATTCACTCTAGACCATGCGGATAACAGCAACAATACTGTTTTCAATCATGACGATCTCACTGTCTTCCTTGTCGACGTGTCAAGCTTGGAGTAATAGTTTTTTGTTTGGCAGAAGCAGTAGCAGCAGAACAGTAGCGCAAAGCCATTACTTTGTACGCCATCGTTGGCACACCAAATCGTCCGTTTCAACAAGAAGAACGTCCACTACTACAACAGCTACAATAGTATCATCATTATCATCACAATCCACGAGCAACAAGGATCAAAGTACCATTTTTTCTAAATTTCCTCCCAACACGCGAAACGTCATGGCACCCATGGTAGCTGCCAGTGATTATCCGTATCGTTGTTTGTTGCGTCAGTACGGTGTCGATCTGTGCTACATGCAAATGCTACATTCTCGCAATTTGGTACAAGACAAAGTGTTTCGTCGTACCCACCTGGATCTTTTGGAATACCGTACCGACAAGTTGGAACAGGAAGAACAAGACGAGGAGGTACTGATGATGCAACCGTACGATACGTTGTTGCCACAACAAAAATTGGCTTTGGAGGGACTTGATGAAACCGATCGAATGGCAGCACAGCAAAGATTACAAACCAAGAAACGTTTCCAAGACACCACCACTACCACTACTTCCACCTCCACAGCCAATAATAATAACAACAATAAGTACTGGCAAAAGGGTCCTCTCATGGCCCAACTGGCAGGATCCAACGTCGACGATGTTTTAAGCGCTGCTAAATTGCTCATGGAAAGTACCGAGGGCAAGTTGACGGGTATTGACTTCAACTTGGGTTGTCCTCAACAGATTGCTAAAAAAGGAAACTATGGAGCATTCTTTATGGAAGCTGATTTGGATCAGGTCTGTCGCATTCTGACATCCTTAAGCGAATGGATGGCGAGACACTATCCAACCAGCTATGTGTCGGCCAAAATTCGCTTGCCTGTCGATGACGAAATTCTCGTGAGAGAACGCATTCCTCGTCTCTTGCAAACAGGAATTAGTTTCCTTACCATTCATGGACGGACCATTCACGAAAACAAAACCAAGGTTCAGGCCTGTCATGTCAACCGTATCAAACGTGCCGTTGATACCTGTCATCAGATTCAACCGAAATTCCCGGTTGTGACCAATGGAGGGATCGAATCCTATCCAGATGTTGCTCATAACATACGAGAAACTAACGCCATTGCTGTCATGTCATCGGAAGCTCTATTGGAAAGGCCGAACGTCTTTATGGAATCTTCTGTCACCAACAGTCCACACGAACGATTTCAACAGCAAATGACCATTGCCCGTGATTATATTGATTGGTGTCTACTGAGTCCACCGGCACCAGGTGTTTTGGGTGATCACGGCTCTTTCAGCATTGCCAAGGGACACATGTTCAAATTTGTGCACCCGTATTTACAGGAACACTCGGATTTGAGGGATGCACTGGGAATGCCACAACACGTGGGCAATGTACGACAGCTCCACGTTTGGCTGAACGAACTGGAGGCACGGTACGCAATGCTGAGACCAGAAGAATTCATGGAATTATCATCTTCTCAGAAGAATGCATCGTGGTATCGCCGACATCGTAATGCACAGGAACGGGTTCATACTCGACAAGTTGGTGGTGCCAAGGCTCCTCGTCGTACTGATTCCTTAATGACAGTCCAAGAACGCAAGGAATTGGCACGACAGCGAATTGCCAAGCTGAAGGAACAGCGAATATCAAAAGAAACTGTCAGGGCTAATTTATAATGCTTCATAAGAGTATGGGGATGTTGCTCCGTTGAGCAAAAAAGATGTAGATAAACGGAAAGCTGTAGTATCAGAATCAGAATCATTCGATGGCCCAATCTTTTGAAATGGCTTTCAATCTATGCAATCGACCAAATACTAAGGGTTCCTTTACACTGACGTGTGATCGAGTGAGCGCCTTACTTTCATTGCTGATGCTTAAGATGAATTGTCAGCTAAAATTGTCGCTCTATTTTCTGTTGTCGAGGACAACTAAAATGGTAGTTCCCTCTTTGGCATGCGCTACCTGTGATAAAATAAATAATGAAGGGAGCCGTTACCTCAGAGCAGTCCGCCGAAGGTCATTTGAAACCATGTCGCGAAAAGCTTTCAAGGACAAGGGAGCATCGTTCGCCTCTTCCGTAGCCTTTTCGGGATGTTGCTTGTAGTACCGGTGAAATTCCAAGTTTACACCTCTGCTGTGCAAATTCAAGTTGGTATAAATCGTGGCTTCTGACACAGCACTCAATCCATGCAACAACCATTGGCATTGAGCCATGGCTTGAATGTCCACTAAAACTTCCGTATTGGTCCTGTCATGAAAGCGATGCTGTTGCTGTTGCTGTTGCTGTTGCTGTTGCTGTTGAAATACACTGTTTTGACTAACAAAGGTTGGATCGAAAACAGCTGTGGCATTCGGGCTACGGATAATGTTGGACTGCCAGGTAATCGCTTTGACCACTTGTGGAGGCCACTCGTCTTGGATTTTGGCTATAGCACGAGAGGAATCCGTAGCAAGATAAATAGTGCTACCACCCACCTTGACAAAGGCTTCACAATAGGGTAGAAAGGCTGCCAAGGGGATCTTGTCGCGTTTGTTGGCTTTATCGGAATGCCGAACGTGCACTGCCAAGCAGGTGAGAGGATTTTTGGCCTTTTCCAAAATGGGAGCTTTGGGCTTGAAATATTTGGCCACCATTTGAGCCGCTTTTTGTCTCATGGGATACCACCAGTTATGGTACGAGCCCTGTCGAAGACTAGGAGGGACACCTCCATACTTCCAGGAACGGACGCAGTAGGGACAATTCAAATGAAGACCATGAACGAGTTGTTCATCGGTTTGCAAGTGGACAAATGGTTTCCTGGGACAAGGTTCTGTAATGCTCACTTGAAAGGTCTGATTTTGTGGTCCCAGCTGTAATGGTACCACGGATTCAAAGTAGGAATTCCATACTCCAGTTCCTTCCACTCGAAGTAGGTCATTATTGCGCTGTGAGGCTTTGTCAGGAATCCGCGGCTTGCCCGGAAACAAAAAAACGTTTCCGGGCGAAAGCGGATCTTTAAAAGAATCCCAGGTAATTTGCAGTTCAGATTTCATTTCGTAAATGTTGCTAGGACCGGAATGAACAACGGGATCGTACACATGCCTGGACACATTGTTCAAATGAATAAAGGGCTGTAAATTGTGCTTTTCTGCATATAAAAGTTGATTGAGGATGAAAATATAAAATATAGTCCCGGCAGCTCCATTCTTGTCTCCCTGACTGATCCACAAGACACCATCATAGTGCTGACAATATTCTGGCTCGTTATCAATCGATCCAACAGCGATTAGTGCTTGGGAAATTGGATACGGCCTTTGCAGTATCACATAAATGACAACCAAAGTCACAACAAGTAACATCACCTGCAAGCGACGCTTACATGTAAACGATGTAATGCCATTCTTTATTGGTTGCGTTTTCACCGTTCCATCTTTCGGCCGTGTATAGTTTGGTGGCTTGATGGGCCTCTTCATCTCTTCATGTCAGCTCAGGGCTCGTTTCAGTTCATTCTCAACATTTAAGCCTTCTCCTGGCTCTGTTCAAAAGTTCCTGCGTTTATCCAACGTACCATTCCTACAGTATCTGCCAATTCTGAAGGTTTTCAAGTTTGGCCAGGGTAGAAGTATGAAGTACTGCCATAGAAGAAGACATGCAACTAGTTGTTGTGTTGTGATCGAGTCCCGTTGAATCTTTCGCGTGAATCAAAACGAAAAGTTTTCTTCTTCGATTCAGAATTCAGTGTGTGTAGACGTGTAGACCGAACAAACTCCACCAAGCTCGAAGTATTTCCACAATGACAAGGAAGTTCATTATTTCGTATGCTTGTTTGCTCTTTCCAGGCAACATCTGCCAATCGGCAAACTTAACTTCTCAAAGCAACATGTCTGGCTCGAGTTCGTCATTGGACGATGGATCTTGCCCAACTCTTCGCCTTGCCGTGTTTGATTTAGACTACACAATATGGTACGGTCTGTACTCTGTACATACATTGGCATCAGTGATCAAGTGTTGTTTCTGCTCTGACAAGCCTCTATTACAAATTATGACCGTGGCCGACATTTTGTCTTGTCATTTTCTTTCATTTAATTACGACAGGCAACCTGAAATGTACCAGCTTACCGGTGGGGCACCGAAACTAACACCGGTAGATTCGAAACAGAACCAAAAACTTTCAGCCAAAGTATTGGAAGAAGCTCGAACCATCAAAGAAGGATACATTCTGACTTCCGGACATTCACCCATCCGAGTCTTTCCCGGAGCGTACGTTTACGAACGCACAAAAAAATTTATAGTTGGAAAAAAAGTTTTGCCCTTCACGCTTTTAATGTTGAACTATTTCTCATAACATCTTTTCCCTCCTGACTGTTTTGTGCATGGATGACAGAGCGTTGGCACTGACCGAAATCGAACAGATGAAAACTCTAGGTCATGACATTCAGGCAGCAGTGGCATCTAAAACAGATGAACCAAGGTGGGCAAAAATTTGCCTGGACAAACTTGTTATTGACAACCAGAGAACGACGACATTGAATTCATGTTTTGAAAAAGGTCGTCTGGTAGACATTTCGTACGGTAACAAAAAGGAGCACTTGACACGTCTGCACAAAAAGATGGGCATTCCCTTCGAAAGCATGGCATTTTTTGACAATGAGTACGGTAACATTCGAAGTGTTTCTCAACTTGGAGTCAAATGTTTCTACACGCCACATGGAATGACATACGAAGACTGGGATAAGGCCAAGGAAGAATTCGGAGTAGAATTCGACATTAACAGTTCGTAAGTCTCTATCATTATTAATACTAGGCTAGCCTCCAGGTGTATACAGTAAGATGTAACTAAAGTCACTTCCAGGCCACACCATCATACGTACTACTTGCTGATCGGTCCTCGGTATCACACCTTGGAAAGACCGCGTTCTCAAACTCCCTCTGTAGCATTCCACGTTTTTATTGGAACAGTGACAGCCGATCAAATAAAATATG
>Ga0100380_10005941_pt1 | contig 12518 bp, 9 predicted proteins | sample CryGeymeta201504_FD_80417 | JGI IMG/M metagenome (GOLD analysis project Ga0100380, IMG submission 80417) | Groundwater microbial communities from Crystal Geyser aquifers in Utah, USA - Crystal Geyser metaG 2015-04 | ecosystem: Environmental > Aquatic > Deep subsurface > Groundwater | place: USA... | reverse complement strand
TGGGTCACTTGAGTTGAGTCCTGAGATTCTCTTCTTTTCTTAATTTCATTCATTGTTTCATGGAAATGTGAAAATTTTCTATTCTTCAGAGTTTCACTTGACATTTTTCGAGCGCTGCTAGGGGAAAAAATATCAGAATGTTTTGTTCTTTCTGCCTTTGGACTCAGTACTCTGAGATTAAAGTCAAGTGAAGTTTGTGAGGCTGTCGTTTCGATATTTTCTGGGTATCTGAGGCTATCTATGAAGTTCATGGCTTGTATTTTGAACATTTGTACTGACCTTTAGAGCGCCTGAATATCCTAAGTAATCACAATTTATTTCAAAGGCAGGTAATATTTAATGAGAAATTTTCCATCAACAAACACAACTCCACAGCGATTGGCTCTAAAGTTAGTCAAAATATAGTTTTTGGCAAGATGAATCACAAGCTGAATAATCTGTCTGTTTAATTCTTTGAAAGTATCATGACCTATTTCCTCAAAGGCATTTTCCAAAGATTCAGGTACATAGTTATAGTAAAGCATGAACTCCTTATCAGGCAGTTCTTAAATTTTTTTGATATTTATTACATTTCTATGGCTCAACTGTTTCAAGTGGTTTAGCTTGGTTTAGAAAAGTAGCTTCTAGGTTTGATTTCTGTAGGGTACCCTTTTTCTCACAGAGATTTTTCTAGACTCTTCAGGCTCATCAGGGCTGACGTGGCATTCCCCAAAAGGAAAGTTATTGCCCATCATATCGATGATGATGGATGTAGTGAGTATCTAGATGGATCTAGGCCGCATCAAATATAATCAAGTTGAATAACTGTAGATGTTCAAATTAACAATCATAATAAGTCAGAATCAACATCACTAATCGGCTATTTAAGGGGCCATCCTTGCTTGAGAAAATTATCTTTATTGCTTTGCTGCCTTGATGCTCTTGCCTTTTTGCATCTTTCTGTTTACTATTCCGTTTATCATTTTGCTCTTTGCTAATTTTTCGGAGTAAAAATCTTCCACTTTCTTCTCTGCCTCCAGTTCTACCTTTAATCTCTCACGCTTTAGTCTCTCTTCATGGGCCAATCTTTCGGTAAGGTGATGCCATTTAAATTTAGGCAAATACTTGAGGTTCCACACATCTTAGGAATAAAAATTTCCCTTCTTTGCGACCATTTTTTGACCATTCAAGGTCAGAGCTGCTAGTTTTGCCATTCTTTTGTCTGAAAATTCGATCCACCCTTCTCTGAAGCAAATCTTTTTGTTGCCTCCCCTTTTGATTCTATTTTTTCTTGTCCATTAGCTTTCTGGAAGCAAATATATTCTTTCGACTAAGTAGCTTTAGAGTAGTTTTTTGATATAGCTTGGCTTCATGTAAGGAGGTATTCTTGACATATAGCATATTCCCCTGTTTCCTAGCTTCTCCATGTACTCTTCATGCTTTTCTCCTTACTACTACTGATTATCTACTTCAATCATATTGTCTTCTGCCTCTAGCTATTCTACCTATTCTTCTGGTTGTTCATTCTCAACTTATTCAGCCTCTTTCTCATCGCTAAATTCTTCCTATTAAATGTTTTATCTGCTCTTTTTGCTTGAACTCATACTGTTGAATATTATTATAATTAGTTCAAGTCAATATTAAGATTAAAATAGCACAAACCCTTCAACCACTTGAAATGATCTTTTAGTTTGTTCTTGCTGCAATTAATATTTTATTCTCAATCTTTAATTAACCAAAAATGAATAATGGAACAGCACTCTAAGAATCACAGTATGATTACTTAAAAGACCTCATTTCTCCTCATCTAATTGCAAGTCAATCTATTGAACAGTGGGTTATCAACATAAACTAAAAGTTTACCTAAAAAATATAAGATGGATAGTAAATAATCATGTAGAAAAGAATAAACATATCTCTACCAAAAACAAAGGATTATTCCAGAGACATTGCTCATGTACTTGTTAATTGATATAGTATCATGCTCAAAATAAGCAATTGCAAGAGAGACTGACTATTATGAGCAAAAGTCAATAAAAAGAGCCCAGATAAAGTCTGGAACTTTCGGAAGAGTAGAGACTCAACTTTGTTAAAAGGATGAAACAAAAACAGCAATAAGTGAAACATATGAAATAGTAAAATGCTAGAATTCGTGAAGAAAAAGAACGAATGAGGGAAGAATAGTAAAAACTCTAAAAAGAAATAAAATTCAAATAGGAGCAAAACAGGAAAAGAAGGATTATATAAAAGAGGCTTAAATAGATATAGGAGTAAAAAGAAAGACGAGCAGAGGAAATTCGATAGCGGAATAGATAGTATCAATAAATAGCAGGCGAAAAAACCCTCTTCCATCGCCTTGAGGAAAACTACAGTAAGATTGAGAATGCCAACTTGTAAGAGAAGAAAAAAAAGCTGGCCTTAATCAGGTAGATACATAAGCCAATGTCAAGAACAGATTTTGAAAAGCATGCTCAACAAATCAAGTAATATCACAAGCTAGCTTTTAACCTGAGGTCGGTCGAAAAAGAAGATAGATAATCTAGCCCAAGATCAAATTTATTCTATAAATCTCATTGGTATAAGTAGGCCCTGAAAGAATAAAAGAACAAGGAATAAGAATAAATTGAAGAAAAGAAAGAGATCATTAAATAACTCAAGGATCGACAAAAGAAATACTCGGAGTATATCAAGCATAACTATATGCCAGAAAGTGATGATAGGCTAATTGAAGAAATATAGAAGAGATTTCATTCACCGATCAAAAGAAAAAAGGCCAAGTAGATAAGGCAGATAGGTCTGTCTAATCTTAAGGAGGCAAAATAAAAAAAAATGTCTAAAGAACAATTGTAAGCAAAAAGAATAGAATAAGCTCGACTTGCTAATGCTCTTGTTGCAAAGCCAAAAAAATATTTGGAGTAAATAAAAATGAAGCGAAGAAGCAATTCTTTGACAGACAATTTCCTCACAAAAGTAAATAAGGAATAAAAAGCAATTAAATGGAAATCTCAATCTGTCAAAAATTTAGCCGAGAAACTTTAAAGGAAAGCTGAACAAAGAGAGCAGCTTCAAAGGATAAAAAATAGCGTAGTTGATACAGAGTTAGATGAGATGTACATGAAACTACTCAATGTCAAGCTGAAACTGTTATCAGATAAGTGATTAATATAGTCTTTAATCAAATCATTTCGAGTACTTTGCCCACAATTTTGCCCATACTTCCTTAGGTTTGTCAGCGCAGATCTATTTGAAGTTGACAAGTTTCTTAATTCCAACGTTTTAGATATTGAGATCACATCCTAAAATTCTAGCGCATTCGGCTCTGTTCAATAGAGGAATTTTGAGCTTGACGTTAAATACTTTATCAATGTCTAGCAAGTCCATGGCTGTGAGATTGGAGGTTGTTCCAATAATCATCAATCTGCATTCAGGATTTTCAGGGATTCTCTTGATCAGAAGCATTATAGCTTGCATCAAGGTATTGTTGAAATCTGGTCCAGTTGCCACGTATTCAATTAATCTTTCAATGTTATCGATAATGATTAGAGATTCTCTTGTTTTATAAGCATCGTTGAATATTTTGTTGAAGCTAAATATTCTGCCGTAGGTGCCAACTCCAATATATTTTTCGGGACTGATGATTTTGATGTATGTAAACTTTGAATTTTTGGCAAAATGAGAGGCTATTGATGTTTTTCCTGTGCCTTGAGGACCATAAAGAAGCATCGATGTGAGCTGCTTTGAACCCTTTAAGGTCAAATTTGTCATTTTCTCAAGAACACTCATAATCTTGCCATAGTTTTGGCCATAGTTGATCAGAGGATTTCTGAGGTAGACTTCAAAGTTGGCCTCATCAATACCAAACCCTGGTGTTATTTCGTCAACTGCCTTCAAAAAATCATTTTGAGTGATCTTTGTTCCAGCTTTAATTTATAGGTTTTTCGAGAAATCCATAATATTGTTGCCTTTGGTCATTGCAAAAGAAGAAGCATTCTTAACAACTGCTTCAAGTTAAGCTCCTGTATAATTTTTGGCAGTTTTGGCTATTTCAGGTATACTGACATCCTTAGCTAAGAGATGTTCATGCTCAAGTTGCTTTGTGTGAATTTTCAGAATCTGGACTCTTCCGTTTTCATCTGGAATTCCGATCTAGATTTGAACTTCCAACCTTCCAGGTCTAATCACTGCCTCATCTATCAAATCCTTTCTGTTTGTCATGCCAATAACAATGATATTATTCAAAGCTTCAACACCGTCCAAATTTGTGAGAAGCTGGTTGACAACAGCATCTTTTGCATCTACATAAAAAACCAATTACTTGAGCCTGAGCCATCAGAGCCTCTTTGTCGACAAATAGCATCGATTTCGTCAAAAACAACTACATGTAACTGACTCTCATCTCCATATTTCTTTTAATCCTGACGAGCTGGTTCGAATAGTTTTCTAATGTTTTACTCTGACTCTCCAATATATTTGCTAAAAACTTCAGGGCCATTTACAATATTACAGGACTTTGCCTTTAGAGTTTTAGCGAGTTGTCTAGCAATCAAAGTTTTTCCTGTTCCAGGAGGGCCATAAAGTAGAATTCCTTTAACATGGCTAATTCCATATTTTTCCACAACAGAATGAGGTAACCTTCTCGAAGCAAAAGCTCGTCGGAATAGGTTAGTTAGTTGCGTATCGAGGCCTCCAATTCCTAAAGAATCCATTGAAAAATCAGCAGTGAAAATATTCTTCTTTTGATTTTTGGTCGATTTTAGCCTGATTTGTTGATCTGAACTAGCAAATGATTCAAGAGCAGTTTCTTCAGAGATATAAACAAAGGCATCTTTGCTTCCAACCAGTCGATCTATAGTGATGATGTAGGGAGTACTATTGAGGTTCATCACAAACACCTGATCAGGAGAGACATAGTACTTGTTATATTGTTTCTTGAATTCCTTCAACAGCTCAATATCGTCAACTTAAAACCTTTATTTTGGAGGTAGGAGTAATTCTATCTTGAGAGTGAGACTGGTAGCGGCCTTATCTGTTGGTCTGGGATCATAAGCTTTAATCAGGGTTTGATCAATCAGACTGAGTGCTAAAAATTATCTGAACTTTTTATTGAGACCTATTTTTCCTTGAGGAATATTTTATGAGAATGCAACAGGAAGAACATATCCTCTAAGAATGATATATTGTTTATGAGTAGGAATGTTTCCATTTGGGCTGAGATACACTCGATTGCTGTAGGTCATTTCTTCGGAAGTGACAGGAGTAGCCGTCACTAAATCAGTATGCTTCTGTTCTGACATTTTAATAATATCATCTTGATCTATCATCAAAAATATTAATCTCTGTTGAATGAATGAAATAATCAATTGTTTAAAATGAATGTATCAAGTTGTTCGTTGTTCATGCACAAAAAGTCCTCTTCTTTTGAATGAGCTTTTGGAGCGAATTGGGAATTGTATGTACTTTTTTGAATCATTTTCTGGAAACTGGGATTTAAGTGATTGTTAGGCCTTATTGGTAATTCAATCGAAGCTGAATTTTTCAAGAAATTTTATTGATATCTCGATTGGCTCGGACTATCGACTCCAACAAAAATTTTGTGACTATATTAAAAAACAATTACTGTCGTTGTACTATAGGTTCAGTAGGCTGAGTCTTCAGTTTCAGTTTGTGATCATAACTGTTCTTGTATGTAGTATCATCTTTGAACTTTCCTCCTAAAAAGAATGATTCGAGCCTTTTTGCCACTTCAGAAGGTTCAAAGCCTCGATCAGAATAATCTTTCTGATAGGAGCTCTTTTTTAAAGGAGTAACGTCAGTATCAATAAAGAATTTTGATCCTTTGGGCTTATAGGTATTTATATTTATGGTTGTGCTTGGCTGATTGTATTTTTCAGGTTTATAATCCAACTCATAACTTGACTTCATATTTGTCACTTGATGTCTAGGCAACTGAATCCTTGTTCTTGATGGCTCAATTTGCGTGTTGCTCCCATCAAATGTAGCATTACTCGCATTAGTTTTGTATCGATATGAATACTCCGATTTTCCCGTTTTTGAGGGAAGTTTATGTTGATATTGATTGGGTCTCTTTACTTCACCAACTCTCACTGAATATAGGTATGTTTACATTTATTAGTAAGATAGTCACGATTCAAAGATATGATATCCTTGTAAATATTTTATAGGTCTCCATGATGCTCAGGATTTATGGTAGGCAGCTGAGATCTATTTTGCTGTTTCATCTAACTTTTATGATGATGACCCCTTTCTGACTATTTTCCTGGCTCAGGAGTGTGAGTAGTTCGTGCTTTATGTCTATTGAACTCCATTTTGCTAAAATAACTTTTATTTGCCTTCAATTATAATAATGTTCAAGCTCACCGAAATTAATTAAATTTCCTGAATCAAAAGAATATTTTAAGGAGGAGGTTGGATTCTTTCTATCAGAGGACAAGTTATGTGATTATTTAAAATTATATAGTTAAAATCAAAGCTGAATATGAAGAAAAAACCTTCTCAAGAGTTAGTCAATGCAATGAACAGTTCTAAGGATTTTGTTCGACGTCTAAAATCTCCTCAGAATAAAAGGGCTCCAGTAAAGAGATAGCAGTAAATTCCATCAGTAATTTTGCCTCGTCATAAACCGATCAAGAGCAAATAGGAGCAAAAGGCCGATAGCAACAATACCACAAGCTCAAACAGGCCGAAAAATCCAAAATTATCAAAGAAAATTAAGTACAAATAGAAAGGCTAGCTCAAGGAAAAGGAAATAATGAACATAATCATTTCCTTTGCAACAAAAATTCAGAGACAGTGGAGAGTTTTTGCCTTTCGAAAAAGAGTCAAATAGTTTATGAGTAAGATAAAAATATAGGAAGAGTAATAAAAGTAAATAGATCTGAAACCCAAGAGTCAATTTTTGTAACTAAAGTTCGATAATAAAAAAATAAGAAGATTGGTTCAGTTTTAAGAAGAACAGATATCTTCAGGAACCACTTTGTACGATAGATCGAAATATTAAAACGCATTGACTATCAAAGAGTTCAAATCCAAAGGTGATATATCAATCAAGTCAAAAAGCAAAAAAGCTTCGGCTTATTCCAAATCTTCAACATCAACCCCAAGAAATAGAGTCGAAAGAATCAATAAAAGCTCCAAAACCCCCAAAGAAATGAACATGATATCTGAACAGCTATCAAGATCTCTTGAAAGACCTCTTTCCTGTAGATCTAAATAATCAGAGATTGATTCCTAACAAAGAAGATCATCTTTCAATACTTTTGAGCAAATAAAGTTGACCTAGAATCGTAGACACTCAACTGGGTAACTCCAACCACCCCTTCGATCAATTTCTGGGAAAACATTACAAGTCAGCAAAGCATATGATTTGAGGATAGGCCAGTCAGAGAAGACCATCCGAAGACAAAAAGAATAAAATACCAAGATATTAAGAGAGCCCTAGACAGAAGCAAACATAGCATTTAGGAAAGGAACCTCAATCGAAAAAATGATGCACAAATGTAAGAAGGAACTATAAATGAAAAAACTAAAGCAATTATTGTCAGTTGAGAATCGTTACACAAAAAATGAAGTAACATATCGAAGTTATTTGGAAATAATAGGAAAAATTAATGAAGATCATACAACTAAACTTGAGTAGATTAAAGTCAAAGAAGGATAACTAAAAAGTACCCTGGGTTAACTGCTTCGATTGTATAGAAGTAATCCTCAAGAAGTCAGGTTTGCTGAAGATGATCATCAAGGTAGTACTTCTAATCTAGATGTTTCTCTTTCATTTGACAGATGGGACTTTAATTCATCTGCTAAAAAATCTATTGACCATCTCGATATGCCAGAAGGCAACAGTAGCAAAGTTATTTCGATCTAAAGTGTACTACGAGAGCTTGATGAATAAGACAGTTGTCCTAGTGACGAAAAAAGATTCAAGAAAAACAAAAACCTTCAGAGGATTGATAAAATTGAAGCAATTGCTGAAAGATCAAAGTAAATTTCTGAGAAAGATGTTGCTTCTTTCGAAAATGCTCCCAATACTAGTGTGGAACACATAGCGATCGAGTAGGTAAAAACTGAAGAGTATCCTTACTGCATGACTGAAGAGGCTGAGGATGTTGAAGAGAAAAATAATTCTACAATCAAAGTCGAATAGATAAAATCTTTGTAGGAGCCTGAAAAAGAGAAAATATAATCAAAAGAAAGTATCAAAGCTAGTGAAAGCTAATCTTAAAGTTTTCAAATCACTCCAGCAGGACCTCCTTATCTCAACAGCTCATCAGAAATTCTATCAAATTCATCAGATAAATTACTCAATGAATTGATCTTTAAGGAAATAAAGACTGACCCTCAGATAGCTGTTGAGGATCCTCTGATAATTAAGCTAAAGGAGATGATACTATAGAAAACAATAATGAATAACATCAAGGTCATAAGTTCATTGAAATTCGCATTTGCTAAAGCATCCGGCTAGAAAAAAAAGGACAAAATAATCAAGTAAAAAGTTCCATCTATTCGAGCCAACATCAATACTATAAATGGCTGGCTTCTGTAAGTTTCTCATTTCATGTTGGATAACTATGAAAAAATAATAAGCTAAAATATTATCAAAGTGAAACAGCCTCCAGTTTCTGAAGTATTTATGATGGCCAGAAAATAAATATCACTCATTCCTCTGTATGAAACAATACCTTAATATGTCTTCAAAGATTTCGAATTTGGGTACATTAGAGCACTAGCTCGGAAATATTAAGTCAAAGATATTCATTATTAGCAGTTTTCAGGATTTGTTTATACTTTCCATAGAGCTTTGATTGATTCCCTTAACACAGCTCTTATGGATGAACTTGTGACTGGAAAATAATGGATTCAGACTCCTTGGAAGGCTCCTCAAAAATTCAAAGCTCCAATTATCCATGCTGATCATGCTAAGCTGTGTCTCGAACGAGTGATAAACATGGTCTCTAACTGGGCTGAGTATAGTTTAGGCCGACTTGAATATGAATAGGATTTTTAGTAGGCCGAATACAGGCAATTTGAAGAATAGAAGATTTTTCTAGTCTGTCGATAATAAGTGCAAGAAACTAGGCTTAGCTACTCCTTCAGCATGGGCCATATTTTACTACTACTATCTGACTGGGTGTATGAATCCGAATTGGAAATATTGGTCCAGTAAATGCTAAAGTTTTCATGATAATTATTTAATATCTATTGACAGATACATAGTCTTAGTTATATCATTCTTTTTTCTACTCAGGATCTTATCTTATGATGACTCCTGAAGAATTGACACCAGCAAACACTCCAAGGATATCCTTTTAAGAGAATTAACGGACGATGATTGGAGTGTAAACTGCTGATCTCCTTTTGTTGCCCATTTGTCCCCATTAGTTGTCACCCCATTACATCACGTAGCCGATATTCAATTGAACAATTGTATGGTTGTAGCCACAACCTAAGCTGGTAACCAACACTTTTTATTCTTTTCCTTTTCTCTTCAGAATAAAATCAGAAAGAGCGTCAACCTTAGTAATATCTCTGATGTGCCTGATTTCACCTTGAGCTAACTGTCCTTTGAGATTACTTCCAAATGTGAAAACTTAATAAGATTGAGTAACTCTATTCTTGGCGATCAGAACTGAAAATTCAGCTCCGGCTTTCAGATCAATTACTTAGGAATTGTCAAGATTTTTGCTGATCTTCACAGGAGTGAAAGCTGCAATCATAGGAGTATTCATTTGTGAAAATTGTTATTAGTGACTCAGTTGAACATTCGAGTTGCTTCCCCAACCAAAGACACTTCCGCTGTTATCAAGAGCTAAACAGTGATTGGAACCTGCAGCAATTTTTGTTATGTTTCGAAGGTTTGACTATATATAATTATGCTTACGACTTTCTGAGGGTATGATATCCTTCTCTCATTGAAAGGCGGGAATGTTTGTCTCTGACTAGATTCAACTCCACATTGTCCGTAAGTATCGTCTCCCATGGACCACACCTCTCCTCCCTTCAAGGCAATCATATGATCAACTCCTGCAGCTATTTGTGTACTTCCTCTCAAAGGATCAACTTCTCTGCTTTTTCCCAACTTAACACCCTGAACAGTGCCTTCCTTAATATCTTTGATGATAGGATACTGATAAACTTTGTTATTTGTGTCGAGGGTCCAAATGTAGCCAGTTGTGAACTTAACCTCTTTGATATTCTTTGCGAGTTGTTGAACTTACTTTCTTTCGTGATCATATTGCTTATTGGCTGGATCTAAATTAGAGTCTGTTATTTGGGTTCGCCATATCCATAGACCACCCTTTTCGTCAATGCCTGCCTCGTAGTATTATCCAAACTCAAGGCTGATCAAATTATCCGGTAGGTTGGTGATACGCTTCGGAGTGAAATTTCTGAATTGAAGGAGAGCATCAGGTCTGGCCTGATAGATACCATTTCCCCACATATAAACATCATGTCTACGTTTGGAAGCACAAAGGAAAGGAAGTGAAGTTGCTGCCATGAGAGCCGTTCCTTTGATAAGATTTCTGAGCATCATTTAATATAATTATGACCCTGAAGCAATCCAACTAAATTTAGTATTTTAATATAAATCACTCTTTCATCATTGGAGTGCAACACTCTCTCATATTCTGCATCAAATTCAGTCGAGAAGAAGTCCTCAGGTGAAGAGAAGATGGATTTGAATTTAAATTACTCATCGACTTTGACTGCTCGAAATTTTTATTTTTTATATTCCTTCGCTTGGAAGAAGGGCTCAGATGTACAATGCCTTTGAGTGTGCTTATCTGATTGTTTTTGTATTGTTGAGCAGTCATTGAAAGCTTCTTAGGTCTTTATATTTCATCAGGTATCATGATGGATGATAAGTTAGGCCTGTTCTAAAATCTGATGGTGTTGACATGTTGTTCATGTCTGATAGGCTGAAATTATGTTTTTTCTTTGGTTAATTTACATTTTTTCTTTAACTTGCCTGATATAACATTCATATGCACCTACCTTTCCTGCTACTGAGTTGGCTAACTGCTTCCAGATCTTTTTACCTCTCCTTCTTTGATTCTTGACACAATCTACATAGGCTTCCCTGAAAAAGTTGGCTTACTTTTGCTTCTCAGACCATCTTTCACTCTGACTTCTCTATGCCCAAGTGTAAATGTTATTTGAGGAGGGGCTTCTATTCTTTTTTCGGTCTGATACTGCTTGATTGTACCTTCTGGCTTGTTAATGTGCTTTTATGACCCAACAGATGCATACTAATGGCATCGAGTTTCAGTAAATTTGAGCATCTGTCCTCTTTCACCTGAGCATGGCTTTTGAATTTTTTATTCTTGAGCTATTTACATTTATCTTTTGGGTTCATACTTTCTCAAAGATCTTGGCCTCTCTATCGAATTTTAGTTCTTAAGATTACTAACTCTAGGAAGTCTAGAGGTTGTATCTCCAAATATTTTGTATTTTTGTTCAATAAACTTGAGAATCGCGTTGATGACTTGACTATTTCGTTGTTAGTAGTGCTAACCCCCAGTGTACTCGAGATGCTTATGCTCATGCAAAGGTAACTTAGCAAACATTTCTTCAGAATGACAATAGTTAATAAAGGTGTCCTGTTTGGAGGCGATTAACATCACAGGACAGCGAAGTTTATCCAAATCAGATTATAGCTCAACTTGTTCCATTTTGAAGTTAGCTCTTTGTTATATCGACGAACCAACCATTAGAAATATTGCCTTGATTAGAAATTATGGAATTTTCATCCTGTTTTGACCAACTTCTACCACCATTCTTTTCAAACTTATAAAAGCACTGTCAAGCACCAAACCTATTATTTTCACATCAGTCAATTTACCCAAAGATTGCTCTTGCTGAAGGGATGTGTATAATTTAACAGCAGTGACAGCTCCCATTGACCTCCCCCAAACGATAAATTCCTTGACTCCCCATCGTTATCGGACTTAAGCTATCATCTGAAGAGCATCCCAACGTTCGTGATAGCCAAGAGACACAAAATCTCCTTGTGAATTGCCACAACCTGCAAAATCCAGGCTGCAAAAATGAAATCCTCGTTTGACTATTTCGGGAATATAGCAGAGTGCTAAATCAATCAAAGGAATACGTTCTAACCTTGAGCCATTGAAACTGTGCAGGTACAATACGCATGCTTCACTTATTGGATTTCTTTGTTTGTAGAAACTCGCCTTTATCTGATGCTTTTGCGCGGATTAAAAAGTGAAGTTTGTCCTTAGAGCCAGAGCTCCGAGAGCAGGAGGACCTGATATAAGAACCCAATTACCGAGATCGTAGTCAGAGTAGGTTTGTCTGGCGGGTCGGATAAGCATATTGCAGAGCTGATCATAGAAGCCTGCCATTAGGTGAATATATAAAGTCGTTTATTATAAGGTTAGAGCTCATCTTATCCCCAGCCACCACATTCATCCAGTTTGAACTATCATCATACCATACAATATTGAATGCATTGGGGTTGGGGTTGGGGTTGGGGTTGGGGTTGGGGTTGGGGTTGGGGCTGG
>Ga0100380_10005940_pt1 | contig 12520 bp, 9 predicted proteins | sample CryGeymeta201504_FD_80417 | JGI IMG/M metagenome (GOLD analysis project Ga0100380, IMG submission 80417) | Groundwater microbial communities from Crystal Geyser aquifers in Utah, USA - Crystal Geyser metaG 2015-04 | ecosystem: Environmental > Aquatic > Deep subsurface > Groundwater | place: USA... | reverse complement strand
CTGGATTCAAAATTGTAAACCTGTTTACCGAAGATCACGCATTTATCACTGGCCAGCGCGAAGTGGTAATTGAAGAGAGTCTAAATCCTGAACGTTCATGGAATATTTCGGGCAATTTTCATCATGTCTACACTTGGCGAAACAGCCAAGGAAGCATAGATATTGATGCGTTTTACACAGATTTCAGCAACATTATTCAACCGAATTATGACGTTGCTGGCAAAATCATTTACGCCAACGGAACCAACGGAGCGCAAACCATGGGAGCATCCATTAATTTCAATCAACAATTTGATTTTCCCCTGGCGTATAATCTTGGTTTTAATGCCAATAGAGCTACTATTTTAAGTAAAGACGGAACTCTTAAGCCAATTGAGTTTGCTCCCATTTTTAGCGGTGTAATCACCTTAAACTATTCATTCAGAAAGTGGAAACTGGATGTGGCATATACCTGTCAATTTACAGGTCCAATGCAATTGCCAGAAGTTTATGATTTGGATGTGAATGGCGATCCTAAGCAGGTTGCTCGGCCCACAAAAAGCAAAGCTTTTGCTTTACAGAATTTGCAGATTACCAAGCGCTTCCATCAAAAATCATGGAAGCTTTATGGCGGGATTCAAAACCTAGGCAATTACAAGCAGGCCTATTCGCCACTTTCAGGCTACAACGATCCTAATTTTGCGAGTGGTTTTAGTCCGTATTTCGACACGAGTTATGCTTATTCATCGCTGCATGGACGCGAGTTTTATATTGGAGTAAGATTTAATTTTTCAAAGAAAAACCCATCCTAAAGCAGCATTTGTTGGTTGAAATACGTCTGCTTGCCAAATAGAATTTCACACTCGTTTTTTGCCTACAAGCAAATAGCTCAGAAGATTACTTTTACCACCTTATTTGGCTTTTATGAAAAAATCTTTACTCTTTCTTTTTGCAATCATTTGCTCTATTTCTCTTTTCGCGCAGCCTGTGATTACCCAAAACCCACAAAGCAATGTGGTTTGCATTGGTGCTTGCGAAGACTTTACCATTACTGCTGTAGGTAATTCATTAACCTATCACTGGCAGCAATTGGATTTAACGGGTTGGAATACAGTGGTTTCAAGTAGCATAAGTTCGTATACTTATTGTGCAGATTCATTGCTTGACAGTGTATTAGTGCGTTGTGTAGTTGAAGACAACATGGGCTTCACCGACACTTCGAACATTGCTTATTTGAGCACAGATTCTTGTTTAGCACCTGTGGCCAATTTCGAATTTCAAATATTTGGCGATAGCGTTTGTTTTGAAAATACAAGCTTAAGAGCCGAAACGGTGTTATGGAATTTCGGAAACGGTGGTCAATCGACCGATTTTAGTCCGTGCTATGATTACATGGATTTTCAAATTTTCACAGCCAAGTTATACGTGTTCAATGATTATGGTTCAGATGAAATTGAAAAGGAAATAGACCTGCTTGGCTTGGAAGAGTTAAGCACTCGTTTTGAATTGTATCCAAACCCAACTTCAGGACAGCTATATATTTCAAGCAAGAGCTTGATTGAAAGCATTCAAGTTATTGGTATTCAAGGTAATATTGTTATGGATTTAAATCCAAATAAAGCTGCTGTTACAATGGATTTGTCTTCCTTAAACAAGGGTGTTTATTTGGTTCAAATGACTGTTAATGGTCGCTTATCCCATCAAAAAATCATTCTTCAATAGTGAAGTATTTCTTTCTTTTATTCTCAGTTTCTCTATTGAGCTTTTCTTCGTTGCAAGCTCAAAAGGAACTTAAAACGCTGGCCGAAGGTGACGAAGCGGTAATAGAATCATTGTTCAAACTATCGCTTACCGATTGCAGCGCTTATCCTTGGCTCGAAAGCCTTTGCAAAGACATTGGTCACAGATTAAGTGGTTCACCTCAAGCAGCTGAAGCAGTGGAATATTCCTGCAAAATAATGAGTGAATTGGGCTTGGATGTTATCAAGCAGCCAGTAATGGTGCCGCATTGGGAACGTGGCGAAAAGGAAATCGCCTTTTTCGCAGCAGATAAAGGAGAGAAAAAATTGGTGAACATTTGTGCGCTTGGCGGATCAATCTCAACAGGTAATGAAGGCATACTCGCACCAATAATTGAGATCAGCGATTGGAGTGAATTGGCAGTGCTCGGTCGTGAGAAAGTAGAAGGAAAAATTGTGTTTTTCAATGAAAAAATGCCTGCAGAAAATTTGTACACTTTTCATAGTTATGGCCATTGCGTAAAGCATAGATGGGGCGGAGCCGTAGAAGCAGCAAAGTATGGAGCAAAAGCTGCAATAGTCCGTTCACTAAACTTGCGTATTGACGATTTTCCACATACAGGTTCTATGGGTTATGAATCCGGTGTAGATTCTATTCCAGCTGCGGCCATTAGCACGGCAGATGCAGAAGCTTTGAGTTTGGCATTGTCTAAAGGAGAAGAAGTTCAGTTTTATTTGCGCCAGCTTTGCCAAACATTTGAAGATGCGCCTTCACACAACGTAATTGGAGAAATAAAAGGAACTAAATATCCTGACCAAGTTATTTTGGTTGGCGGCCACCTTGATAGTTGGGATATAGGCGATGGCGCGCATGACGATGGGGCGGGAGTGATGCAGAGTTTGGCTGCGCTCGAATTGCTCAAAAAAATGGATTACCAGCCTGAACACACCATAAGAGTTGTGTTTTTTATGAACGAAGAAAACGGTCTTCGCGGTGCTACAAAATATGCTGAAGAAGCCGCAAAATCGGGTCAAACACACATTGCTGCCATTGAGTCAGATCGCGGTGGCTTCACTCCACGCGGATTTCATGTTGATGGAAATCCGGAGGCTTTGCAGAAAATCCAATCATGGAAAAGCATGCTCGAACCTTTTGGTTTACATCAGCTTGATGAAGGCCACGGAGGAGCTGATATCGGTCCACTGAAAACAGATGACAACGTCATGATTGGTTTTGTACCTGACAGTCAACGCTATTTTGATCATCATCACAGTGCAAACGACACTTTTGATCAAGTAAACAAGCGCGAATTGGAGTTGGGTTCGGCATCCATTGCGGCTCTGGTATATTTGATTGATAAGTACGGAATTTAACATTATCTCGACAAATTGATCATTTTGGCCAACCAAGCTTATCTTGCTGCGTTTTAAAAGCATCAAGACCTTATATTTGGTTGCATTCATGAGCAAACTACTGAGAGCATTTTCATTTCTTCTTTTTTTCATTTCCCTTTCGGGAAATGGGTTTGCGCAGTGTGCGGGCACCATTGATTATAATGGGTGGACACATTATGGGATAAATTCGGGAGTTTGGAATGTGGCAAATCCTCCCACTTCGGTTCAAAGTCTGGCAAATACCAATTGTCCCACTTTTTATGTAAGTCCAGATACTTTCATCAATGTTAAATTTTCTGGAGATATAATGGTAGATATAGCTTTTGATGACGACTACATTGGTTTTGTTATGGGCTATCAAGGTCCATTTAACATTGCAGGCTATCCTACCACTTCACCGACTTTGGATATGGATTTTGTGGTTTTCGATTGGAAACAGAGTTATCAAAATTATCTAGGTTGGATCACCCAGGCAGGCCCATCATTAAATGATGTAAACGGAACATATCAAAATAATGATCCAAGTATATTTCCTGGTTTTTGGAATCATACAAACAGTGCTACATGGAATGTTTTGGCCTCAAATTGGGGTAATACGAATGGTTGGGTAGACTTTACCACTTATCATTTTGATATTGTTTATACGCCTACTAGAATAATCGTTTGGATAGACAATGTTCTTGTTTTCGATGTTACAGGATGTTTTGAACCAGGAAGGTTAGGTTTTTATAATTATTCGCAAGAGGCTGCCATCTACTCAAATTTTACCTACGAACTGTATACAGATTTTCAAATGGAAGCGGAGAATGTATGTTTAGGAGATACCGCTTTCTTCACTTTTGCAGACACTGCTTGCTTTGTTGGAAATGCACTGACCAACATTGATACATTCTATTGGGACTTTGGTGATGGCACACTTTCTAATGACACAAATCCATATCATGTATATGCTACTACCGACACGTTCACCATTAGTTTAGTAGCTACTGACGTAAATGGTTGTGTAGATATTAGATCGAAAGATATTAATGTATACTCACCACCAAATGTGGATTTCTCAGTGAATCAATTTTGTCTTGGTGATTCAACAAGTTTCGCAGATATTACGCCTTCAAGTCTAGATACTATTGTTGCTTGGAATTGGGATTTTGGTGATGGTATTGGAGTTAGTCTTGATTCAGCAGCCAACTATCTATATTTAAATCCAGGTTCTTATCAAGTCACGTTAGCGGTGCAAACACAATTGGGTTGTGATGCCTCGCTAGACAGTCAAATCGTGATTCACAATCCACCTACACCCAACTTTTCCATTCAAAGTGCATGCGATGGTGATACCGTGTTTTTTACAAATACGAGCACCCAAAACACCTTTCCAATAGCAAGTTATACATGGGATGTGCAGAATAATCAAAGTGTGGATTATACCACTTGGGATGCTGCCCATTTATATCCAACGTTTGATATTTATTCTGTGAAACTTGAATTAACAGATACCTATGGCTGCGTAGATTCTATAGTGAAGGTGGTAGATGTACATCCGCTTCCGTTTGTCGATTTTTCTGCTCCAGGTGTTTGCTTTAACGTGCCTACCCAGTTTTTTGATAACAGCGCGGTCGTTAATGGAATTATGACCGATTGGCTATGGATTTTAAATAATGGAGATGACACACTCACCACTCAAAATCCGAGTTTTCAATTTGCTCAAGATGGTACGCATAGCGTTACGCTTATTGCCACTTCAGACAGTGGCTGCGTAGACCAAATCACTAAAAATGTTACGGTATACGAAATTCCACTAGCTGATTTTACGCATGTTGCTTCTTGCGCCAATGAGCCTATGCCGTTTACACAAACAGCCACAACGCCATTTGGTGTTGTAAATCAATGGATTTGGGATTTTGGAAATGGTTCAAGTATTTTTCCCAACCCGAACCATCAATTTAATACTCCAGGCGCGCATTTGGTTCAGCTAGCTATCTCAACAAATTTTGGTTGTGTAGATACAGTAGTAAAAGAAGTCTTTTCTTATCCAGTTCCTGATGCTCTTTTTAATTGGGAAAATGAAGTATGCGAAGGCGAAGATTTGGGATTTTTTGATCAATCAACCATCGCTCAAATTACTCCAGGTGGAGACAACATTGTTGCCTGGAATTGGGTTATGGGCGGTTTATATCAATTCTCAACTCAAAACCCTGTTTTTCCATCTACTTCTGCCACAAGCATAAAAACCAAACTTACTGTAACCAGCAATTATGGTTGCTCCGAAACGTACGAAACCACAGCTAAAGTGTATCCATTGCCCGAAGCTGATTTTGATTTCGACATTGCTTGTAAAGATTTTGAAAGTGAATTTTCTAGCGCATCCAGCATCAGCAGCGGAGTCGTAAATCAATTCAGATGGAGCTTTGGCGACACAACCACATCAACTTTGCAAAACCCAAAGCATATATTTCAATCATCAGGGGAGTTTGATGTTACTTTTTGGGCCGCATCAAACCAGAGTTGTGCCGATTCTATCACCAAACAAATTACTGTTCCTGAAACACCAGAAGTAGGTTTTCAATCCTTTGATACCGTTGTTTGCAGTCCAGCAGAAGTTACTTTGCAAAACCTTTCTACCCTTTCTGCTGGAACCATGACTTATGAATGGTTCGCAAATGATGCATTTTTCGGAATTTCAGAAACTCCGGAGGTAAAGCTCGAAAATAATGGTATTGAGCCTAAATCTTTCAGCATAAAATTGACAGCCACAAGTGATGAAAACTGCGTTGCATCTTTAGTGAAAAATGGTTTTATAACAGTGCTTCCTTCGCCAATTGCTGATTTTAAATTAGGAAAAGATACCATCGAACCTTTTGATGTTATTGTACCAATTGAAAATACTTCTGTAAACGGGGTAAAATGGTTATGGGATTTTGATAATGGTTTTAAATCTTCTGAATTTCAGCCAGTTTATACTTACCAAGAAGGTGGAACTTACTTGATTGAACTCAAGGCTGAAAACATTTGGCAATGCGCTGATAGTACCTTCAAAAAATTAGTGGTAGATCCATTCATTACTATGTACATTCCCAGTGGTTTCTCGCCAAATGGCGATGGATTAAACGATGTTTGGGAAATTCAAGGGTTCAACGAAAACCGAGAATTGGCATTAAGGGTTTACAACCGTTGGGGAGATTTGATCTATTTCACTGATGATCTTTCTAAACCATGGGATGGAGTAGATGCCCAATCTGGGAAATTGGTTCAAGCCGGAGTTTATGTGTATAAACTTCGTTTTTATGCAGGTGATGACGAAGTAAAAGAAATGAACGGAGAAATTACCGTGCTTCGCTAAACACGTTTGGACTTGCCTTGTTACTTTCGCCATAATGTCAGAAAAAAAGGAATTCATCAATCCTATCGATAAGGATAAAACCACCGAAACACCAGGCCTGCTTGAATATGCACACACGGTTGGAAGTGCGCTCATTAAGCCAGAAGATAAAGGCAAACTAAAGGGTAGAGCACTTGCCGCCATGTACGAGCAAACCGACCAACAAATGGCTCAAATTAAGCAGCAAATAGATTTGTTGGCTGCGCAGGTACATGAGCTTCAAAAGCGAAAAGAAATTTCAGAAAAAATTTACGATTCAAAAATCGGTTTTCAGCCAATAATTAGCCATGTTTACCATTTATACCAAAAAAATGACGGAAGCTACATCGTTTCAATGCTTGGCGAAAGCGATTGGGGTAGGAAGAAGCCAGAATGGGAGTACATTACAGCCGTAAAATTATTGGGCGACCATACTTGGCAAATTCTAAAAGATGACATTGAAATTTAAGGTTATAATCCTCTCATTTACAATACTTTTTTCTTGTTCGAATGAGGGAACACATATCAATCCTAGTATTGAGATCGAATCCATTCATCAAGTGATGAATCTTCAAGCAAATGCTTGGAATAACGGAGATATTGAAGGCTACATGCAAGGTTATTGGAATAGTGACTCGTTGATTTTTACTGGAGGAAAAACAAAAACAACGGGTTGGCTTCAGGCCACAAAACGTTATAAAAAGTCATATCCAAGTAAAGCAGCCATGGGTGTACTTGCATTTTCTCAACTTGAAACTTCATTGATTTCTGATTTAACTGCCTTTACTACAGGTGCTTGGGTTGTGAAAACAGATTCAACTTTATCAGAAGGTCGCTTCACATTAGTCTGGAAAAAGATGCACAATCAATGGCTCATAATTGCTGATCATAGTTCGTGATAAAAAAGTATGTGGGCTTTACATTGCATTATTAAATTTGAAGCCCTTAAGAGATTTCTTTATGATACAAAAAGCACTTATTTCATTCACTCTTATTCTCCTTTCGGTTTGTGCCTTTAGCCAAGATACAATAAACAAGGAAACCAAACCTACAACCGCTACCGGAGACGAATCAAGAGCAGACAGACTGTTTTTTGACAAGAATTATGAAGCTGCAAAAGCTGAATATCTTATGATCCTTGAGGAGCGTCCAGAAGATACCAAGATCAATTTCAACCTCGGACTTTGCTATTTGAATTCAGATTTCGAAAAAATACAAGCAGTTCAATATTTCGAGAAAATTTTGTTTTATGACGAAGAGGCTGCAACAGTGTACTACCTTTTAGGTAAATGCTATCAATTTGACCATCAGTTTGACCGTGCTATTGATATGTTCAATAAGTACATTCAATACTACAGTATGGGCACAGAATTCACTATCGATGATGCCAAAATTGAAATTGAATATTGTGAAAATGCATATGAGTTAATGAAGTTTCCAGTAGGCTGTACTTACGAAAATCTAGGGCCTGGTATTAATTCAGAGTTCCCTGATTATTTCCCATTTGTATCTGTAGATGAAAGCTTCCTCGCTTACACTTCTAAAAGAAACGATGGTAGCATCGTACTTCCTGATGGAACTTACGCATCGAATATCTACTATTCGAGTGTAAAAGATGGCGAATATCAAGCGGCAACGGAAATGCCTGGAGCTGAGAATAAAAATGAGGAAAGCGAAGTGATTGTTGGTATGAACGGAGATGGTAGTAAAATGCTATTAATGAAGGGGCTGCAAGGAATAAGTGGAGATATTTACGAGGCTGACTTTGCAAATGGAGTATTATCAAATGAAAAAGCACTAGGCAAAGACGTTAATTCTCGCTTTCGCGAAATTGCAGCTACCTACAATGTAGAAGGTGATGTTATCTATTTCGTAAGCGACAGACCGGGTGGGTATGGAGGAACAGACATTTGGATCACCAAAAAATTACCTACAGGTGCTTGGGGTGTTCCTTTCAATGCAGGTTCTTCTATTAATACTGATCGTGACGAAGATTTTCCAAACGTTTCACCAGATGGTAAAATGCTTTATTTCTCTTCAAAGGGGCATTTTTCAATGGGCGGTTTCGATATTTTCAAAGCAGAATATAACCCAGATTCTAACAAGTTCATGGGACCAAGAAATTTGGGTTATCCAGTTAACTCTGTAGATGATGATATGAACTACCGTGTTTCTAGAAATGGCCGTTATGGTTACATATCTGCATTGCGCGAAGAAGGTTATGGCGATTATGATATCTATCGATTGACCATCAATGAAGTTGAAAGTGAATACACCGTCCTAAAGGGAATAATCTCTTCTATGGATGAAGGAAAAGATTTACAAGATGTTGGAATTACGGTTACCAATCTAAAAGATGGCGATGCTTACGGTTATTATGCTCCAAACCCAAATACAATGCGTTATGTTATCGTAATTCCACCAGGTGAATTTGATGTGTTTATTGAGGCACCAGGTTTTGAGCCCGTTTCGTTCGAAGTGAAAGTTCTTGGCAAAAGCTCTTTCCAACCTGAAGTTGATCGCGATATTAAGCTTCTACCTAAAGGATAGTATTACCATTCTGTTTTTTACTTCATGCTTAAAAGATATACGTTGTATGTTTCTAACGACTGCAGCCAATGTGAGAATGTTTTAGACTACATCAAGCGTAAAAACATTGATTGCCTAGTAATCAATATTGATGATGAAGGCGATTCTACGCCAGAGCCAGTATTTATTTATCCAGTATTGTTTTTGAATGACGATTTGCTGGCTTATGGTCTGGATATAATCGAGCACTTTCAGCTATCCTACAATAGACCTTAAAAGTCGTCTGTATTATATTTCCCTTGTCTTAGAAAGTAAAGGCTTATTCCACCTAAAAGCCCGAAATAGATAAACTCTGTGCACCAAACCACGGCTGTGCTTGCGTCAAACCAAGTAACTAAGGCAAATGCTGCGCACAAGTAAACAACTACGGTAAATATCTCTATACGCATACATAGCCGAGTAAGTCCTGCGCCAGCTAAACCTCTGAATGTTAGAAAGGAAAGGGAGAAGAAGGTGAGTGAGAAACTAATCACTCGCAGTGTAGGCACAGCGTCCGATATCAGGCTTTGGTCGAATGTAAATAGTCCCAAAATGGCTTCTGGAAAGAGGTTGAGCACAAAGCAATAAATGCCATCAACAACTAATAGTAAAATGGCAATTTTCTTGATCGTGGGCATGATCAATTCTTGCCTTTTTTGTCCAATGAGATTGCTCACCAGCGTGTTTGTGGCATCGCTCCAAGCAGTCAATGGAATGCCGAGAATCATATACAAAGCGCGCACAATATGACTCACAGCGAGTGCTCGTTCGTTGATAGCTTCTATGATAGAAAAGAACACAAACCAAGCACCCATTGCCACCAAATACTGCAACATCAATGGACTTCCTATTTTCCAAATTCGCTTCAAGACTTCTTTATCAAAAGCATGAATTTTATGTAAAGCATATTTTCTTAAATCTGTGAAAATGAGCATGTAGCCAATGAAAAATAGTGAACCAAAACATTCAGCGATCACCGATGCTAGTGCTGCGCCTTTTATTCCCATTTCTGGGAAAGGCCCGATACCGAAAATCAATAAATAATCGAAAACAATGTTTACAATAGCGAGCAATGGAGTGCCTATTGCAAGCACCTTAGTTTTAGTGATACCAACATAAAATGCGATGAAAACAAAGTTGACAACTGATGGAAAAAGACCAAATGTTCTGATGCTCATGAAGTCTTCAGTTGCTTCAATTACACCTTGAGAGCTGTAGATGACATTAACTAAAGCAGACGTGCCATAATGCAATAATGAGAAAGCGATAAACGTCATCGCAAGCAGCATAGCCATGCTATGTTGAAATACTTTTCCGATACTCGCAAATGCTTCTTCTCCATTTCTGCGAGCCATAATGATTTGAGCACCAAGTGATAAACCACTTAAGCAAATAACCATTGTATAATATAGTAAGGTTGAGTTTCCGGCCGCACCCAATTCCACTTCGCCTATGCGTGCTAAGAAAATCGTGTCTATCAAACCAATCATATGAACGCTAATGCCGCTAACCATTATGGGTAGGGCGATAGACGCAATTTCTCGATATGATACAGCCTTTTGCAGAGCGGCCAAAAGTATTCATTCAAGACACGTAAATTTGGGAGAACTTTATGCAGAAAATACTTACCACCAAACAGATCAGAGAAGCTGATAGATTAACGATTGAGCGCGAGCCAATTGACTCGTCAGACTTAATGGAACGCGCAGCAAAAGGCTGCGTTGATTGGATTATAAATCACTATTCCAACGATCGACCTTTTATCATTTTTGCCGGTATTGGTAATAATGGAGGCGATGCTTTAGTAGTTTCAAGGCACCTTTTACAATTAGGTTTTGAAGTGAAAACCTTCGTTGTCAGGTATTCAGAAAATTTTTCAGCCGACTGTCAGATCAATCTTGATCGCTTGCGCGAAATGGGCCATGAGGTAAGCTACATTCTTGAAGAAGCTCAAATTCCACCAATTACGAGCAATACGGTTGTAATTGATGGATTATTTGGTTCTGGTTTAAATAGAGTAGTAGAAGGCTTTGCTGCCATATGTATTCAACAAATTAACGCAAGCATTGCAGATGTCATTTCTATCGACATTCCATCGGGTATGTTTGCTGATAAGCCAACACCAAGAAACTCGGCAGTAATAAATGCGGTTCATACACTGACTTTCGAAGTTCCAAAACTGAGTTTTATGTTGCCTGGTTGCGAAGAATTTCTGCAGCATTGGACCGTTATTTCAATTGGTTTAGATCCACAATATTTGCGCGAAGCAGAAAGCCAGAAGTATTTTGTGAACCAACTGAGAGAATTCAGTTTTGAATTTGAGCGAAAGCGATTTGATCACAAAGGTATTTTTGGTCACGCTTTGTTGGTTTCGGGAAGTTTTGGTAAAATGGGCGCTTCGGTGCTTTCGGCAAAAGCTGCATTAAGATCGGGAGTAGGCAAGTTGACTGCACATATTCCTAGGTGCGGCTACAATATTCTGCAAGCTACTATTCCAGAAGCTATGGCAGAAATTGATGATTATATTGATTTTATTGGCGACACCATCAAAACCGATGCATACCAAGCAGTGGGCATTGGTCCTGGATTGGGAACTGGTAAAAAGACAAAGCGAAGTTTAAAGACGCTTCTGAATTCGGTAAAATTCCCTGTTGTGATTGATGCAGACGCGATCAATATGATTGCCGCATCAGACGATGGCCTTTCTTGGTTGCCAAAAGGTGCCATACTCACACCACATGTTGGCGAGTTTGAGCGACTGGTGGGTAAGTCATCAGATGCATTTGAGCGACTCGAAAAACTGAATGCTTTTGCCATGAAAAACAAAGTGTTTGTATTGCTGAAAGGCGCTCATTCTGTGCTTGCTACACCCGATGGTCAACTATATTTCAATTCTACAGGCAATGCTGGTATGGCCACAGCTGGCAGTGGCGATGTGCTTACAGGTATAATAACGTCTTTCTTGGCTCAAGGTAAGCCGCCAAAGCTGGCTGCATTGGCCGGAATGTATGTGCATGGTTTGGCAGGTGATATTGCGGCAGAATCATTTGGCCAACATGCGTTAATTGCATCAGACATTATTGATCATTTGGGCGATGCCATGCTAAATACATTTAGTTTCGAAGCATGACATTTCCATTAATCATTTTAGCTGCCAACGTGCTGCTTTCGGTTACCTGCTTTTATAATCGTGACCTTTTTTACAAACTCGATTTTCAGCCTTATGAAATCGACCGTAAAAACGAATGGTATCGATTTATAACACACGCATTCTTGCATGCCGATTTTACGCACTTAGCCGTAAATATGTATGTGCTTTACTATTTTGGAAATTCGGTTTTTGAGGCTTACGATTATTATTTCCAAGGAAATGGATTGATCTATTTTTGCCTGCTTTATTTGGGTGGAATTCTATTTAGTGCCATTCCAGGTTACACACAGAATCGAGGTAATTACGCCTATCATGCTGTTGGTGCTTCAGGTG
>Ga0100380_10005910_pt1 | contig 12553 bp, 10 predicted proteins | sample CryGeymeta201504_FD_80417 | JGI IMG/M metagenome (GOLD analysis project Ga0100380, IMG submission 80417) | Groundwater microbial communities from Crystal Geyser aquifers in Utah, USA - Crystal Geyser metaG 2015-04 | ecosystem: Environmental > Aquatic > Deep subsurface > Groundwater | place... | reverse complement strand
GGAAAAACCCTCGTTTAAAGAAGCATTTTGGTTTTGGCTCAAATTGGGATTTATAAGTTTTGGTGGCCCTGCAGGTCAAATTGCTATAATGCACGATTTCTTGGTAGAAAAAAAGAAATGGATTTCTGATTCTCGTTTTTTACATGCTCTAAATTTCACCATGTTACTTCCCGGACCCGAAGCTCAACAATTAGCAACGTATACAGGTTGGCTTATTCATGGTAGGCTTGGAGGTTTAGTTGCAGGCAGTTTTTTCGTACTTCCATCTATGTTTATTCTGATGGGATTATCTAGTTTATATGTCACTTTTGGAAGTATTCCTTGGGTTTATGCTTTATTTAACGGATTAAAACCCGCAGTTTTAGCAATAGTAATTGTGGCATTGATTAAAATTGGGAAAAAATCACTTCATTCTATTTTTCATTTCTTGTTAGCTGCTGCGGCATTTATTGGAATGTATTTCTTCAATATTCCTTTTCCTTATATCATTATCTGTGCTCTAATAATTGCCTTTATTGCAAGAGGAGTATTTCCACAACTATTTAATCACATTCAATCTTCGAGTATAAATAATCAAGAAGATGAAGAAAAGTATTTCATTAATAGTAATCACATGATTCCTGAATCTGGTTTTAAAATGAAACGATTAGCTATTCAGATTGGAATTGCTGTTCTTCTTTGGATCATTCCTTATTCATTGATTTACTCTTTTCAACCAGATTTTCAGTTTTGGAATGAATTTATTTTGTTTTTCACTAAAGCTGCTTTTGTCACTTTTGGCGGAGCTTATGCCGTTTTACCTTATGTAGCTCAGGTTAGTGTAAATGAATTGCAATGGCTTACTGACTTACAAATGGTGGATGGTTTGGCATTAGGGGAGACCACTCCCGGTCCTTTAGTTATGGTTTTGGTATTTGTTGGATTTATGGCAGGCTTTAATCATTTTGATAGTTCTTTGCTCATGGGCGGATTTGCTTTAACGCTCACCACATTCTACACTTTCTTGCCATGCTTTCTATTCATTTTTGTTGGAGCTCCAATTATTGAACGAACAAGAGAAAACAGCACAATTAAAGAAGCTCTGAGTTTGGTAACAGCGGCAGTAGTTGGAGTGATATTAAATCTGACCATTTATCTGAGTCAGGCTATTGTGTTCACTTCAGAAGTATCTTTATCAGCCATTGATTTTCCAATGCTTATTTGGATAGGGATTTCATTTTTGGCGCTTTATCGTTTTAAAATAAATATGATTTCATGGATAGGAGTGAGCGCTTTGTTTGGTTTAGTTAATTTCTTAATCAGCTAAGTTCTGGATTAGAAATACCTGAGTTGAGTTCGGGATAAGTAGAGTTAGTGAAATATTATAAGTTTCACTAACTCTACTCTGAAAACTCACCATCCACTCAAAAACTTACCACAATAGTTAAACTATTAAATTGGAGGGTGTAGATGGTAGTCAGTTTAATCTGTAATTCGTTTTCAAAGCAAAAAAAAACCTGATTCATTTGAGTCAGGTTTAATCTGTTAGTCAAGATCTGTTTTTGTATCCGCTTCTTTTTGTAATTGAGATGCGATTTTCTTTTGTTCAAGTTTACGTAGCTTTTTCATTTTACGTTCTGTTTCTCCAGAAATCGCTTCTGAAACATTGATAACATGGTCGCCAACTTTTTCAAAAGAATGGAATATGTCTTTATATAAAGATCCTGTTTTAGGATTGAAATCAGCAGAATCCATACCTGTTACATAGTTTTCACGTAATTCATTACGATATTTATCAATCGCTTCTTCAGCAGCTAAAGCTTCTTTAATAGTAACGTTTTTGAAATCCGCTTTTAAGTTTAAGTTCATAATAACAATAGCTCTTTCAACTTTTGACATCATGATTAATAAGTTTGTTTTTTGAGCTTCATTAAATTGTAATTCGTAATCAAATTTACTTTCCATGTCTTTCGACATTTGATAGAATACATCTCCAACACGTTCTAAATCATTTACTATACTCAATAAACTTACGGTGCGAATTGAGGTTTCAGAACTTAAACTACCATCAGCTACTTTTGCTAAATAACTTGAAATTTCTTCTTCTAATTGATCGGTAATTTCTTCATACTTCTTCATTTTTTTGAAGATTTTCTTATGCTTATCAGCTTTAGTTTCATCAAGAAGTTTTTTGAACTGATCAGCCATTTTTTCAATGATTTGACCAAATTGAATTGTTTCTTTCTGAGCTTCTTCAAGAGAAAGTTCAGCTGTATTCATTAAACCTGTACCAATATATTTGAGCTTAAACTCTTCATCATCACCTTGAGTTTTGATTATTTTAGTTACTAATTCAGCAATTTGAGGAATAAACCATACAAGAATGGACACATTAATAATATTGAATATTGTATGGAAAATGGACAAGCCAATCGGAACTAATTCAGGAGTATTAAAAGGGGATAGACCTTCAGGAGTTGTTAGGAAATCATTTATAATGCCCACAAAAAATTGCAATAAGAAAACAATCCATATCACTCCAAATATGTTGAATATAAAGTGTGCAAATGCAGCTCTTTTAGCATGAACATTTCCCACAATCGCAGCTAAATTGGCAGTAATTGTTGTACCGATATTTTCGCCTAAAACCATTGAAGCAGCTAAATCAAATGAAATCCATCCATTATTTGCCATTACAAGTGTAAGTGCCATTGCGGCCGAAGAAGATTGAACAACAACAGTCAAAATGGTACCTATTCCAACAAATATAATCGTTGAAAGAATTCCTAAATCAGTATAATTTGCTAAAAATTCAAGGATCTGTGGATTTGATTTAATATCTGGAACGGCATCTTTAAGATATTCTAAACCTAAAAACAGAATCGCAAAACCCATTAAAACTTCACCCCATGATTTAATTCTGTCTTTACTTGCAAATAGTAATGGAAAACCAACTGCCATAATTGGTAATGAATAGGTCGCTAATTTAACTTTAAATCCAACGATCGAAATCAACCAAGCAGTAATAGTGGTACCAATATTAGCCCCCATAATCACACCGATAGATTCAACTAATGACAAAAGTCCTGCATTTACAAAGCTGACAATTAATACAGTCGTAGCTGATGAGGATTGTACTATACTAGTAATTAAAAAACCAGTTAATACTCCTTTAAAACGATTTGAGGTCATCGAACGGAGTATTTCTCTCATTTGAGAACCAGCTACTTTTTGAATGGATTCACTCATTATTTTCATCCCAAAAATGAAAAACGCAAGTGCTCCGATCAATTCAAGAAAACTTAGCAGATTGAAATTCATAAAATTCTTTTACATTTATACTAAAGTCCCAAATTTAAGACTTTAATTTTAAATCATATTACTTTATTATCAAATTCTTGACCTATTAGAGGTACTTAAGGATCTTAAACAAAGGTTAAATTTTAAAAACTGGATAATAGAAATAGAGAAGTTCTTACTGCTATTTTTTGAAATTCATAATAAGTTAAAATCCAGTCTCATTTATTTGTGAAATACGGAAAGGAGTTTCACAACAATTTACAAGACCTACTTTTGCTTTCGCAGAATTTTCGAGTTAATCAGACTTAAGCTGTCTCGAAACATGTAAATCTTTTTGAGCTTTAACTTTATTAGTGCATAGCTAAGAACAAAAACTCCCCCTTTAACCAAGAACTAAAAATGAAAAAAAAAGACAGAAAAAATTTAAAGTGGGATTAAGGGGAATTTTCAAACAATACGCGACATTTTACAAAGAACCCCAAATATAAAGACGGAAGAATTTTAATTTCAAAATTCAACATTCATAATTTAAAAACTCTTTTCCAAGTAATAAAACGGAAACTTTCATCTAGTGAAATACACCTTTCCACGAACAACATAATTTCGCTTTTTATAACACTCGATGAATTCACTATAGACTGGAATTCTGTTTATCTTGAATTACGAAACCTTCTTCAAAACCCAGAATCAAAATATCAATCCAATATATTTATCGAATTAATAACATCAGTTTTGATTCAGATCGTTGACCGACTTTCAAGTGATAAATATATGTTCCGCTTGCTACAGTAGTGCCAGTATCATTTTTTCCATTCCACATAAATGTGTGCTTCCCTGAACTTTGCTCTCCATTTACCAAGGTTCTAATCTGTTTTCCAAGCATATTGAAGATAGTAAGTTGAACAAAATCAGATTTTTGCAATGAAAAACTGATCATAGTAGTTGGATTAAAAGGATTCGGGTAATTTTGATTTAGAACAAATGAACTAGGTTCTGTTGATTCTGATGGAATTGATGTTGGTGTATAATTTTTTAGGGATTCAATAAACTCCATAATTAATGACATTGAAATCTGATTAAGATCTCGCTGATTAACTAAGATGGAGTACGTGTTTTTTGAGGCTACATCATAATAGACAAATGCAGAATACTCTAAAGTAAATCCATCGTGTCCTAACATTGAAATATTATCAGAAGTTGTAAAACCAAATAAACCAAGTCCACTATGTGAACTTGAATTAATCGTACTCATTTTGTTTAATGAATTAGCACTTACCAAATCTCCATTAAATAAAGCTTTCATAAAAATAGCTGTTTCTTCAGCTGTTGAATACATTGCTCCTGCAGTCCAAAGTGCGCTATAAAATGCTTTCGGATCCCAAAAATTGGTAAAATCGTCTAGTTTTGAATCTCCATTTACATCAAACCAACCATGAACAATTGGGCTTTTAAGAGAATCCTCAATAGCTAAAAAAGTGTGGCTTAAATTTAGTGGTTCAAGAATACGTTCCTTTAACAAACTTGATATTGATTTACCCGTTGCTTTTTTCAAAATCATTCCCAATAAAATATAATTCGTATTTGAATAGGAATACTTTTCCCCAGGTTCAAATAAAGGTTTATCAACAAGCTTTAAAATAATTTCTTCATCTTGCCAAATGTGCAAATGATCTTGATTTAAAACTTGAAAGAAAAGCGGATTGTCCGTCAAATTGAAAATCCCACTTTCGTGTTTCAATAACTGTTTTATGGTGATGGTGCTATCAATATTTGGGTAAATGGGTAACCATTGAAAAAGGCTATCATCAATACTTAAAATTCCTTCATCTTCTAATTGCATGATCAGTGTTGCAACATACGTTTTTGTCACACTACCTATACTAAAAATCATTTCTGAGCTAATTGAGCTATTAATCGACTCTTGAGAAAATCCACTTGTTCCTGTCCAAATTCCATAATCATCGGAAACAATGGCCACTGACATTCCAGTAAAATGATATTTATTTCTGAACTGATCGAGTTGATTTTGAAGGGTAGAAGAGAGTTGATTATCAAAGCCTTGAGCACTTAATGAAGTTAATAATAGAAGTGCGAGTAATAAACTAAGTGCAATTTTTTTAATAGAAATAGAGTTCATGATACCTTTTTTAACTATAAAATGAAATGTTGATTTTTATATTTTAGTGGCAGAACTTTTAAATTATTACACCCAGATAGAAATTAATTGACAAGTGACATGTGACAATTATCAAGTTTTGAAGTTTACCTTTGCTGAAGTTTCGTGGCAACCCGCATTATACAGTCTTTAAAGGTGAAAACTTAGCTGATTGTTGATTGATTTAAGCGAAGCTCAGAACAAAAACTCCCCCTTTCACCAAGAACTTCAAGTACGAAGACGGAAGAAATTTAAAGGGGATTTAGGGGGATTTTCACACAATACACGCTATTTCACCAAAGAATAATCAAAAAGGCTAGTTGGATAATTATTATTGACAATTTTTGAAATATATATGAGCTCTTTTTTTGTGACAACCCACAGAATATTGTCTTAAAAGATAAAAAACTAAAGATCATTCATTTTTTAAACGAAGCTCAGAACAAAAAGTACGAAGACGGAAGAAATTTAAAGGGGGATTTAGGGGGATTTTCACACAATACACGTTATTTCACCAAAGAATAATCAAAAAGGCTAGTTGAAATTGTCAATTGATAATTGTCAACTATCAATTAGTTCAATTCTTTTTCCATACAATAAAACGGAAACTCTCTTCCAGGGAAATACACATTTCCACGAACAACATAATTTCGCTTTTTATAAAACTCAATAACTTTTTCATGCTGAGAGTAGGCATCTAATCGAATAGAAGTAAAATTCTGTTGAATTGCAAAATCTTCTGCAAAATCCATCAATTTGTGAGCAAAACCTTGTTTTTGATGTTTGGGATTAATTACAAGTCTGTGGATTACTAGCACTTTTGTATCATCAAATTCCCATGGAATAGTCTGATATTCTTTTTCTTGATCTTCGTTAATCGTAATAGCGCCAATGAGTTCCGACTCATTCTTCAACGTAAATAATTCACCTTTTCTGATATCATGTTCAATTATGGAAATAGTTGGATATGAATCGGTCCATTGATAAATACTATTTTTCTCCAACTCGTTTTTACCATTCAAATAGATTTGAAATAAGTCTTCTAAATCAGATAACTGAGCTTTTTCGATTTTTAATTGGAACGATTCAGTAGTTTCAGATTCAGTTTCATATATAAGTAAACCTTCATTGTGCTCATCTAATTGTTGCAACAATTCGCCATTTTGATTCCAAACAGCACTTTGTCCAGCACTTAAAAAATTATCGCAAAAACCAATTGCGTTTGAAAGTAGGATAGAAGTGTCCCATTCTTTTGCCATTTTGGGATAATAGGAATTGGCTGTTTCCATTCCACCTTTTGCTTTGGCAGCACTTGCGATATTGATATCAGCGCCTAGCTGTTTTGCATGAACAAAATGCTCTCGCTGCATAGTCTCGTAACAGATTCCAATAGCAATTTTCTTTCCATTGATATGTAGAATCGTTTGATTCGTACCACAAACAAAGAAGGGCAGTTCATCAGAATGAAGGATTTGTTTAGAATAAACAAGTCTCTCTTTATTGGGTTGAAAAATCAGCATACAAATATGAATTCCATCAAGAGCAGGAGTCGGCATTCCGATTCCGATAGTAATATCATGAGCATCAGACAAAGCTTGAAATGGATTAAATAGACTGCTATTTACGTCTGAAACTAAATCTTTAGCTAATTCAGGCTCATAAGCAGTGATAGATAATTCCGGAAATACGATTAAATCTGCCTGTAATTTGATAGCACGATTAATGATTCGCAAGTGATCTTGAATATTTTTTGGAACGTTTCCTTTTGAAGACTTTGTTTGTGCTAAGCAGATTTTCATTTTTGAGAGATTTAGTTTCGACTGTTTGGGAAAAATATCGAGTGTTAAACTTGAATAAGATTAATCATATATCTGAAGTATCATTAAATCAATTTATTATTAAAAATCTGATTTATGTCTTGTCTTCCGATAATTGTAATAATTTCTACAACATCATTTTCGATTCGGTAGAAAATACTATCGACACCACAAACACAACGTTTATATCCTTTTTTAATGTGATCTACTGATTGAAAAGCCATTGGTTGTTTCGCAATCAAATCAAAGCAGTCAAAGAAGTTATTTAAATATTTGTCAGCTTGATCAGAGCCGAAAACAACAGTCCCAAATTCATGAATTCTTAATAGGTCATCTTTAGCTTCATTGGAAAGTCTATACGAAGTCATTTTACCTATTTCGAGCGAGTTTTAATAATTCTTCACGTCTATCATTTGTGAAGCCTGAATTCTCAGCTTTTTCAATTTTCAATCTTAGCCAATCAATTTGTTGTTGTTGACTTCTTGCTTGTCGAACCAAGTCGTTTATCAATTCACTTTTGCTTGAGTATTCTTTGCTCTCAACTTGTTTTTTAAGCCATTCGTCGTTAGGATCTGTAAATGAAATACTTTGTCTAGCCATATTTTTTGGTGTAAATATACATCAGATATGAATCAGATATCGCGTTTAATTGCGTTCTTGATTACTGTTTGGGTGTTCTTTTTAAACTAAAATTAGAGTTAGAAGAGTTTTGGCTTAGAATTAAGTCTTCAAAAAATCATTGTTTAAAATATTCATCAATTTCTGCTCTGTGATAATCAACAATCCGAATTCCCTTTTTGGTTGTTAATATTCGCCAACATTAAATGACTACTCGAATGATTTGGATTCATTTCAATTGCTTTGATAATATTTCCTTCAGCAAGATCTAATTCATTAATTTTAAAATAATCTAAGTCCAAATTGTAATAAAGCAGGAAATGCCCTTCAGTTTTTAGAATTGCTTCTTTAAATAATATGATTGACTCATTTGTTTTTCCAATCATATCTAGTGCTGAGCCTTTAGTTATATAGGCTTGAAGTTTGTAATCATCATCCTGTTCTAGTACAACATCAGCATATTTTATAGCTTCAGAAAAGTCACCTTTTTTTAAATAACTAAACGATATTTCGTAATTGACAAGAGTAGATTTTGGATTTAATTCTAACGCTTTTTTGTAGATTTCAATAGCTTTTATGTAATCACCATTATCATGATATTGAATTCCTTCATTTACTAACGTTTCAATATCTGTTTGAGCAAAACACTGAATACTGAAAAAAATTAAAACTAGTATTAGAGTTGATAATTTTAGTCTCATTTTATTAATGCTAAGTAAGTAGTGTATAAATTGGCTTTTTGAAAAAGTGATAGCACATATCAAAAGGCTTATTTTTTAATGTAGTTGCTAATAATCTCCCAATATGCATCACCAAACAATAATATGAAGGGAATACTCATAAGAAGAGGAATAATAAATACAATTAAAAATGTTAGTTTATTCGTCGTTTCAAATTTTGATTTAGTGCCATTCCAAATCATTAAGTAACATTGTATCAGTAGAATAAATCCGAGAAAACCACCAAGACTTTCAATCATTATCAAACCAACCGATAGTGTTCCAAGATCTAAGCTTATCAAGACTGAGGCGATTATAAGAAGTGGAAGATTAAAAACTACTTTAAGAATTGCTTGTGGGACAACCGCTAGATACATGATTTTTTCATAATCATTAGTTATTGCTTTACGATCCTTATTTAGAAGTTTACTTATTAAAAAAGGATTTATGTATTTGATCGATACAACAGATAATGCAATAGAGATTAAAAAATAAAAGTAAAGACCAAATTCATTATCTATCCCATAAGCTTTTGAAATGATGTTCCGTGTCATATCAAATGTTTTTGGATTGCCTATGAAATTAAACGAAATGTAAAATACATAAATCCACAAGCCTGATTCTTTCGATAAGCTTTCAAGTTGTTCAAAAAAAGTATTTGTTGGATTACGAATGAAATTTTTAAAAAGTGTAAACATTATTTGAGAGAAAAAGAGTTAAAAGCTGTTTCAACTTCAATTGGCATTTCATTTTTATTGCCATACCAATAGGAAAATAATTGATAGTAATAGGGGTAAGTGCTATAAAATTTAGCTCTAATTGTTATGGTACTATCCATTTTTGTTGAAAAAAACACTTCGAAATTGTTCTGAGAAAGAATGTTGGAAATAATGATTAGCGTTGAATCTGTAAGATAATCATCTCTTATGGCAGAAAAGTTTTCGTATGCATCATACTCAATCGCTGTTCCACTTAAAATCATTTGTGGACTATCTGTATTGCCGTCTTTAATTACAAATAAATTTGCATGTGGCTGTTCGAAAATATCTTTGTAAAACTGATCGGATGAAATTGTTAAACCTTCAATTTCACTTATTCGAGCTGTTTTATTCCCAATTTTGAAAACTTTATAACCAAGAATGTTTATCAAACCTGCATTCACATTTTGATGATAAACCACATAGGTAAAAAGTTGAATGAAACCCACAATTGCTAAGAGTTTTAGTTTTTGATTCATTTTTTTTATCTATAAATCTTTTTTGTTTAAATATTTAATTCATACTGCCCAAAGTGATCGATATACTTTTTAGTAGTATCATTTTAGATTCCTTGTAACTGTGGATCCCTTAAGAATATTAAGATGAACATCATAAGTCATTTCTAATCTTATAGTTAAAGATATTTTTCGCATTACATTGTATTCCTATTTTTGGGCTAGGTATTGTAAATCTAATAGTTAATCCAATTAGTAACCATTTATTTAACTTTACTAAAATTCGTTTCACCTTAATAATATTAGACAAATATTTTATCTAAAAAGGTCTGTAAATAGAATGATTTTTAAGTTAATATCCAAAAACTTAATAATGAATTTTATCTGTTTGTTTGGTAAAGGAATTTTTTGGATGGCATAGTTCTATCGTATTCTTCTTGTAAGTTATTGTTATAATTGCGCGAATGATATGAAATCCCCCTTAATCCCCCTTTAAATATCTTCTGTCTTTTTTTGCATTATCAGTTTTTGGTGAAAAGAGGATTTTCGTCCGAGTTATGAAAAAAAAACTTTGCAAAATATGTGATGATTCGGCTCGAAATAATTATTAAGAGCCTCAGAACGTGATACTTATCAATTTTCATTTGTCAATTTATTTCACCAACTCGTTGGTTTGTAATCTTTTAGAAACTTTCCGCTCCAATGTTTTCCGGTGTTTATGCCGTCGAATAGTGGATCTAAAACTCTTGCCGCTCCATCAACAATGTCTAAAGGAGGTTGGAAGTCGTGGAGTTCTTCTTTCTTTTTGGCTAATTCTATTGGGTCTTCGTCTGTTACCCAGCCTGTGTCTACGGCATTGGTATAAATTCCATACTTAGCTAAGTCAGATGCTGAGGTTAGAGTCATCATATTGAGTGCAGCTTTGGCCATATTCGTGTGTGGATGCCGCGATTCTTTGTGGTATTTATGGAATTTGCCTTCCATTGCGGAAACATTGATGATGTGTTTATTTCCGGTGTTGTCTTTTTTCATCAAATGAGATAAACGATTGCAAAGTACAAAAGGAGCGATGGAGTTTACGAGCTGAACTTCTAGCATTTCATTAGTATGAATCTCGCCTAATTTTAATCGCCAACTATTTGTTTTTCTTAAATCAACTTGCTGCAAATCGGCATCTAATTTTCCTGTTGGAAATACTTCTTCAGATTCTAAAGAATGATCGATTTTATACGCGATTTGAGATAATTTGGCAGAAGCACTCAGTCCAATTCCGACTTGTTTTCCGTGCCAAGAAACCGGCAAATTCTTGTTCTGATCTTCAACAAGTGCGCTAAACGTTCCTAATTCTTTCAAACAAGATTCATAATCAGATAAAATCGTTTGAATAGCAGGAGGTAGTTCAGAAATCGAACGTTCTTCGTTAGGTAATAAGTGCTGATAGAATCCGGCAGGCCGTCGAACGGTCTGAGCAGCATTGTTAATCAAGACATCTAATCTATCGTAATGTTGTTCAATGTAATTACAAAACAATTCAACACTTGGAATATGTCTTAAATCTAAGCCATAAATCTTAAGACGATGTCCCCAAGTTTCAAAATCATCTTCTTTTGCAAAACGCAAAGCGGAATCGATAGGGAAACGGGTTGTTGCAATTACGGTTGCGCCAGCTCGTAACATCATTAAGGTGATATGATAGCCGATTTTAAGGCGAGAACCCGTAACAAGCGCCGTTTGTCCGGTGAGATCTGCTGTTTGAAATCGTTTTGCATAGTTGAAATCGCCACAGGTTTCACACATCGTATCATAAAAGTGATGTAAAGTGGTGAACATTTCTTTGCAAACATAACATTCCCGTGGCGCAACTGTTTTGGGTTTAGATGTCTGATTTTCACCAGTTAGAGCTATCATTTTTGGCGCCACAAAAACACTTGCTTCTCTAGCACTTCGAATTCCTGTTTTATTTCGAGCAAGTTTATCTAATTTAGCAGCTGCTTTTTCTTCATTTTTCCTGATGTTACGTTTCCGTCTTCGAAGTTCATCTTTTTCAGGTCTAGAAAGGAGACCTGCTTGTTTGAGTAATTCAATTCGTTGTTCTAAAGGAATATCAAAAATCTGATCCGTATTCGTATTTAAGGATTCTAAAATAAGTATGCATTGCTCGATTTGCTCTAAGCTTAAAGGAGCTTTTTCGTTTTTGATTTCCATTTATTTGATTTGTGAATACTCGTCGGTTTTTTGAAAAGGGTAGGTTTGATGTATCAGATCTTTTTGTTGAACGATTTATAGAAATCATCTGTTAAATAAAATACAGTATCAATAAAGTACAATACATCGTTACTTGTTAGTACATTTTCGTCATGTAAATCTTCTAATATTATTCCTAACTCAGGATTATAATAATCATGATTTCTGGTGTTTTTAAACCCATTTGAAGTTAAAAAAGCTTTCAATTGATTTAAATCAGTAGTATTAGTAATAGAAACATAAGCTTGCTTAACTACTGCGTATAATATTTCTTTATCGTAGGTAAACCCAATTAATTCATATGCTGTATCAGCAAAAAAATAATTATGAACTAATAAATTGATGAAATAGTCTCTTAAACAACTGTAATAAATACCATCATTTAATTTTAAAACGTGATCTGAGTCTTTTAGATAAACTTTTTGTTCAGCACCTTCACTCACATATTGAGTAAAATCAATATCGTTTAACCAAAGATTATTCTTTGAGATAAATGTTTCTAATCTCT
>Ga0100380_10005909_pt1 | contig 12555 bp, 10 predicted proteins | sample CryGeymeta201504_FD_80417 | JGI IMG/M metagenome (GOLD analysis project Ga0100380, IMG submission 80417) | Groundwater microbial communities from Crystal Geyser aquifers in Utah, USA - Crystal Geyser metaG 2015-04 | ecosystem: Environmental > Aquatic > Deep subsurface > Groundwater | place... | reverse complement strand
GCCAGGTTCCCGGTAGAATCGGTACCGGCAAATACTACGAATTTCCCATTGTGAGATAAGCGTGAATTTTCTCCTAAGATATTAATATTGTCATTTGCAACAATTGATGTAGCAGAAATGATGGGAGTATTATTAACCTGCTTATTGAACAACGCAAAGTATAAAACTGCAAGCAATAGAATCCCTGACAAAAGCCAGCTTAAATATTTCGATGAAAAAATATTACCAAGCTCAAATCTTTTATTGAACGCTTCTATAGTTATTGAGCCGGAAGATTTAGCAACAGCATTACTTCCGCTTTGTGTTTTGAATGCCTGAGTATTTACGTTGTACATTCTGCTGCTTCTATTTCCGGTTGGACCGCGTTTAAGTTTTCTTAAACTTCTGGCAAGTTCCTTTGCTGATTGAAATCTCTCATCTTTATCTTTTTCGAGACACTCGAGTATCAATTGGTCAAGTTCAGGATTTATGTCTTCTTTTACTGTTGCTATAGGCGCCGGATCAACATTTACTATCTCATACATTATCGCTGTCTCGTGCAACCCTTTGAAAGGAGATTCGCCAGCAATCATTTCATAAAGGACAACTCCAAAGGAAAAAATATCTGTCCTGTGATCAGTGTCCAATCCCTGAACCTGTTCGGGTGACATATATCCAATTGTGCCCATAGTTGTGCCGGCTTTTGTTAAACGAGAAACATTACTGTCCGTATATAATTTGGCAAGTCCAAAATCCATTATCTGGACTATTCCGTCTTTACGGATCATAATGTTTTCCGGTTTAATATCCCGATGCACAATTCCTTTTTCGTGTGCTGCAGCTAGTCCTTCAGCAGTTTGAATACCGATATCTAGTATTCTTTTTTCAGAGAGAGTTTGCTTAATATCCCTAAGTGTAGAGCCGTCAATAAATTCCATTACAATAAATAATTGATTATTGTATTCTTCAATAGAATGAATTGTACAAACATTCGGGTGATTCATTGCAGAAGCAGCTTTTGCTTCCTGCACAAATCTCTCTTTCTCTTCACCGGTTGAAGTAAGCTGAGATGGGAGAAACTTCAGTGCAACAAAGCGGTCAAGTTTAGTGTCCTTGGCTTTGTAAACAGTTCCCATTCCGCCCTGTCCTATTTCCTCTAATATTTCGTATTGTAAAATAGTCGTACCAATCATAGCTTATCTCCGTTATATTGTAAAGACAATGTCTCGGCCGTTCCGCTATGCGGAACGAGACGGACTTCACCTATTTGTTCTAATATCTCGTAATGTAATATAGTTTTACCAATCATAATTTTAACCTTGCTTAATGTCTTTTGTTCTCATTTCTTAATAATATTGTTCTAATTTTTCTTTCATCTCCGCGAACCAATTAACAATAACATTTACTTTAATTGGTTTAGACTGATCAATTGCACTTTTTAGAAGCAGGATACGACCATCCGGAGTAACTGCAAAATCCGATTGACTGCTGGTGAAATTTACTTGAACAGCATTAGACACTAACCTTCTGGAAATTACACTTAGTTCTGGTTTTAGTTCAATTTTTGCCGCCATAATTTTATCACCATCCCTATAAAATATTTCTTTATTGTCAGGCGCCCATTGTGCATAATAGCCATCATCAACAGATACCTGAATTTTATCATTGTTAACAGGGTAAGACCTGACGAACAATTTAAACTTTCCGTCAACTTCATCTGATCTGTACGAGATTAGTTTCCCATCCGGTGAGAAAGCAGGACTTCTAAGATTTGCATCCGAGTTAAATAATAGTTCAGGTTGTTTGTTGCTAGTTATATCTTTTATCCATATCTCATTATTCTTTCCAGATTTTGCAAATAAAATTTGTTTCCCTTCGGGAGACAAATTTGATATATATGGATATTCACCTAAAGATGAATTCCGGAATGAGAAAATAATAAAATGTAAAGTACTATTTCGCTATATTATAACTTGAAGACCAAGTGTTATTGTTTAAGTTAATATCGGGTAAAAGAGACTTTGGGTCTAAAATAACAGAATCTAATAATGAAGTAGAATTAATTTGGAAAGTCCATTTTGCTCTTCTATGCCAAATTTCAACGGGTAAAATCTTCTCTATTATATTTCCATTTTTTTCAACAATCTTTAACTCAACAGGCATTGCCATCTTTTCATTATTAGTAATTGTAATAACAGATCCTTCCTTAGGCTCTCCATTTACATATTGAACGGATTCTATACCCTGATCTAAATTCCAATTCTCATAAAACCATTGTTTCCAAAACCAATTTAAGTTTTCACCGCTAACAGAATTCATTGTTCTGAAAAAATCTTGTGGAGTTGGGTGTTTAAAAGCCCACCTCTTTATATATTCTCTAAATGCAAAATCAAATCTTTCTTGACCAAGCACTAACTCTCTTAAAGTATATAAACCAACAGCGGTTTTAAAGTAAGCATTATTTCCTAATCCTTTAGATTGAATTACATCAGGGTAATTCATTATTTTTTCACTAATATCGCTTAAAGTGTACTCAAGAATATTTCTAGCAGAATCTCTCCTGGATTGGTATTCACTATCATTAAAATTTCTTGTAGAATAAATATTTATAAAGGAATTAAAACCTTCGTCCTGCCACATATATCTTCTTTCGTTAGAGCCAACAATCATAGGAAACCAATTATGTCCAAATTCATGGTCGGTTACACCCCAAAGACTTCTTCCTTTTGCTCTTCTACTGCAAAAGACAATTCCGGGATACTCCATTCCTCCAACTCTTCCGGCTACATTTACAGCAACAGGGTAGGAATATGGGTACCATGTTTTAGAATTAAATTCAATTGAATATTTAACATATTCTGTTGATCTTCCCCAAGCAGAATCATCTGCAACTTCATAAGGATAAACAGACATTGCCAAACTAGTTTTATTATCAGGTAAATTCATTCTGGCTGCGTCCCAAACAAAAGCTCTTGATGCTGCCCAAGCTGCATCTCTAGTTTGAGTCATTTTAAAATGCCATTTCTTATAATCAGTAACATTAGAAACTGAATCAATAGTTTTAACTTCATCAACAGTTCTTATGTAAACTCTGTCATCACTTTTTTTAGCTTTTGCTAATCTTTCTTTTTGTATTGTTGTAAGTACTTCATCCGGATTTTGAAGTTCTCCCGATGCAACAACTATAAAATCAGATGGTGCTTCAATTGAGAAATCAAAATTACCATATTCCAAATAAAATTCACCTGCACCTAAATATGGAAGTGTGTCCCAACCTAAAACATCATCATATACATGCATCCTCGGGTACCATTGGGCAATTTCGTATATCAATCCTTTTTTAGTTTTTAAAGTTCCCATCCTATCAGACCCATATTCAGCTACAGGGAAACTATATTCAATATTAATATTAATTTTCCCACCTTTTTTCTTTAATTCTTCAGGTAGAATTATTCTCATTCTTGTATCATCAATTAAATAATTTGCATCATAATTCTTTCCTTCTATTGAAAGTGAAACGGATTGAATATCATACCCGCCTTCAAAATTTCTGTTGCCCCATCTACCTGGATCAATTGTAGTAGCAGCAGTTCCTCTAGAATGTGAGTTAAATCTGTTTTGATCTAACTGTAACCAAAGATGTGAAAGATTATCAGGACTGTTATTTGTATAACTAATAGTTACTTTACCTGAGATTAAATTTTCTTTTGGATCTAATTTTACATCAATTTTATAATCTGCACTATTTTGCCAATAGAATGGTCCTGGCATTCCGCTTCCACTCCTATATACAGTACCAGGTTCATACAAGAATGTGGGGTCAAATAATTCGTGTTGGTTATATTTTGATTGTGGGAAAATAAATGAAGATGTAATAACTATAAGAGATAGTATCTTCAAAGCTTGATTTAATTTCATTGGATTCACCTTTAAAATAATAATTAGTAAAAATTTTCCCCAGTTAATTTTTCGTTTTGGTGAAAATAAAGACAAACTGATATAAATCCAATAAAAGAATTCTAATTTGTGATAAGTGGATGTGCTTTTATAAAATTAGTCAAATTGAAGTTTTGGAAGTGGAAAAAGTGTATTAAATCTTTCTGTATCTCTTTTGTTTCTTTATTTTATAAAAAATATATGATATAAGTACAACAGAAAATCCTGCAAGAAAGATTATACCAATAAAAAATAATAATGTCGGATAAATATTCATAAGAATCTCTAATAATTAAAACCTATCTTCTGATTTCGTAATTTGATTTTGACTTCATTTTATAGAATACAAAACTAAAAATAAAAAAGAGAATAAAACAACCAACTATTACCATAAGCGTTGTTAGAACGATTGAGCTTAAAGTCATAATAAATCCTCATTTTAGAATCGTTATATAAAATCTTTTCTTATTAATACTTTCAGAAAAGAATTTTGCAATGAGAATTTATTTAATTAAAGATAGAATGTAATCTGTTTTTCGTCGAAGTATAAGAAATATTCGACAAGAGGCTATTTATACCGGAAAAAATTAAATATTTATTAGACTGCAATATCAATTAATATTTATATCTTAACCATTTTATTACTTCAGACCATTTGGGCTTTTTACCGGTTGACAATATTCCAACTCTGTATACCTTTCCTGCCAAAGTGAAAATACTGAACATAGTAAATATGTTTACTAAAATAGATATGATTATTTGCCATTGAGGCACATCAATTAAAGTTATTTTAGCCGGCATAACAATTATTGAAGCAAAAGGAAACATTGAAGCAATTAAACCGACAGAATTATTAGGATTTTGTTGAATAGCAATAGCAATAAAAAATGGAATCATTATTAACATCATAATCGGCCAAATTCCTGATTGGGCATCCTGGTCGTTATCAAAAATAGAACCTACTGTAGCAAATAAACCAAGAAATGTAATAAGCCCAACAAAGAAATTAAATAGGAAATAAAGTATCAAAGAAAGATCAATTTGTAATGCAAATTCTTCAGGCATCATAAATATTGATGTGGAGATTAATAGAATTAGTGGTGTCATCCATATAGTCATCTGAAGTAAACCGGTAATTGCTGAGCCTATTATTTTTCCTGTCATTAAATCCTGACTGTTGACAGAAGATAAAATAACTTCAACAATACGGTTATTTTTTTCTTCAACAACAGAACGCATTACCATAGTGCCCATAAAAATTAAACTAAAATAAAGTAAGAAAATTAATAGGAAGGATATTATTCTATTGCCTTTACTTTCGGCTTTGATCATTTCATCTTTTGATATTCTGAAAGTATCAAAATAAACATTAGTTCTTGCATATTTTATGTCATCTTCAGATAATTTTTTACCCGTAAAATAATTATCTGTTAATACTTGATTAAAAGAATCTCTTAACCGATTAAAAACATTTTTGTTGTTTGGATTTTTAGAATAGAATCTTAATAATTTATCTTCTGTAGACTTCTTTGGTAAATAAACAACACCAGTGATTTTTTCATCTAAAATTTTCTTTTTATTTTCCTTTATGTAGTCATTTAATCCAGTCTCGTCTTTAATTAAAAATTCTACTTTCGATAATCCTTGCTTAACCGATTCTATTTTTCCAATTTCCGTTTTTAGTTGATCAGTTAAAGTATTGTCTTCTGTAATTACAGTAATATTAAAGCTTTCATCTTTATCAACTGTCATTAAATATGTGGGGAGGGCTAATATTATTACCATAAACAACGGCACTAATAAAGTCATTATTATAAATGTTCTGCTTAGAATTTTATCTTTTAATTCTCTTTTAAGTATTGACAGCATTCTTTGATTAAACATTTTGCACCTCTTTTCCTGCTTTATTTCCTGCTAAAAGAACAAATATTTCGTGCAGGGAAATATCATTTGCATCGAATTTTTTAATATCAATTTTTTTATCTACCAGTAGTTTTAATAAATTCTGAATCTGAGAAGCATCTTTTAATCTAATTCCTGTTGTGTTACCAAAATCTTCAATACTTTCAATAATTGGATTGCCTTTTAAGAATGAGATATCTCCACTATAATTCATGCTAATATTTCTCTTTGCATATTTTGTTTTCAAGTCACTTAATTTACCGTCTAAAATAATTTTCCCATGCTCTATCATTGAAATATAATCACACATTTTTTCAGCAAAATCCATAAGGTGAGTTGAGAAGATTATTACTTTCCCTTTATCTCTTAATTCAATTATAATTTGTCTCAATAAATCTGTATTTATTGGATCAAGTCCTGAAAATGGTTCGTCTAAAACTAAGAATTCCGGGTCGTGTAAAATTGTTGCAATAAATTGTATCTTTTGTTGATTACCCTTTGATAGGTCTTGAATTTTTGTAGTTTTTCTATCGGCAAGATCAAATTTCTCCAAATATTCATTTGCACTCTTTTTAATGTCATTACCGGATTTACCTTTAACATCAGCAAAGAAAAGTAAAGTGTCTAATACAGTCATTTTTTTGTAAAGACCTCTTTCCTCCGGCAGATAACCAACTTTCTTTTTAAAATCATTATCTACGGGTTTACCATAAAAAAGAATTTCACCACTATCCGGTGTGTAAATATTCATCATCATTCTAAGTGTTGTGGTCTTTCCGGCACCATTTCTTCCAATAAGTCCAAATACAGAACCTTCTGTAATATTAAAAGTTACATCATCAACCGCCTTAATTGGACCGAATGATTTACATAATCTTTTTACTTCAAGTACATTCATAATAAACTCAATTTTAATAATTCTAATAAATTAATATCTAAATTTTTATTATTATAGTAATAAAAATTAGTAATGTTATTTTACCAACTATCTAAATATTGAAAATGAAACATAAATGCAAATTGATACTGTTCATAATAATAATATCATTTTATGGTTGTAATTCTATAGTAGACCAGTCTAAAAATTATTTAGGCAAGTGGGATGCAAAAATATTTATGCCGGGTGGCGAACTTCCTTTTATTTTTAAAATAGAATCTATAAATAATAAAATAACTGCTACTATTATTAATAATGAAGAAGAAGTTCCAATCAAAGAAATAAATTTTGAAAATGACAGTTTATTTTTATATCTGCCTGCATTTAATACCAAACTTAAATTGAAATTTGATTCCAATCTTAAAAATTTATCTGGAAATTTAATTCTACTAAAAAGTGGTGGTGTTGACCAAATAATGAAAGTTGTTGCAATTCCGCATAAAGGAAGTATTATTAAAACTAATATTGAAATTAATATCGGTGGAAAGTGGTCAGTAAATTTTATTGATGATGAAAAAATTAATACAATTGCCGTCGGTGAATTTTATCAGACAAATGATAAAGTTACCGGTACTTTTTTAACAACAACCGGTGATTACAGATATTTAAATGGATTTGTAAATAGTGATGATGTGCAGCTTTCTACATTTGACGGTGCACATGTATTTTTATTTAAAGCAAAATTAAGTAAAGATGGAAAGCTTAAAGGTGATTTTTGGTCTGGTACAAAGTGGCATGAGTCTTGGGAAGCAATACGAAATGAAAATGCATCACTGCCTGATGAAGATTCATTAACATTTATTAAAAAAGGTTATACAAAACTTAATTTTAAATTTGAAAATATTTATGGTAAAGAAGTTTCACTTAATGATGAAAAATATAAAAATAAAGTTGTACTTGTTAACCTAGCCGGAAGCTGGTGTCCAAATTGTCACGATGAAGCAAGATTCCTTTCAGAATATTATGATAAAAATAAGAACAGAGGATTAGAAATTATTGCTTTGATGTTTGAAAATTATAAAGATAAAAATAAGAATATAGGACAGATCAAAAACTTTAAAGATAAATTTAATATACAGTATGACCTCCTTTATGCCGGTATTAATGATAAGGATAAGGCATCTGAACTTTTACCAATGTTAAATAAAGTTCTCGCATTTCCAACTACGATTTATATTGATAGAAAAGGCAATGTAAGAAAAATTGCTACTGGATTTTCTGGTCCTGGTACGGGTTATCACTATATTAAATTTCAGGAAAAATTTAATAACTTTTTAAATAAATTATTAGAAGAACACTAAAAATAATCGGCTAACTATTTGAAAAGTAGAAAGTTTTAAGTATAATATGATTAAGATAAATTATAGTGAGATAATTTATCATTGATATTATAAATTAATTCTAACCTAACAAAAATATCCTGAAAATATGAATAAAAAATTTATCCAATTAATTCTTTTATTTTTATTTACATCCATAATCTATCCACAAACCATTCAGGTCACCCAACATCCTTTTTCCGGTAAAGTTGTAATGTCATTAGCAGGAGGTGGTACAATTCCATTTTCTGATTATACATCCCCAAAAATAAATTTATTTGGTGAAGGTAGTTTAGGATATTATTTTGATCTAAGGTCCAGACATACTATTGGATTACAGATTTATGGCGCTTATGGAAGTGTTGGTGGAGAAGATGGTACTTTATTCCCAAATATTTATAATTCTACAATTGCATTTTTAGGAGGCGGATTTACCTATAGCTACTTTATGTCAGGTCATTTTACTCCTTATTTATATGCTGGTATGGGATATCTTTGGTTCAACCCGAAAGATGATAAAAATTTAAAATTACCAAACTCAGCTATTAATAATGGTGATCTTGCAGAAGTAACTTATAATTTCAAAGCCGGAATAGATTATTTTATTGCAAAGAATTTGAGTTTGAATTTTAATGCCGGAATTATTTTGGGAAAGTCTGATTTAGTTGATGGTTTTATTCAAACCGATAGCAGAGATGATGCAGTTTTAACAGCATCATTAGGATTTTCTTATGCATTCCCAGGATTTGGCAAAGGTGGTATAAAAGATTCTGATGGTGACGGTGTTCCAGATGATGAAGATAAATGTCCGGGAACACCTGCTGGAACAAAAGTAACAGTTGACGGTTGTCCGATTGATGCAGATGGAGACGGTGTACCTGATCTAGTTGATAGATGTCCTAATTCACCTAAAGGAGTTTTTGTAGATTCCAACGGATGTCCTGTTGATACAGATGGTGATGGAATACCGGATTATAGAGATCAGTGTCCTAATACACCTGACGGTATTATTGTAAATATGTTTGGTTGTCCTATTGACAGAGATGGTGATGGAGTTCCGGATTATAAAGATAAATGTCCAGGTACACCTGAAGGCATTACTGTTGATAAAAATGGATGTCCTCCAGGTTATAAACCAATAGAACCTTCTTCTAAACCAATAATAACAAATCCAGTTATTACACCATCAAAACCTAGAACAGAAAAAAATTATATTCTTAAAACATATAATCCACCGGTTACTGGAAATTACAATGTTGACTATGATAAAAATGTAAAAGGAAATATTTGGTCTGATGGTTCAACATATGTTGTTCAACATTCATCATGGTTATCAAGTTACAGAGCTGGTAAAGTTTCAGAAGGATTAAAAGCAAAAGGACACAACTCATTTGTTTATAAAGTTTATATCCCAAAATTTGGGAAAACATATTATAGAGTTAGAGTTGGTTATTTTAATAGTCTTAGTGAAGCACTAAATTATGAACGAAACCTAAAGTAGAATAATAGAATTATGACTAAAATTATTCAATGGATAAATGACTTAACCGGATTTTCAAATAATACTATTGAAAAGCTTTTAAATTCAATTGCTATAATATTATTTCTTTGGATTGTAAGACTTATAGTAATAAAAATTGTTCGTAAGAAAGTATCAGACCTTCAAACAAGATATAAGTGGCAAAAAAACTCTGTCTATTTTACGGTTTTTTTTGGAATTTTATTAATTAGCAGAGTGTGGTTTCAGGGTATTCAATATTTTACTACTTATTTTGGTTTATTGAGTGCAGGTTTAGCTATTGCCCTTAAAGATGTTATTGAAAGTATGGTGGGTTGGGCATTTATACTTTGGAGAAATTTATTTACTGTCGGTGATAGAATTCAGATAGGTGACTATAAAGGTGATATAGTTGATATTAGATTGTTCAAATTTACTATTTTAGAAATTGGTAATTGGGTAGATGCTGATCAAAGTACAGGCAGATTAATGGATATACCTAATAATATGATTTTTACGCATGTGTTGGCAAATTACAGCAAAGGATTTGAATTTATTTGGAATGAAATTCCTATACTAGTTACATTTGAAAGTGACTGGAAAAAAGCAAAATCAATTTTAAATGAAATTGTTAATAAAAAAGTAGACCATTTAAGTGCATCAGCTGAAGAGAAAATAAAAAGTGCAAATAAAAAATTTCTTATTTCGTATCAAAAATTTTCACCTACTGTTTATACAAGTATTAAGGACAGTGGTGTAATGTTAACTTTAAGATATCTTATTGAACCCAGGAAAAGAAGAAATAGTGAACAATCAATAATGGAAGAAATTTTATCTGAATTTTCCAAATATGACAATATTGATTTTGCTTATCCAACACGAAGGATTTATAATAATTTAAGTGAAGCAAAAAATTTAAATAAACCATAGTTTATTTATTTTATATTTAGTTGATTGAATATCAAAAAATATTTTTTTAATAGAGGAAAAAATGAAAACAGAAGTAAAAAATCAATCTATTTTATCAGCATCTATAATAGGAATTAGTTTAATAATATCAGTAGTTCTTTTTGTAAGTGCTTGGAGATCTAATTACAATACAAATCAAGTTATAACTGTTACAGGTTCTGCAGATCTTAATATTACTTCTGATTTAGGAATTTTGCGTGGTACATTATCAGCTTTATCAGGAACGGCAATGCAGGCGTATCAAAAACTTCAGGAAGAAATGCCAATATTGCTTAAGTATTTAAATTCAAAAGGATTCCCACAAGAAGAAATAGCTTTTTCCCCAATTAATAATTATCCCAATTACCGGCTCAATTCAAATGGATATTCAACAGGTGTAATATCTAGTTATAACTACAGCCAAAGAATTGAAATATCGACAAATGATGTAAATAAAATTCACGAAATATCTTTAGAAATTGCTTCCTTAATAAATAAAGGAGTAAATTTTCAGATTGATATGCCTCAGTATTATTACACAAAATTAGATGAACTTAAAGTTGAAGTTCAGGCTTTGGCAGCAAAAAATGCAATGGTTAGAGCTGAAAAAATTGCAAGTGCCACGAATAGAGAATTAGGTCCATTACGAGATGCCAGAATGGGAGTGTTGCAAATAACTCCTGTCCTATCTACTGAAGTATCTGATTATGGAATTAATGATTTAAGCACAATTGAGAAAAAAATTACTGCTGTTGTTACAGGTGCTTTTGTAATTAAATAAAATTATTAACATAATTTAATTTGAAAAAAGAGGTTTCATCACTAGTAATTTTATTTATTATTGCTTCTTTCTATTTAATTAGTTGTACAAATATATCCTCAGAATATTTCTCAACAGGTCTTGAATTATATATTAAGGGTCAATACAAACTAGCAGAAGAATCTCTTACACTTGCAATTAATGAAGACCCTTCAAACGCACTTGCCTATAACCAAAGAGGAAAAATAAAAATTAAATTAGGCATGTTTACAGAAGCTAAAAGTGATTTCTCAAAAGCTATTATTCTTAAAAAAGATTTTATAAATGCATATTTAAACAGAGCTAAAACTAATATCATCCTATCTGAATATGACTTTGCATTAAAAGATTTGGATATAGCAAATGAAATTCATCCCAATGATATTGATGTGTTATTTAATAGAGCATATTTAAAAAGTATTATGAATGATTATGAAGGTGCAATATTTGATTATAGCGAGATAATTAGAATTGACTCAAATAATACAAAAGCTTATGTCAATCGTGGTAATTTAAAGGGAAGTTTGGAAGATCATCTTGGAGCAATTACAGATTTTACAATTGCATTGGAAATTGATTCATTAAATATTTATGCTCTTATAAATAGAGGAACAGATAAAGCAATTATTGGTGATTATAATGGTTCTATTGAAGATTTTACTTCAGCAATAAATTTAGATTCGACAGATTTAGAGGTTTATTTTTTAAGAGGTGATGCTTTTAGCATGAATCGGAATTATGATAAAGCTATTATTGATTTTACAACTATAATAAACCACGATACTTTATTAGGAAAAGCTTATTATAAAAGAGGTATAAATTATCTTGAACTTAAAAAAAATAAATTAGCTTGTAGTGATTTAACTAAGTCAGGTGAATTAGGGTATTTTCCTTCTTATGAAATTATTAATAGTGTTTGTAAAAAAAGTAAAATAAAAAAAAGGAAATAAAATTTGTTAACTATTTGTATCTAATCCTTGGTTTTTAGAAAGGTCATAATATTTTTTTGCCACATCTGATTTTAAGTTAGAAATATCATTTACAAAACCGGCTAGAATTAAATCCCCACCATACTTAAAATAATAATCCGAGAGAAGTTGAATATATTTTTGTGTTTGTTTTGAAATAACATCAAAAGAATACACAGAATTATCACCCAAAACATCTAATTGATTTTCTTCATCAGGTCGTAAGAGTTCAACATCATCTAAAGCATTAAAATCATCTATAGAATCTT
>Ga0100380_10005904_pt1 | contig 12562 bp, 10 predicted proteins | sample CryGeymeta201504_FD_80417 | JGI IMG/M metagenome (GOLD analysis project Ga0100380, IMG submission 80417) | Groundwater microbial communities from Crystal Geyser aquifers in Utah, USA - Crystal Geyser metaG 2015-04 | ecosystem: Environmental > Aquatic > Deep subsurface > Groundwater | place... | reverse complement strand
TATGAAGAGGATGTTTTAGAGGCGATTGCTAATTACATGCGAAAAGGATATGTAATTGCAAGCATAGAGCAATGCCAAACCTCGGTGGAGCCATCTGAAGTAGGGGCAATAAAAAAGCCCATCTGCTTAGTGCTTGGCAACGAAGTAGAGGGCGTTAATCAAATGGTTATAGACCAAAGCGATGTGGTAATCGAAATTCCCCAAGCTGGAACTAAACACAGTTTTAATGTGACTGTAGCAGCTGGAATCGTGCTTTGGGAGTGTTTTAAAGCTTCTAGGAAATAAACCTAGTTTTCTGTGCAAGTCCAAGCTCCACGCTCATAGACTTTTATAAGGTCGTCATAGTTTCTGCCTCTTGCACAAACTTCTTCCGTAATGTTTTCTCCCAAAGTTGCAGGATCATCAGAAGTGGTGGTGCATGTAGCACATTGTTGACAAGAAGTAGATAAAGCTGCCAATGCAGTTCCGCAAATCATTAGGGTAAATAGTCTTTTCATCTTTCTTTTCGTTTCGAGGCAAATATATAAGAAATCAATACCTGCGGTTTTTGCAAATGAGAGTATGGTCAAATAAAAAAGACCTCGAACAATCGAGGCCTTTTCTTAATATCTGAAAATGTGATTATTCTACGATTGAAGTGAAGCCAGAATCTGTTCTGTAGTCTAAGAATTCAGCATCTTTCTTAGCTTTAGCCTTAAGCGTGCTGTCTTTTTCAACAGCAGCTTTAAGGTTATTCTTCATCATATCCATGTTTTTGGTGCGAGCACCAATGATTGCTTTCAAGTAGTAACCAGCAGCTGTAGCTTTATCGTCAGAAGCTTCAACTGTGTTAAGTGCTCCGTCTGTGTTGCCATTCAAAAGTTGAGCAAGGCCATTGTTGAAAGTATTGTAGCCACTCATGTTGCTTACTGCATCATCGTACTTAGCACCCATAATGTTTAGGATACCGATGTTGTAATTAACTTCTTTGCCAGCTCCTTTAGCTTTTTCGTAATAATCCATTGCTTTGTCTTTGTCACCCATAAGGCGAGCAATTACACCAAGATTGTTCATTACAACTTTTGAAGTATTGTCAGCATTAAGCGCTTTGTCAAATTCAGCTTTAGCTTCTGAAATTTTGTTTTGCATTACTAAGATGTAGCCAACGTTGTTGTGACCTCTCCAATCGCCAGCGTGAACTTGAGCAGCTGTTTTGTATACAGAAAGCTTCTCGTTTAAATCGTTGTACAATGTAGCGGTATAAAGAATTTCTTCGATTGTCAATTCTGATGGGTTAGATTTAACCAATTCCATCAACTCTTCGTTAGTTTTAGCTTCTTCTTCAGCACTGATAGTGATTACTGATCTTCTCAAAGGAGGAAGTACTTTCTCAGCTAATTCAGTGTAAACTGCAGCTAAATTCTTAATTGCTTCTTCTCTCTCTTTATCGTTGTTGTACATACCAACAATACGAATGATTTGGTCTTTGTCTGCGATTTCAGAAGCTTGAACTTTAGTTTTGAAACCAGCCCAGTCTTCACCTTTTGGAGACTTAGTATAAAGAGCATCTTCTTTTCCAGCTTCTACTTTCTTCTTAGAAAACAAAGCTTTAATAGCACTTGCAGCGCTGTTAGCACGATCACCTGCAAGGTTATCGTTCAAACTAGTTTCACCATCTGGAGAAGCATAAGAAGTAATACTTACGTTTTTGTAAGTGTATTCAAATTCAACACCTTTTTGAATGAATGCCTCAACAGCCTGCATGTCTTCTTGACGAAGCTCTTCAGGACGTACAAAGCTTGTTTGAATAGCATAGTTGATTTCTGCACTTACGCTTCTTGGTGAAGTTTTAGTGAAGTTGTCAGCTCCTAGGATTGCTTTCTCATCGCTTTGAACCCAAAGTGGAGTAGTAACAGTTCCTTTTCCAATCTCAACAGGTTCGAAAGCTTTTGTTTTGGTTTTGTAAGCACCTTCAACAACAACTTCTAAAATCACGTTCTCCATACTTGAAGTGTATGGAACAGTTTTGGTTACGTTGAAAGAACCACCAGCCCAGCTGATTTTTTGGCCTTCGCCTTCAGCAGACTCGCCAATCAGTTTAATAGAATCAAATTCTTTTACGACAGTACCGGTTGTAGCATCCTTCATTACAGGTTTTACTGTTGCTACAGCTTTTTTATTGAAGAACTTTTCAGGATAACGACCGCTTACATTAATTGTAACTGAATCGTTATGAAGCTCAAGCGGGGTAGGAGCAAGCGTGTACTTTACCAGCCCGTGTTTTTTGTTCATCTTGTTTAACGGGTTACAAGCCGTTACAACAACTAATACAATTGCAGAAACAATTGCGACACCAGAATAGGTCGATTTCATCTTATTTGGTTTTCGGTTTTTCATGGAAATAATAGACATTTTCAGCGTGCAATATTAATTAATGTTTAGAAAAGCATCACTATATGCAAAGTTGACTTCTGTTTTAAGACTAATCGGGGTAATATGACAACCCATTACGCCAATCTTTCGACAGAATATCGAATATATACGACTGTATTGTTTCAACGTTGTAATTATTTATTTCTTCTGTTTTTAAAATGACAATTGGAAAGCGTAATTCTTCCTTAAAGTACCCAAAATACGAGCGTTCTACTTCTTTTAAGTAATCCTCAGGTATGTCTTGTTCGTAAGCGCGTCCGCGTTTATTTATTTGCTCAATTACCCTTTCAATAGGTTGATGAAGGTAGATTAATATATCGGGCTTTGGCATAAACCTGTTCATTATATGATATAAGTTGTTGAACAGATCTTTTTCATTGCCATTTAAGGTAATGCCGCTAAAAATTGCACTTTTTGTAAAAATGTAATCGAAAACGGTGTATTCATTAAAAATGTCGCCCAATAGATTTTTTGAAAGTTGGTGATAGCGTTCGGCAAGAAAAAAGAGCTCAACTTGAAAAGCATACCGCTCTTGGTCTTTGTAGAAAAATTCTAAAAAAGGATTGTTTTCAAACGATTCTAAAATTAATCGGCCATTTAGTTTTTCTGACAGCATTGATGCAGCCGTAGTTTTTCCAGCACCAATATTTCCTTCTATTACTATGTTTTTATATTGACTCATAGTAAAACAAGTGTGCTAACTTCAGATTCATCTTCGCAAGCAGCAAGTAATTGCGCATTGCTTTGATTGAGTGTTGGATGAATGTAATCTCCTGCAATTTCTGCCAAGGGCAGCAAAGTGAATTTACGCAAGTGTAATCTTGGATGGGGTATTTGCAATAATTCAGAATTTAAAATCAAATCATTGAAGTAGAGTATGTCAAGATCTATTGTGCGCGATTCATAAACACCAGCTTTATTGTCGCGCGTTCTTCCTAGTTTGGCTTCAATACTAATCAAGGCTTCGAGTAGATCATTTGCTTCAAGCTCAGTATCTATCATAATCACTTGATTCAGAAACCAATCAGCATTGTCCATTTGCCAAGGCTCGGTTTTGTAGAGACTTGATTTAAGTGACACGATCGCGAATTTTTCAATCGCAATTAATGCTTTTGCAAGGTTTTCTTCTCTGTTTCCGAGGTTTGAACCGAGTAAAATAAAGGCTTGGTTTTTCTTATGCTCCATTTAAAACAGCATTTTGACCATCTGTCAAAATCGTATGATTGGCCTTGATGGCCATTCTAAATTTGCTGCGAATATGAAAACTTAAGCTGTAGGCATTGCATTCTAAAGCAGGTCTTTTTGCTCAAGCTTTTAACATAGAAGAAGAATCATTAAATCACTTTTAAAATCTATTTCATGAAACAATTTGTAAAATTTATGCTCGCATCAACCATAGGCACGGTCATTGGCTTTGTGCTTGTGTTGCTATTATCGGGCTTTGTGCTTGCTGGTATCATTGGTTCTGCGGTTATGATGGCCGGAAAATCTAACCAAAAGGTTACTGTGAAAGAATCGTCAGTGCTTGACATCAATCTCGAATCTCAGATTGTGGAACGCGCAAAAGAAAATCCATTTGCTGGAATCAAGTTTGAAGGTTTTGATGGCGGAAGCAATGCCTTAGAATTGGACGATGCACTTGCTGCCATTGAGCGAGCAAAAACGGATGATCGCATCAAAGGAATTTATATTCATGGGAAATATATCACTACCGGTTTCTCAGCTGTGCAAAGCATTCATGACGCCATTGTTGATTTTAAAGAATCGGGCAAGTTTGTTTTAGCTTATGACGAAGTTTATACCCAAGGTGCATACTATGTGGCAAGTGCTGCAGATGAGCTTTACATGTTTCAAGAAGGGACATTAGATTTTAGAGGATTGCGTTCTGAAATGCCTTATTTCAAAAATGCGATGGAGAAATTGGGCATAGATGCTACTATCATAAAAGGGCCAAACAACATCTACAAAAGTGCGGTTGAACCTTTTTACAGAGAAGATATGAGCGATGAAAACAGACTTCAGCTTAAGCGAATTTTAGATGTGCTTTGGGGCGAAATGTTGGCTGATGTGAGTGCCTCGCGCAATGTTTCTGTTGAGGAATTAAACAGGATTGCAAACGAACTTGCCATCACTAAACCAGATGATGCAGTTTCTCTCAAGTTGATTGATGGATTGAAATACTATGACGAAATTCTTGCAAATCTTCGTGAGAAACTAGGCATTGAAGCAGATGAAGATATTCAGAGTGTCTCTTTAGCAAAGTATGCAAATGCAGATGCACCTGAAGTTGAAGGCGATGAAGAAGATAAAAGCTGGGAATTGAAAGACAACATCGCGGTTATTTATGCCATTGGTGGAATAAATAGTGGTGAAGGAAACACAGAAGAAATTGGTTCTGAAACATTGGCAAAAGCCATCAGAGAAGCACGATTAGATGAAGATGTTAAGGCAATTGTGTTACGTGTAAATTCTCCGGGCGGAAGTGCCATGGCTAGCGATGTGATTTGGAGAGAAACCGTGCTGGCTGGTGAAGCTAAGCCGTTTATAGTAAGCTTTGGAGATGTGGCTGCATCTGGTGGATATTATATTGCTGCATCAGCTGATCGCATTTTCGCTATGCCAACCACGATCACTGGATCTATTGGTGCTTTTGGATTGATTCCGAATCTGAGACGTTTCATGAATGAAAAATTGGGAGTGACCTTTGATAATGTTAAAACAAATGAGCACGCAGATTTCGGTTCGCTTTCGCGCGATTTTGACGAAGCTGAATTGATGCTGTTAGAAGGTTATTTGACCGACATATACAATGAGTTTGTGCAAAAAGTAGCTGATGGTCGCGGCAAGCAATGGCCAGAAATTGACTCGATTGGTCGCGGTAGAGTTTGGGTTGGCACCGATGCTTTGGCCAACGGATTGGTAGATGAAATTGGTGATCTTGAAGCTGCAGTTGCCTACGCTGCCAAGCAAGCTGAGTTAGAAGATTATGAAATAATTGAATTGCCGAAAAAGAAAGATCCGATTCAAGAAATGATCAAAGAAATGTCTGAAAACACTAAAATAACTGTTGCAGAGTGGGCTTTGGGCAAAGAGCAAGTAAAATACTTGAAGCAAATTGAAGACATCCAAAACATGGATGGTTTTCAAGCGAGAATGCTTTATGATATCCGTGTGAAATAATAGACACATCACACTCAATGAAAGCCGCGAGAACGAGGTTCTCGTGGCTTTTTTTATTACTCCAAATTCAAACAAATGAAAATCATGAAAATTGCATGTGAGTGAATTATGTAGTATAATTTCGAAGCATCGATTGAAAAAGTGATCAGCTGAATATGGAAAACAAGGAAATAGCTTCGGTTTTTAAGTTGGTAGGCCAACTCATGGAACTTCATGACGAGAATAAATTCAAAACAAGAAGCTATACAAATGCGGCTTTTCAGATTTCGAAATATCCTGAGCGAATAGTTGATTTAAGCATGGAACAGCTTGAGTCGGTGCCAGGAATTGGTAAAAACCTCGTTCCAAAACTTACCGAGTTATTAGAAACAGGCGAAATGGACTATTTGCAAAAGTGGATTGATATTACTCCGCTTGGCGTCATCGAAATGCTTAAAATTAAAGGACTCGGTCCAAGCAAAGTGCGCACCATTTGGCAAGGCATGGAAATAGAATCGCCAGGCGAATTGCTATACGCCTGCAACGAAAATCGCTTAGTAGATCTGAAAGGTTTTGGAGATAAAACGCAAGCTGCGGTAAAAGCGTCCATCGAGTTTATGATGGAACATCAATCAAAAACACTTTACGCTTCGGTAGATGGTTTGATCGATGAAATCATCAATTACGTGAATGCCAACAATAATGGCAAGATTGCCTTAGTGGGCGAAGCCGCGATGAAAAATCCAGTATTGAGCGAGCTTGAGTTTATTGTAGACGAATCAGTGATCAATTTGCCCGATACAAGCGAACTCAAAACCAAAGTTCATTTTCATACGGTTCAGGCCGATTCTTTTGACTTAGAGCAATTTAAAAGAAGTGCAACAGAAGCACATTTGTCTCAACTGAATATTGGTACCGCGATAAATGCAGCACAAGTTTATCAATTGAACGACTTGCCATTTATTGAGCCAGAAATGCGTCTCGGGAACTTCGAGTTTGATTGGATTAAAAAACACCAAGCTTCAGATTTAATCACGAATCAAGATTTGCACGGGTGCTTGCACAATCACTCTACTTACAGCGATGGAATGCACACGCTCAAAGACATGGCGGTGTTTTTGAAAAACGAAGGCTACCAATACCTGGGAATTTCAGATCACTCGCAAACTGCAGTTTATGCCAGCGGCTTAAAACCTGAAAAGATCTTTGATCAACACGCTGAAATTGATGCGTTGAACGCGGAATTAGCACCATTCAAAATATTAAAAGGCATTGAATCAGATATTCTAAGCGATGGTTCTTTAGATTACGAAAACGAGGTTTTGGCAAGCTTCGATTTCATAGTTGCGTCCATACATTCTGCCATGAAAATGGATGAAGAAACGGCCACTAAAAGATTGATAAAAGCGATTGAAAACCCGTTCACTAAGATTCTTGGTCATCCAACTGGTCGACTCTTGTTGTCGCGTCCTGGTTATCCAATCAATCATAAAAAAGTAATTGACGCTTGCGCGGAAAATGGAGTCTGCATTGAATTGAACGCCAACCCGATGCGCTTAGACATTGATCATACTTGGATTCCGTATTGCATGGAAAAAGGAGTGATGATTTCCATCAATCCAGATGCACACCGCAAAGAAGGCTTTCGCCACATGGAATATGGCGTGCTGGCTGCGCGAAGAGGCGGCCTCACAAAAGCATTTACCCTAAACGCACTTTCACTTTCTGAACTCGAAACTTGGCTTAAAAAGTAAATAATGGCATTCACTCAACTAATTTATCTGGCATCAGACACCATTCTGATTGCCGAAGAACATGTTTTACTCATCAAGAGAAAAAACGAACCTTTTAAAGGGATGTGGGCCTTTCCTGGAGGTTTTGTAGATGAAGGTGAAGATTTGCCAAATGCTGCAGCTCGCGAATTGCTCGAAGAAACTTCTGTAGCTATTAATCCTGAAAGATTAACACAGTTTAAAACCTATGGTAAACCAGGGCGTGATCCTCGATTTCATACTGTAAGTGTGGTGTATGCTGTGCATGTAAATGAAAAGCCTGAGGCAATAGCCGCTGATGATGCGGCCGAAGTTGCTTGGTTCAACCTCAGTAAGTTGCCAAAAATGGCATTTGATCACAAAGCGATTTTAGAAGAATACCTTTTGTTTTGAAAATGGAGAAATAGCTTGTTGATTTAGTTTTTAGGCTCGTCTCTGGTGCCGCAATCAACACAGTCAGAACCTAAGTCGCAATGGTCATAAGTAGAGCCCTCGCCACCATCATCACACACGCCATCACTAGGCCAAGCACAAGTGTTATCGCACAATTCTTTCACACACGAACTCATGCTTAAAGTTCCTAAAACAGCGATACACGCAATTAAAATTCTTGTAAAACTTGATTTCATTTTTTAATAAAGTGTTTGACAATAGTCGTAAAAAATGATGGCTTTCAGCAAATTATCGCAGCGAATCAGGCAAATCTCTTGTTTTAATTTTCTCCTTGGTGATCACAATGCGTTCGCCACAATCGCTGCAATCGGTGCCTATTTTGCATAAGTTGCTAATCGACTCTTCACCTCCATCATCGCATTCGCCATCATTGTTGAATGGTACGCAGGCGTCTTCGCAAACTACTGTTTCAATCTCAATTGTTTCTCTTTTGCAAGCTACTGCAACAAACAAAAAGGAGCATAAAATGATTGAAATTCGTTGCATGATTTTAAGTTTTTGATGCTCTAAAATAAAGACGTTATTCAACGCATTTTGATAGTAAGATCAAAATTTATTTTGTGGCGCTTTTGTCTCTTTCTTTCAATGCAAGGTTCAACGCTTCGAAACCACGCTTAGTATTGTTGTTCAATGTTTTCTGAAATCAAAAGTCTCATTTAATCAATTGAGCCCATTTGATATGGGTCAAGAAATGGAATTCTCACAGTACTGAGATTTGGCATTGAGTAGAGGCGATGTTGGTCGATGCTTTTTGATTCTAAAATTGAAAATAGATAAACGGCTGTGCATCTGCGCTGATGCTTTGATAAATGATGATAATCACAACAATGCAGATTATACCTTGCTTCACCGGATGCGCGTTGATGAACCAATCTCGCCATTTCGTTTTGAAATCAAAACTAAGCCAATGGGTAATAAAACCTAGGATCATCACCATTAGCGTGTATTTAAAACCAATGATGAAGTCGGGAAGAATAGCCCAGCCCATGTTGGTTTTTAGCTGATGAAAGAATTGTGCAACGCCTTCTGTGTCTGGCGCTCTAAACCAAAGTCGAGTAAAGGTGATGAAGGTAAACGTGAATCCAATTCTCCAAATTCTAGTTGCCCAATGCGTGCTCTTCTCATAAGGACTAATCTTTTTCCAAGATTTATAGATTAAAAGTCCTGTCCCGTTAATGGCGCCCCAAGTGATGAAATTCCAACTGGCTCCGTGCCACAAGCCGCCTAGCAGCATGGTTATCATCAGGTTTACGTTGGTTCTAAGCCTACCGTGTTGATTACCACCGATGGGTATGTAGAGGTAATCTTTCAGGAATGTGCTGAGCGAGATATGCCAACGTCTCCAAAAATCGGCCACGCTAAGCGCTTTGTAGGGCGAATTAAAGTTGTCGCTCAACTTAAATCCCATCAGCAATGATAAGCCGATGGCGATGTCTGTATATCCGCTAAAATCAACGTAAACCTGAAGTGAGTAGGCAAATAGCGCGGTAATGTTTTCAATACCAGTGTAGCTGAGCGGATTAGAAAAAACACGGTCTATGAAATTCACAGCCATGTAATCTCCAATGAATATCTTTTTGAAAAGGCCTTTTAAAATCATGAATAAAGCCAATCCAAACTCGGCTTGGGTGAGAATACTTCTTTTATGGAGTTGCGGAATAAATTCACTCGCACGAACAATTGGGCCGGCTACCAATTGCGGGAAAAACGACACGTAAAAACCAAAGTCGAGCAATGAATCAATCGGTTTGAGTTTTCCTCGATAAATATCTACCACATAAGTGATGATTTGAAACGTGAAAAAGGAAATTCCTACAGGAAGTAAAATGGCATCGATGCGGAAGTAATTTCCCTGCATCACCATGTTTCCAATGGAAGCTAAGGGGTTGAAAATTGCGAGATTTAAGCCAGTAAGGTCATTTACGATGTCAATGAAAAAGTACGCATACTTGAAATAGAACAGCAACAACAGGTGCACGCTCAAAGACAAAAAAAGTAGTGCCTTCCTTTTCCATTGTGCGGATGATTTATGGATAAGCGCACCAAAACCAAAACCGATGATTATAGAAAAAAAGAGTAAGAAAAGAAAAAGTCCGCTTGTTTTGAAATAGAAGAAAAAACTCGCTAGCATGAGGTACGCATTGCGCAGTTTGGTCTTATCGGCTAGCAAAGCAAAACCGGCAAATACCGCGATAAAGAACACCCAAAAATCAAGGGCTGTGAATACCATTGGGTGCAGATCCGAAAACTCGAATATGGATTTTATTCTGTCCAAATGGGTTGCTGATTGTTATACCACTTTAAATAATCTTCTAAAAATGCTTGGTAGAAAAGATCGCCTTTGAGCAAGTAGCCTTCTTTGGTGAAATGAACCAAATCAGACTTCATCATGCCGGCTTCTTTCCAGGTTTTTGCGGAAGCTTTCCCACCCATTATTCCGTACAAATCCCAAACCTTGGCGTCAAACTCTGCGGCCAAATCGTAAATCACGTTTCGCACAGAAGCAAGGTTGTCATTATGATATTTCTTCGCTACATAGTTGTCGTTTGGCACAGTCAGCATGATGGCACAATCTGGATTGACTTGTCTGATTTGCTCGAGAAACAATCGAAAATTGTTTTTGTAGTTGGTCGAATCGTAATTAGGTTCTGAAGAGTCATTTGTTCCGATAGAAAGAATGACCAAATCAGGTTTTAAATACGGAAGTTGTCTTTCAAATAATTCGCATCGCTGGAAGGAGACAAATCGCGAACCGTTTACGCCAATGCTGTGGTAGGTGATTCCGGGCCGTTCGTTGTCAGAAATCAATCCGTAAAACTGCAACTCATCTGTAGAATTAGGAGATTTGGTGAATACAATTTCGATGGAATCTACTTCATTGGCGTACTCAACGCGAGTATAACCATTTGCATCTGAAAAAACGTTCGCGTAATTGCCATCACGCGTAATCACTTCTAACTCATAGTTGTTTTGCTCGATGTTTGAAAGCAGCGTAAAAGACTTTGTCTTGACAGGAAGTGGAGACTCGTGAAAGGTAAATTTCATCGTTGCTTTTGCATCTGAAGTGGTAGCAGTAATTCCCGAAACGCCCCAAGTGCCTTCATGTTTGTTGTATGAACTGCGCTGACCTTGCCAAACTCCCGTATACGCCACAGAATAGGAGTAAGGTCGGTTTGTTCCGGCCGCTTTGAATGGAAATAAAATGCCTCTTGCGCCTTGAATATTGGTGTCGATGGTTTGCAGTCTTTCGCGCAATAAATTGCTCCAAATGTCAGCCTGAATGTGCGACCCGCCAAAGTGAATGATGTTCAATTTTCCGTATCCATAACGCAACATGTTGTCTAACTTTTGGTAGTATAAATCGAATGTCGGGCTGTTTTCATTTGCGGTGAAATGATTCAAATCATAATGAACAAACGGATAATTAATGGCTTCCGCAGAATCGGTCACGCTTTGGTATTCTTGATTTGGATCAGCACTGTCTGTTTGCGCCATTGCTGCGTGCACCAAAAGCAAAGTGAAAAGGAAAAGTATTGTTTTAAGGATTACTGCTTTTAGCTTCATTCTTAAGTCTTTGATTGTTATAAATTTCGTATTCGATGATCAACGCTTTATAAAAAAACTCGCTGATGATTTGCGCGCCTCTTGGTGTAAAATGAGTGTAATCAGCTCCCGCCAGAGGCGGATCGGCCGCAACCCAAGAAGGCATAGAATTTTTTCCACCCATGGCTTTATACATGTCCCAATAGCCAATTTTGGCTTTGAATGCTGCTTTTTTCAAAGCGTCACGAATGGGTTCTAGCGTTGGATACGTGATATAATATTCACCGTCTTTGATAGACATATCGGCAGGACCAATTAAGATGATGCTGGCATTTGGCACCGCTTTCTGAATGATTCGAATTTGATTATAAAACTGATTTCCGTAGGCATCGGCTCGGGCAGTGTCTTTAATGTAGGGCAGCACATTTCCACCGTATTGCAAAATGATCAAACTCGTGTTGAGCGCTGTGTGCATCTCCGAAAAAAGTTCGCGGTCAAGCTTATGAAAGTCTGTTCCTGAATTGCCGCGCATGGCGATGTTTGAAACCTGAATGCCATGAGGTGCTTCTAGCGAAATGCCGTAAATCTGAGGGCTAATTTTTGATTCGAACTTGATTTCCACGTCAGAAATAGGTTGGTCAAATTCTAGTTTGTAAACGTTTAGTTTTTTGGTTCCGACCAATGTGGTGGCGTAAGAAGTATCTGTCGTTACGCTTTTGACTTTAACCGTGTCAAAAACAGGTCCGTAGAACATCTTCAATTGCTTGAATTTATTCGAAGAACTATAAATTGACTTTGCTGTAGAATACTTCACCCAAGCAGATGTTATTTGCTTGTCTTTCAAATTAGAATCGGTAGGATATGGCGTGTAGGATGAATAAACCGTCATTGCACTATAGTTGTTGTTTTCACCCGCTTCGCCTTCTTTCGAAAACATCGGATAGCGAAACCAATTTTCTGAGTTATCGTGAGCAATCAACTTCACCAAATTAACGTTGCTCGCAGGAAGCATTCCTATTGCGTACCCTCCAAAACGCCTTTGCAATCGATCTCGAATGTAGCTCGTCATGCGGTCGCCTTCTATTTGCGAGTCGCCATAGTGAAATACGTGCGTTTTTTTCTTTTCAAGAAGCACTTCGTCCAACGCCTTGAAAAATGGATAAAGCACGCTGGCATCGTTTTCGGCAAATTCAATCGGAACCAAGTACTTATCCGCTGCCCGC
>Ga0100380_10005903_pt1 | contig 12563 bp, 12 predicted proteins | sample CryGeymeta201504_FD_80417 | JGI IMG/M metagenome (GOLD analysis project Ga0100380, IMG submission 80417) | Groundwater microbial communities from Crystal Geyser aquifers in Utah, USA - Crystal Geyser metaG 2015-04 | ecosystem: Environmental > Aquatic > Deep subsurface > Groundwater | place... | reverse complement strand
TCGCGCCTGCTCAACCCCACCGTGGCGGTGCTGCAGGAGCGGGTGGCGACGCTGGAGGGCGGCGCGGGGGCCTTCGCCACCGCCTCGGGCCACGCGGCGCAGGTGGCGGCGCTGTTTCCGCTGATGGCGCCGGGCGACAACTTCGTCGCCTCGACGCGGCTCTACGGCGGCTCGGTCAACCAGTTCAACCACGCCTTCAAGCACTTCGGCTGGCAGGTGCGGTTTGTGGATTTCGAGGATCTCGACGCGCTGAAGGCCGCCATCGACGAGCGCACCAGGGCGGTTTACTGCGAAGCGATCGCCAACCCCGGCGGCTACATCACCGATCTCGCCGCCGCCGACATCGCCCATGCGGCGGGGCTGCCGCTGATCGTGGACAACACCACCGCCACCCCCTACCTGTGCCGCCCGTTCGAGCATGGCGCCGATCTGGTGTGCCACTCGACCACAAAATATCTCTGCGGCCACGCCACCGCGATGGGCGGCATGGTGGTGGACAAGGGAAGCTTCGACTGGTCGGCCTCGGGCAAATACCCTGCGCTCAGCGCGCCTTGCGCCAGCTATCACGGGCTGAAATTCCACGAGACCTTCGGCCATCTCGCCTTCACCTTCTTCGGCATCGCGGTCACGCTGCGCGATCTGGGCATGTGCCAGGCGCCGATGAACGCCTTCGAGACGCTGATCGGCATCGAGACGCTGAGCTTGCGGATGGACCGCCACTGCGCCAACGCGCTCAAGGTCGCGTCGTGGCTGGAGCGTCACCCGGCGGTCAGCTTCGTCAGCTACGCGGGCCTGCCCTCCAGCCCCTGGGCGGCGCGGGCGAAGAAATATTGCCCGAAGGGCGCCAGCGCGATCTTCACCTTCGGGCTGAAGGACGGCTATGACGCGGGCGTGCGGCTGGTGGAGGCGGTGGAGCTGTTCAGCCACCTCGCCAACCTCGGCGACACCCGCTCGCTGATCATCCACCCCGCCTCCACCACCCACCGCCAGCTCACGCCCGAGCAGCAGGCCAAGGCGAACGCGGGGCCGGAGGTGATCCGCCTGTCGATCGGCATCGAGGACGCCGACGACCTGATCGCGGATCTGGAGCAGGCGCTGGCGGCCAGCCGCTCCGTTCCCGCCGTCTGAGGCCGGGAGGGGCTGCGATGCTGCGCGCCTATGCGCAGGCCGAGGGGCGGCTGACGCCGCTGGAGGCCGACGACGCCGCCACGCTGCGCGGCGCGGTGTGGATCGACCTGATGAACCCCACCGCGCTGGAGGAGGGTCTGGTCTCCGCCGCGCTGGACCTTGCGGCGCCGACGCGCGAGGACATGGAGGAGATCGAGATCTCCTCGCGTCTCTATGTCGAGGACGGCGCGGCGTTCATGACCGTCACGCTGCCCGCCGACACCGACCGCGACGCGCCAACCCTGGGCGCGGTCAGCTTCGTGCTGTCGCAGGGGCGGCTGCTGACGGTGCGTCACAGTTCGCCGCGCGCGTTCGAGACCTTTCCGCAGCGCGCCGAGCGTGCGCAGCTTGGCTGCGTGGACGGCGACGCGACGCTGCTGGCGCTGCTGGAGGCGGTGATCGACCGGCTGGCCGACATCCTGGAGCGGGTGGGACGCGACATCGACGGGCTGTCGCGCAGCGTGCTGCGCCCGGGCCCCGGCGCGGCGCCGAAATCCGCCGACTTTCAGCGGGTGCTGCGCGGCGTGGGCCGCGACGGCGACCTGATCGCCAAGGTGCGCGACAGCCTGCTGACGCTGACGCGGCTGTTCAGCTTTCTGGCGCAACTCCAAAGCCCCGGCCTTGCGGCCAAGGACGGGCGCGCCCGCATCAAGACGCTGACGCGCGACGCCCACTCGCTCAGCGAACACGCCGATTTCCTCAACCAGCAGATCACCTTCCTGCTCGACGCGACGCTGGGCCTGATCAACATCGAGCAAAACGCGATCATCAAGACCTTCTCGGTCGCCGCCGTGGCGTTCCTGCCGCCCACCCTGATCGCCTCGATCTACGGCATGAACTTCGCGGTGATGCCGGAACTGTCATGGCCGTTCGGCTATCCGCTGGCGCTGGCGCTGATGGTTGTGTCGGCGGTGGCGCCGCTGCAGTATTTCAAGCGGCGCGGCTGGCTCTGAACCCGCGCCGCCGTTCGGGAGAGACGCCCATGCGCCGCGCCGCACAGACTTTGATCGCGTCGGTGATTGCGACCCTGGCGGCCCTGTCGCTGGCCGGCGCCGCGCCGGGGCAGGAGGCCGCGCCCGGCGATCAGACCGCCGCGCCCGCTGATGCGCCCGCCGACGCATCCGGCGCCGCGCCGGAAGCCGCCGCTCCGGGCGAGATCGTCTGCGGCGAACCCTATGTGATCCGGCGCGGCGACACGCTGCAGCGCCTCGCCGTCAAGGTCTATGGCCCCGAGGCGACCTATCACGCGCTCTGGGCGGCGAACCGGCGGCGGCTGGGCCTGCGCGACCCGTCGCTGATCGAGATCGGGCAGACCATCGTCGCGCCCTGCCCCATCTCGGTCTCGGCGGCGCTGGAGGCGCAGGCCGCCGCCGAGGCGGCGCAGCCGTCGGCGGACACTCCCGCCGCCGATGCCGACGCCGCCGCGCCGCAGGCCGATCCGCGCCCCGCGCCGACGCTGACCGTGATGCGGCTTCCCGGCTCGCCGCTTGCGCAGGCGGTCGCGCTGCGGGCGCTGGGTGAGACGCTTGGCGCGGGCGGCTTCGTGATCGCAGACGCCGACGGCGCGGCGGCGGGCGGCGGGGGGCTGCGCTTTCCGCTGCCGCGGCCCGACTGCGGGGCGGGCGCGGCGGCGGCGAACGAGACGCTGGCCGACGAGACGCTGGCCGACGAGACGCTGGCCGACGAGACCCGGCGGCCTTGCGACGCCTTGGCGTGGTCGGCGCCGCTGCTGGAGCAGGCGCTGGTGTGGCACGCGCGCGCCGGCGCAGGCCCGCTGACGACGCGCGCCGCGCTGGCGGGCCTGCGCATCTGCCGCGCCGACAGCGCGCCGCGCGCGGCCCTCGCCATTCCGCCGGGCGCGCAGGTTCAGGACGGCGGCGCCGCGTCGGCCTGTCTGGCGGCGGTCGCCGAAGGGCGCGCCGATGTCGCGGTCTCGGCGGCGGCGGCGGCGGACGCCGCGTTGCGCGACCCAGCGCTCGCCGCCGCCGTCGCCGAGCAGCCCGCGCTCACGACGCTGGTCACGCTGGCCGCCGCCGCGCCAAAGGACGATCCGCTGGCGCGCGCCGCGCTGGCGGCGCTGGAGCTGGGCCTTGCGCGGATGCGCGCCAGCGGCGCGTGGTTCGCGCAGGTGGACGCGGCGCTCAGCCTGCGATGACCCCGCCGGTGAGCGGATAACGCCGCAGCAGGCGGAACGGCGCCGCGCCGCCGGGGTCGCCGAACAGGCAGATGTCGCCGATTTCGAACCGTTCCGGCAGCGCGCCGCGCAGCGCCCGCGCCAGCGCCCGGCGCGACTGTTCGGCGTCGGCGCGCGGCAGCGGCCCGGTCAGCGTGATGTGGAACTGAAAGCAGTCGAGCACATACGGATAGCCCCAGGCGCGCAGGTTCTCGTCCTCGCGCTGCTCCAGCCCGCCGCGCCGCTTTTCCGCCAGCTCGGTCGCGGTCATCGGTTCGCGCAGCAGGTCCAGCCCGGTGACGCAGGCCGCCGCCAGCGTGTCGAGCGCCGGACAGGGGCCGCCGGGGCGCAGCGCCACGAACCCCAGATCGGCGGTCACGGTCAGCCCCGGCGCCGCGACCGGCGCATGGGCGGCGGCGAGCGCCGTGATCGCTTCGTCCAGCGCCGCCACGTCCATCCCCTCGTTGAGCCGGAACGGCGCCTTCAGCGTGCCGTGCAGGCCATAGCGCGCGGCGCGGCGCACCAGATCGGCGCGCGGCGCGGGCAGATCGTCCACCTCCAGCCGGGCGTGCGGCGCGCCGCGCTCGGGGTCATGCCCCAGCCACGCCGCGCCCGCGAACGCCAGCGCCGAGCCTTTGGGCGGGGCGTAATAGACCGCGTAGCGCGCGCAACCGTCCAGCATGATCCCTCCATCCCTCGCATCGCGCGCCTTGATCGCAAGCCCGCCGCGCCGCCGCAAGTGTTGACGGCCCGCGCGGCGATGCGGTAGCGCGGCCCTGTCGGCGCTGTCGCGCCAGCGGGGGGGAGGCGAGGCCGATGGCGCGCGAGATGGTGATCGCCAACGCCCGCGTGGTGACGGCGGAGCAGGTTTTCACCGGCGCGGTGCAGATCCGCGACGGCCTGATCGCCGACGTGTCGCCGGGCGCGCGCACGCCGCCGGGCGCGGTGGATTGCGAAGGCGACTACCTGATCCCCGGCCTTGTCGAGCTGCACACCGACAATCTTGAGCGCCACCTCCACCCCCGCCCCGGCGTGCAATGGCCGCGCCGCGCGGCGGTGGCGGCGCACGACGGCGAGTTCGCCTCGGTCGGCGTCACCACGCTGCTCGACGCGCTGCGGGTCGGCTCGGAGGACGGCGGCCATCTGGGCGACTACGCGGCGGAGGCGGCGCAGGCGATCGCGGAGCTCGTCGCGCTAGGGCTGCTGCGCGCCGACCATCACCTCCACATCCGCTGCGAGCTGACCTCGCCCAACCTGATCGCGGAATACGACCGCGTCGGCGACGATCCGCGCGTGCGGCTGATCTCGCTGATGGATCACACGCCCGGCCAGCGCCAGTTCACCAGCCTCGACGCCTACGCCGCCTATTACACCGAGACGCGGGGCTATACGGCGGCGCAGATGGCGGCGTTCATCGCGGCGGCGCAGGCGGCGCAGGCCGCGCAGGTCGGCCCCAACCGCGCCGCGCTGCTGGCGCGCGCGGCGCCGCGCGGTTTCGCCATCGCCAGCCATGACGACGCGACGCCCGCGCAGGTGGCCGAAAGCGTCGCCGCAGGCGCGCGCGTGGCGGAGTTTCCCACCACGATTGAGGCCGCCCGCGCCGCCCGCGCAGCGGGACAGCGGATCGTCATGGGCGCGCCGAACCTTTTGCGCGGCGGCTCGCACGCGGGCAACGTGTCGGCGGCGGCGCTGGCGCGCGAGGGGCTGCTCGACATCCTGTCGTCGGATTACGCGCCCGCCTCGCTGATGCTGGCGGCGTTCTCGCTGGCGGAGGACGGCGCGGGCTGGGATCAGGCCTGGGATCTGCCGCGCGCCATCGGCTGCGTCACCCGCGCCCCGGCGCTGGCGGCGGGCTTCGCCGACCGCGGCGCCATCGCGCCGGGGCTGCGCGCCGATCTGGCGCGGGTCTGGCATGTCGAGCGGCTGTGCGTGGTGCGCAGCCTGTGGCGCGCGGGCGCGCGGGTGCTGTAGGCTGCCGACGCGACAGGGAGGGTGCGACATGCTGCTTGGCTGTATCGGCGACGATTTCACCGGCTCCAGCGATCTGGCCAACACGCTGGCGCGGCGGGGGATGCGCGCGGCGCAGTATTGCGGCGTTCCCGACGGCCCTGCCGATCCGTCGGTCGAGGCCGGCGTGGTGGCGCTGAAATCGCGCACCATCGCGCCGGATCAGGCGGTCGCGCAGTCGCTGGCGGCGCTGGAGTGGCTGCGCGCGCAGGGCTGCCGCCAGTTCTTCTTCAAGTATTGCTCGACCTTCGACAGCACGCCCGATGGCAATATCGGCCCGGTCGCCGGTGCGCTGATCGCGGCGCTGGGGGCGGATCGCGTGATCGTGTGCCCGGCGTTTCCCGCCGCCGGGCGCTCGGTCTATCAGGGCCACCTGTTCGTCGGCGACCGGCTGCTGAGCGAGACCGGCATGCGCGACCACCCGCTGACGCCGATGACCGACCCCGACCTGCGCCGCTGGCTGGGCCGCCAGACGCCGCTGGCGGTGGGGCTGATCGGCGCCGCGACGGTGCTGGAGGGCGCGGACGCGATCCGCGCGGCGCTGGATGCGCAGCCCGCGCCGCTGGTGGTGGTGGACGCGATCCGCGACGCCGACCTGATGGCGATCGGCGCGGCGGCGGCGGGGCTGACGCTGGTCACCGGCGGCTCCGGCGTCGCGATGGGCCTGCCGGAGAATTTCCGCCGCGAGGGCCTGCTTGCGGGCGGCGCGCAAGGCTGGACCGGCGCGCCGGGGCCGTGCGCGATCCTGTCCGGCTCGTGTTCGGAGACGACCCGCGCCCAGATCGCGCGCCACGCCGCCGCCAACCCGGCGCTGAAGATCGACGTGGACAAGGTGATCGCGGGCGAGACCACGGCGGCGGAGGTCGCGCACTGGCTGATCGGGCAAAGCGCCGCGCCGGGCGCCGCGCCGCTCGCCTATTCCTCCGCCGACCCCGCCGCCGTGAAGGCCGCGCAGGCCCGCCACGGGCGCGAAGCGGCGGCGGCGGCGGTCGAGGCGCTGTTCGCCGAGGCCGCGCGCCTGCTGGTGGCGGGCGGCGTCACCCGGCTGATCACGGCGGGCGGCGAGACCTCCGGCGCCGTGGTCGAGGGGCTTGGCCTGACGGTGCTGGAGATCGGCCCCGAGATCGCGCCGGGCGTGCCCGCGCTGAAGGCGGGCGCGCTGGCTCTGGCGCTCAAGTCGGGCAATTTCGGCGACGCGGATTTCTTCGCCAAGGCGGCGCGGGCGCTCGCGGGGGCATAGCGCCTCAGCCGCGCAGCATCGCCGCCAGCCGCGCGGCCTCCGCGAAAGCCTGCGCCTTCAGCGACGCCGCCTGCGCGGCTTCGGCGTCCTCGCCCCATTGCTCGGCCTGCCATGCTTCATCGACGCGGCTGAGCGCCCAGGCGGCGCGCGCCTCCAGCGCGCCCTCGTCCACCGCCAGCCCCAGCACCAGCGAGCCGCTGAGCGCGACCAGATCGTGCAGCGCGGTCAGCGACAGCGCGTCGCGCGCCGCTGCGGCCTGCGCGAGTTTCTCAATGCTGCCGGCCGGTTGCGCCACATGGATCACCCCCGCCGCGCACACCAGCGGCGCGCCCCAGCGCGCGCGCGCCCAGGCCAGCCACGGGTCCCACGCCGCCGCCTGCCGCGCCGCCAGCGCCTCAGGCCCCGGCGCGCGATAGCACAGCAGATCGCTCTCGCCATAGGCCGCGACCGTGGCGGCGACCTCGGCGAAGCGCGGCGCCACCCGGTCGATGGCGCTGTTGAGCGCGCGCGTCACCGGCATCGCCTCCGGCGCGATCCGCTCAGCCTGCGCCGCCCATTCCGCCGCGCAGGCCTCGGCCGCCGCGCGGTGCGGCGTCACCAGAGGGTTTTTCGCCGGGGTCTTCACCGTGCGGTCGTCCAGCAGCACCGTCCAGCCGCCGGGCGCCGCCGCCACCTCGGCGCGGGTCCAGAATCGGCGCGGCGCCGCCCACGCGCTCACGCCGCCAGCCCCAGCCGCGCCAGCGCCGCATCCAGCGCCGCGAAGCTGTCGATGATCGCCGCGGCCCCCGCGTCGCGCAGCGCCTGCGCCGGGTGGACGCCCCACGAGACGCCGATCGCCGCAACCCCCGCCGCCACCGCCATCTCGATGTCATAGGCGCTGTCGCCCACCACCACCGCGCGCGCCGCCGCGCCGCCGGTGGCCTGCAGCGCGTTCAGCACCATGCCCGGATGCGGTTTTGAGGGCGCGTCGTCGGCGCTTTGCGTCGTGGTGAAAAAGCCGCGCAGATCATGGGCGTCGAGCACCCGCTCCAGCCCGCGCCGCGCCTTGCCGGTGGCCACCGCCATCAGCGCGCCGCCCCCGGCGATCCGGTCCAGCGCCGCGCGGGCGCCGGGAAACATCGGCGCCGCCGCCGCGTCGCCCACGTCGGCGCGCACCCGGGTGAAGGCGTTCTTGTAGTGCGCCGTCACCGCCGCGCGCGCAGCCTCGTCAAGCGCCGGCGCCAGCCGCGCGATGGCGATCGGCAGCGACAGCCCGACGATGCGGCGCGTCGCGGCGGCGCCCGGCGCGGTGTGGCCTGCGGCGATGAAGGCTGCGTCCATGCAGCCGCAGATCAGCGCCTCGCTGTCGATCAGCGTGCCGTCCATGTCGAAGATCACCAGTCGAGGGGCCGCGTCCGCCATCGCATGTTCCTTGCCCGAGCCAGACGTTTCTCTAGCGGGCGGGGCGCTGCGGTGAAAGGCTTCACGCTTTGTGAACCGGCGCCGGGCGACCAAGGCCGCAAGATCGGGGATGCGCGACCAGGGCGCGACAGGGAGGGACCGATGCGCATCATCGTGCTGCTGGCGCTGCTGGCGCCGCCCGTCGCCGCGCAGGACCTGCGCGCCGCAGGGGATATCTTCGTGACGCTGCGCGCCGGACCGGGCGCGGAGGTGTCGCTGGCGCTCGAGGGCGTCGATCTGGGCCTGCGCGACGCGGAAATGGCGACGCCGCTGCACCGCGCCGCCGCCTACACCGGCGACGCCGACCTGATTCGCGCCATGATCGCGCGCGGCGCGCAGGTGGCGGCGCGCGACGCGCGCGGGCGCACGCCGCTGCACCATGGCGCCGAGGCGGGCGCGCCGCCGCCCGTGCTGGCCGCACTGCTGGGCGCAGGGGCCGATCCGGACGCGCGCGACGCCGAAGGCCTCACGCCGCTGCACCGCGCCGCCACGCCCGCCGCCGCCGCGCTGCTGACGCTGGCGGGCGCCGACCCTTGCGCGACCGACGCCAGCGGGCGGCCCGCGCTCAGCGCCGGGATGCTGGAGGCGATCCGCTTCGACTCGCCGGAGGCCTATTCGGCGGTTCGGGCCGCGTGGCTTGGCTGTCTCTAGACCGCGCGCTCAGTGCAGCTGCAACTCGGCGCCGAGATAGCGCACCTCAGCCGGGCGCAGCAGCTGGGCGTGGGCGAGGCGCACGGAGTGGATCGGCCCGTCAAGCTCGCGCGTCCAGAACGCCAGGAACTTGCGCAACTGCGGAAATTTCGGCGCGATGTCATAGTCCTGCCAGACAAAGGTCTGCAACACGGACTGCGCGTCGGGCATGCGGTAGAATATCTCCGCAGTGGCCAGCGACCAGCCTTCAAGCTGGCGGCGAAAGTCGTTGTCGATGGTCTTGACCATGGGGCCTCGCTTTCGGTGATGTTCCTCCTCAACGGGTGCGCGGTCGCGCGGGGCGCCTGTTCGGCGCTGGTCGGCGCGCCTCGGTGTCACCACTCTAGGCGCGGAAGATTAATTTTCGCAAACCCCGATTTTGGTCTCACGCGATCCTGACCATGGCGCGCGCCCCGCTCACCGCGCCGCAGCCGTCCGCCGCGCCCTGTCCACCCCGGCGCCCTGAACCATGCTCTCCACATCGACGCTGGAGCGGCGCCCGAGGTCGTCGTAGCATTTCGTCAGCCAGACCGTCGCCGCGTCGCGCCCCAGCGCGAACAGATGGCGCAGGAAAGCCCACTCCGCGTTGAGCTTTGACGAGGCGTCGAGCGGGCGCATCCGCTTGCGCGCCTCGATGACGTGGACGTTCATCCGCCGGTAGGACGGATCGCACAGCGCGCCCGTGTCCAGCAGCCGGTTGACGAACGCGATGCCGCGCAGCTCATGCAGCAGCGAGCTGTTGAAGGTGATCTCGTTGAGGCGGTTGAGAATGTCCTGCGCCTTGCGCGGCGCGCCCTCGCGCAGCACCGGGTTGATCTGCACGATCACGATGTCGTCGGCGAGGTTGTCGTCGAGGAACGGATAGAGCGGCGGGTTGCCCATGTAGCCGCCGTCCCAATAGGGCGCGCCGTCGATCTCGACCGCCTGGAACAGCAGCGGCAGGCAGGCCGAGGCCATCACCACGTCCAGCGTGATCTCGTCGCGGCTGAACACCTTCCCACGCCCGGTCTCGACATTGGTGGCGGCGACGTGCACCGCCATGTCGGTGCAGGCTCGCACGGTGTCGAAGTTCACCTGCTCGGCCAGCAGGTCGCGCAGCGGGTTGAGGTTCAGCGGGTTCACGTCATAGGGCGAGGCGACGCGGCTCAGCAGGTCGAACGCCAGATAGCTGGGCGAGGTGGTCAGCGACCAGTCGCCCATCAGCATCGCCAGCGGCGTGCGGCGGATCGGGCTGAAGGCGGCGGCCTTGGAGACCGCGCGCCAGAAGGTCTCAAGGCGCGCCCGCGCGCCCACGGCGCCGTTCTCATACATGCCCTGCGCCGCGACCACGGCGTTCATCGAGCCTGCGGAGGCGCCGCTGATCGATTCGATCCAGATCCGGTCGTCCTCAAACAGCCGGTCGAGCACGCCCCAGGTGAAGGCGCCGTGGGCGCCGCCGCCTTGCAAGGCGAGGTTGATCGACTTTTCGTGGCGCGGCCCGCGCCGGGACGGACGCTCAGCCATGACCATGCCTCCCGATTATCCTTGAGTGTGCAGCGCAGCATAGCATGGCCCGCGACCGCGCGCAGGCTCTTCAGGCGCCGCCTGCGATCACTTTCAGGAGCTTGGCGTCGAAGGCCCGCAGCACGAGGCCGAGATCGCGCCCGCGCTTGAGGATGCGCCCGTCCATCGCGATCACCGCATAGGCGCCCTGCCGCTGCGCCAGACGCGGGCGTTTCTCGACGCGATAGAGCGGATGCTCGGCGGTGCGGCGGAAGATCGAGAACACCGCCGCCTCGCGCGTCGCGTCGATGGCGTAGTCGCGCCATTCGCCCAGCGCGACCATGCGGCCATACACGGTGAGGATCGCCGACAATTCGCGCCGGTCGAACATCACCAGATCGGCGGGCTGCGCATTCAGCGGCGTGAACGGCGTCAAATCCATAGGCTCAGTGTGGCTTCGCAGGCGCGCGGGCGCAAGGGCCGCGCGGGCGATCTGGCGCGGGCGCGCGGTTGCTTCTATCAAGGCGCACACCCTTACCGGAGACCCCTTCATGCGTGACTTCCACCGCCCCGGCCGCTCCGCCGTCATCGCCCTGAACGGCATGGCGGCCACCTCGCATCCCCTCGCCTCGGGGATCGCCATCGACATGCTGCGGCGCGGCGGCAACGCGGCGGATGCGGCGGTGGCGGCGGCGGTGGCGCTGGGGATCTGCGAGCCGCAGATGACCGGGCTGGGCGGCGACTGCTTTGTGCTGGTCAAGCCTGCTGGCGGGGAAAAGGTGATCGGCCTCAACGGCTCGGGCCGCGCGCCCAAGGGTCTGACCGCCGCCGCGCTGCGCGCCGAGGGGCTTTCGGGCGTGCCGGTGCGCTCGGCGCACGCCGTGACCGTTCCGGGCGCGCTGGCGGCGTTCGAGCGGCTGCTGGCCGATCACGGGCGGCTGGGGCTGGCCGAGGCGCTGGCGCCCGCCATCGCCTGCGCGGATCAGGGCGTGCCGGTGGCGCCGCGCGTGGCGGCGGACTGGGCCAATTCGGCCGACGCGCTCAGCGGCGCCGCGCGCGCGGCCTATCTTCTAAACGGCGCCGCCCCGCGCGTGGGCGACGTGTTCCGCGCCCCCGGTCAGGCCGACGTGCTGCGCCGGGTGGCGAAGCACGGCGCGCGCGCGTTCTATGAGGGCGAGGTCGCCGACGACATGGTCGCCAGCCTGCGTCGCCTGGGCGGGCTGCACACGGCGGAGGATTTCGCCGCCTGCGCGCCGGATTACGTCGAGCCGGTCAGCGCGCCCTATCGCGGCGCCGAGATCGTCGAGATGCCGCCCAACGGCCACGGCGCGACCGCGCTGTTGATGGCGCGGCTGCTGGAGCATTTCGAGATCGGCCGCCTCGACCCGATGGGCGCGATGCGCATCCACCTCGAGACCGAGGCCGCGAAACTGGCCTTTGACGCGCGCAACCGCTTCATCGCCGACCCCGCGTCGATGCCGCAGGGCCTTGCGCCGATGCTGGACGCAGGCAAGGTGGCGGCGCTGGCCGCGCTGATCGACCCGCAGAAGGCGATGCACGACGCGCGCAAGACCTCCGGCGCCGTCCACCGCGACACGGTCTATGTGACGGTGGTGGACCGCGACCGCATGGCGGTGTCGCTGATCTACTCGATCTTTCACAGCTTCGGCTCGGGGCTGGCGTCGGACCGCTTCGGCATCCTGTTCCAGAACCGCGGCGCGGGCTTCACGCTGGAGCAGGGCCATCCGAACGAACTGGCGCCGGGCAAACGCCCGCTGCACACCATCATTCCGGGGATGCTGCGGCGCGAGGGGCGGCTGGTGATGCCGTTCGGCGTGATGGGCGGCCAGTATCAGCCTGCGGGCCATGTGCGGCTGGTCTCCAACATCGTCGATTTCGACATGGAGCCGCAGGCGGCCATCGACGCCCCGCGCAGCTTCATCGAGGACGGCGTGCTGATGCTGGAGCGCGGCTATGACGAGGCGGTGATCGCGCCGCTGGAGGCGCTGGGCCACGCGGTCAGCCGCCGGGCCGATCCGCTGGGCGGCGCGCAGGCGATCGTGATCGACGCGGCGCGCGGCGTGCTGACCGGCGCCTCGGACCCGCGCAAGGACGGCTGCGCGCTGGGCTACTGAGGCCGCGCCGGTCGCGCCCCTCTCGCCGCATCATGCGCCGCCCCGGCCCCCGAGCCGGGGCCTTCGTCCCCCGTCGCCGCCCGAAAGACCGGGCGGCGCGCCGGGCCTACGCCGCCCTTGGCGCCATTGCCGCCACGAACCGCTGGAACAGATAGCCGCTGTCCTGCGGGCCGGGGCTGGCCTCGGGATGATACTGCACCGAGAACACCGGCCGCCCGTTCAGCCGCAG
>Ga0100380_10005901_pt1 | contig 12565 bp, 14 predicted proteins | sample CryGeymeta201504_FD_80417 | JGI IMG/M metagenome (GOLD analysis project Ga0100380, IMG submission 80417) | Groundwater microbial communities from Crystal Geyser aquifers in Utah, USA - Crystal Geyser metaG 2015-04 | ecosystem: Environmental > Aquatic > Deep subsurface > Groundwater | place... | reverse complement strand
ATAATTTATTGGGGATTGGGGATTGGGGATTGGGGATTGGGGATTGGGCCCAATCCCCAATCCCCAATCCACATCCCCAATATATTATATTAAAATAAAACTAAACATAAAATAAACATAAAATATTATAAATAAAATATTATTACTTGATAATACTTATAATTATATTATTATCTACAATTTCAAAAAATTGTCTATTAATCTTCTCTTTCCATATACATCATTTCCATTCGTCTTTTTACATAATCATACAATTCAAATTTTGTAAAATTTATTAAGCTCTTCAAACTTCTCTGAGCAATTCTTAAATATAAAGTCTTTTAAATCTGATAGTCTATCTTCTAAGTTTCTATTGTATTTTTCTAATGTAGTTATTTTATAAGAGAAATCCTTTTTAACCTTCTCTAATAATTCTATGTTTATAGTGTCTAAATCCATTTTTTCTTTAAAAGCTTTTAATTGAGATTCTTGCTTTTGTATAAGTAATTCTAAACCAGATGATTTTGTTTTATAAGTCATTAACTCGTTTATTTGTTTTTTTAGCCAGTCAACACGTTCATTAATTTTCATTGGGTTTTCCTTTTTTAGTTTAAGTTTTATATTAATAAAGTCTTCTTCGAGGCTGCTTTTTATTTTTTTAATTGTGTCAATTACGTTAAGATGTTTTTCTTCAAAATGAGCGTATATTTTCTTCTCGGCTTTTTCTCGTTCTTCACGAATATCGCGTAGAGTCTTTTCAAGGTAGCTTGATTTATTTTTGAAGACAGTTTTGAAATCCTCAATACTGTCGTTTATGATGCTGATTAATCTTTCGGTTGCGTGTTGCTGATCAACATCATCAGAATTACTCTCTATATTGTCCAACATCTTCGCTTGTAATATCTCAAGCTTCTTTTGATATTCAGAAGAAATCAATGATTTTTCTTTTGCGAGATCATCAATTGTTTTATTTAATTCTGAAAGTTTGATCTCATTGGCTTCATTCGTACTTTGTAATTCAGAATTATTCTCTTGAACATTTTTTAAATTCCTTTTTAAAGCCTCTATTTCATTCTCGAGATACTTAATCTTATTCTTTAAGTCTGAATTTTCATTATTCTTTTCTTCGATTTCCGTTAACAATCCTAGCCTATCTTTATTCATAATTTTATATTTTTCTAGTTCATCCTTTATTTTATAGTAATCAGATTCAATACTAGTTTTACAATAACTTTCTTTATATTTTAGGTTTTCCAGTTTTAAATTTTTTATTTCGTTGTCTGCTTTATCTAGTTTATTTTTATAATCTTCTTTTTCCTTTTTATACTTTTCTACTTCCTCATTTTCATTTGAGTTAGACATCATAGTTAGTGAATGTTTACTAAGTTCCCCACCACCGATACCAACAGTATTTACAATAGGGGTATTAACTATATTCTTTTCGGTTATTCTTTTTTTGTTTGACTTTTCTTTGTCTCCTTTTTCTGATAGTAATATTATTTGTTCTTTTACTTCTTCAGGTTTGATATTAATTAAATTTGATTCTATTGGACTTTCTTTAAAGTTTTCAACATCCATTGTGACTGGATATAACGGAGGGTTTTTCTCAAACCAAGCATGGTTAATTATTTCATCAAGTGTAAGACGTTCTTTAGGATTTTGTTTAAGTATTTTAGAGATTAAGTTCTTTGCTAAAGGAGGAAAGTCATCAGGCCAATGAATTTTATGCTTTTTAATATTAGAAAATAACTCAGTGTTGTTTGCCCCTTGAAAAGGTGGTTTGCCAGCAAGTAGTTCAAAAGCTAATACTCCGAGATCCCATATGTCTATTCCAGTGTCGTGACCTTCTTTTCGTATCATTTCTGGAGCTAGATACTCCGGAGTTCCACAATAAGTTTGTCGTTTTATGTCACCTTCGTAGTTTGACCAACCAAAATCTGCTAATTTAACACTGCCATTTTCATCTAATAATATATTTTCAGGTTTTATATCTCGATGAATAATAGATGGTTGAAAGGCTGTATGAAGATATTTTACAGCCGATATCAATTCTCGTAGGTATTGCGCTGCTGTTTTCTGATCAAATTTCGTTTGTCGTTTTAATTGTGCGTATAATTGCCCTTTACTAGCATATTGCATTATTAAATAAAGATTATCCTCATCCTCATAATGATTATAAAGTTTAATAATATGAGGATGATTTACTCTGTACATTATATCAACTTCTCTATTAATTTGTTCGACCATCTTTTGTTCTATTATATTTTTTTTATTCATCACTTTGATTACATATATTTTATTTGATAATTTATGTCTAACTTTCCATACTTGTCCAAAACCACCCTTTCCGATTGGTTTATCTCCTTCAGAAAAAAAGTCATCTTTACAACTAATATTAATATTTTTTAATACCATTCTCTTTCTAGTCCTTCTCGAACTGTTGGTGATAAGTTCAGTATTCTGTTTTTAACTTTATTTATTGTTTTCTTATCCATATTACTTATTAAATATGTTTAATAATAATATATTTAAAATATTAAATTTAAAACTATAAAAACTATATAGAACAATAATTTTAATAAACTATTTCTATATTATTAAATTATTCTGGTAGGTGGTAATAATTGTATTATTATAATAAAAATATTGTTTTATCATAAAATATTAGTAGATGAAGTATTGTATAAATTTTATTTATATCTTACATTTAGTACTTACTTTAAAAGTAATACAAAATTTATCATTAAATAAAACGCTTATAATAAACAATAATATAAATAACATTAATTACATAATAAATTATTATCTAATAACTAATAACTAATAAATAAAATAAAATGAAAACTAATAAAAGAAACGAATAGTTATATATAAAGTTATTATAAAACAATATTAACATAAAACTTAATCACTACAACAAATCAAATAAATATTACTAATATTACTTTTACATACATTAGTTTTACTTTTTAATAAATACACTAATAAGTTATAAGTATATGAAAAAATTCAAGATTTATCTTGATAAAGGATCTTCAAAATTGGTTTCATCTATATCAGAAAGTATTAACTGTAAAAAGTTTTCAAATTCAGTTTCTTTCTCTTGACTTTCACTTCTATATTTTACTTGAGCATATAAAAAGTTCGAGTTTATTAGTGTAATTTCAACAAGAATAAGTAAATTATCCTTTGTAGTGCAGGACATATATAAAAATGTCTATAATTATAAAATTTTATTTACTTTTTTTTCTGCAGAATTAGTTTTAAATGCACATCCTATTATATTGTGAGCTTGTAATCGTTTAATCACAAGAGACTCTTTTAGAGTATATAATTTTCCAATTATAAAGCTGTTAGACTTGTTAGCTTCTAATGATTTCCATTTTTCTTGGAAGAATTGTTTACTTAAACGTTGCATTGGGCAAAATAGAGCCTCATCTAAAATATTAATTAAGTTTTATACATTTATTGAAAGAGTTATCTTTTTCGTCTTCATTTTCCAACAAAATTAAATGCATTTATATAATTAATTATAATTTTAATTAAAATGAAGTTATTATGGTATGATAACACAAAATTAAAAATATAATTATATATTAATTAGTATATTAAATTTATTATTATACGTAATTAGTGTTTTATGTATATAATAATTATAAATTTAATTATATTCAAATACAAATTAATAAATGCAAATAATAAGCAAACACATAATCAGTAAAAGAAATATTAATAATATAAATCAACTTAACTTATACAACTTACACAACTTATACAACTTAAACAACTTACACAACTCGAACAATTTATATACTCAATCAATTAAATCATTTTGCCTTTATATTCCACAAAGAAAGCTTACATTTATCAATCACAAAAAACATGGTAGAGTATGCCCAGTCTATATTGCAGATGATAAATACTTAAATCAAAGCAACCCAAAAAGATTAATGCCAATAATGGCTACAGTTTCTGGGATTAACTTATATTTGATACTTATCGGACTTAAAGCAGTTCCATTTATGAAAATGTATTCTTATATCGTTTATTCAGAACCAGTTTTATTACTTTCATTAGTTGTAAATATATTTGTATTAAGAAAATACCTAAATGTATTAATAGACCATAAAAAGAGGGTGAAGAACCTATACCTAAAGCCTAACGGAATTAACTTACTAATTGAGTCGTTTTCTGGTGAAGTTTTTAAATTAGAATGTAATGATATATACGAAAGAAGAATAGAATGGAAGTATCAAAGTAATGCTAATCAAAAATTAACAAATAATAATAACAGTTTTAGAGCTACAATTAAATGGGGAAATGATAAAGAAAGTATATTTGAAGGTAGAAGAAGGTTTATGGACTCTGAGCTTATGTATAATATATTAAATAGAAATAATATTGACACTACACAAACAAAGTATAAGGAAAATTCAGGAGCTATGCTTAATTTTTGGACAGACGAAGAAAAGAAAAAGGTATTGGAGTACTTAAAAAAAAGAATCTTTCTAAGAAAAATCAATTTCAATAAACTTCACTTAATTTACTATTATTACTTAAATAGAATTGGACTATCTAATAAAAGTGGATGTAAAATTAATAAAAATAACAAAGACACAAAAGACACAAAAGGAACAAAAGGGACACAATCAAATTTAGATAAAAAAATAAAATTGAGATTGAATATGTAACAATTATATTAATTAGTATTACAATAATTAATAAAATGCTTATTTAAATACTATATGTTTGTTAATTGAATATAATAAAGTATATAAACTAAACTAAATGTTATTAATATTATTTATATCTAATTAATTAATTTTTTATATTTTTTAATGGTAATAATGCTATTAATTATATTTAGGTTAAAAAAGCAAAGAAAGGAACAATTTACACTCAATCCCAAGTTAAAAAACTTGCTGATAAGCACCCATTATGTCAAGCTACTCCAAGAAACTTCAGACTTGGTAACCACGTTAAACCTAGCATCGTTAAATCTAGATTTATCAGATGGCCTAGATACGTCCAAATCCAAAGAAAAAAAAGAATTCTTCTTAAAAGATTAAAAGTTCCTCCCGCAATTGCTCAATTTTACAATCCCTTAGATAAATCCACAAGTATAATGAAAATCTAAATTTTAATAGCTAATACTTTATTTAAGTTATTAAGAAAATATGTCCCCGAAACAAGAAAACAAAAGAAAGATAGATTAAAAAATTTAGCCAAAAAACAAATTAAAGAGCAAAAGACTAAAACTGATAAGCCAGTTACTCTTAAATTCGGATTAAACCACATTACTTACTTAATCGAACAAAAAAAGGCAAAATTAGTTATGATTGCCAACGATGTTGATCCCATTGAAACTGTATTATTTTTACCCACATTATGTAGAACATTCGATGTTCCTTTCTGTGTAGTTCAAAGTAAATTATTATTTTCTTATCTATTTTAGACAAAGCCAGATTAGGAGAATTAGTTAACAAAAAAAGAGCTACTGCACTTGCTTTAACTGACTTCAAGGTAAATTTTATAAATTACACATATTATAGGAAGGACAATCTGAATTAAACAATATTGCCAGAGTATGCAAAGAATCATTCAATAACACACTCCCCACACATAGAAATCCAGATCTTGGTTTTAAATCATTAATGAGAGAGAAAAAACATCAAAAAATGCAAAATCAAGCATAAAGATTAAGATAAAGATAATGTTTATAACAAATACAAATAATTTAATAAGGAATAAATTTACGAAATACATAATAAAATATTTAATTATTATTATTTTTATTTTATAATATTAATTAAGTTTATTTCTATATTTAAATTATGTCAAATATTATCACAATTATTATAATATTATTACTATCACCGGGTAGTTATTAAATACTATACAAAACAAAATATTTAAACCATATCTTTCAATTGACAATGTTTCATATAAAATTATGATAAAAATATCATTTGTTGAGTAGATTGAAATACTTTCTACTTGATCATTTTTTAAAATATTATTAAAAATTTGGTTAATTTTTTAATCTTTTATTATAAACTTAAATAAATAAATATTAATGGGGCAAAGTTGTACTAATTGTTATTTTCCAAGACACGATGAAAGGAATGAATTAATAACAAAAGTAAATACTGAAGGAGAAGAACTGAAAATACAGTCAATTTATGGTATTTTTTTATTTCAATCATTATTACATTACATTATATTATAGTATAGTATATTAATATTAATTCTATAATTAACTTTTCTAACGGTTTTATCTTTATTAAGAAAATCAGCAGCCACCAATGTCAAGTTTTACACCTGATAATAGAAATAGTAAATTTAAAGGTAATTTATTAAATTTATTAGTTATATTATATAATAATTCACATTAGACTATTTAAATAAGTTAAATGGAAATATAACGTCTTCTCCTTTTGAAAAAGAAATATTCGTTACCCAAGAAGATGATGAAGTACTAAACGATTATAAAATAATAAGTAAAATAAAAATATCAGAAGATCGTAAAATAAGAGTAGACAAAGTTTTGCATAATTTGACAAATTCATTAAGAGCAATGAAGACAATATCAAATAGGTCATCTAGTACTCTTCAAATTAATTTATTTAATGAAATATTACTTCATAAAAGATTGGACCATATGAATATTCTTAACATCTACGAATTCTTTGTATCAAATAATAACTACTACATTATTAGTGAAATATGCAACAATGGCAAACTTTCAGAACTCATCGAAACACAGGACCATTTTACTGAAGAACAAGCAGGATACATAATTTATCAAATACTACTAGCTATAAAGCACTGTCACTTTTCAAACTATGTACACTGTGACTTAAAACTCGAATGCATATTGATAAAATCTATAAGGAATAATTTATACCATAATATAAGGCTTTGTAACTTTAGAAGTGCCAAAATATGTAAGAATTCAAATTTAAAAATACCTTTACCAATTTCATTTTATACTGCACCCGAAATATTAAAAGAAAACTTTAATGAAAAGGCTGATATTTGGAGTATTGGAATTATTCTTTATATACTACTTATGAAATTGCCTCCTTATAACGGAACTGATTATGACTTGTTCAAAAAAATTAAAAGTTATAGTTTTAACCCCCAAGAACTTATACTTGCTCATTATAAGTTATCTAATAATGTAAAAGATTTAATATCAAAATTACTCGAAGTTCAGCCTGAAAACCGTTTTTCAGCCGAACAAGCTCTAAATCATCAATGGTTCAAAGATTTAAAGATAAAAGAAAAACTTTATCCTGAGTCAAATATTAGACTAAATGAAAAGATAGATAATATAATAATTAAAACAAAAAATAATGAACTTAAGAAGCTTCAAAGAATTGCAATTTCGCTAATTATAAATAATTCACCGATTACTAACGATCTTTTAGATTTAAATGAAACTTTTCAAACTATTGATAAAGATTTAGACGGAAAAGTAAATAAAATCGAGTTTCTACAAGGTTATGAAATACTAGAGAAGAAAAACTATTTTAGAGATGACGTTTCCTTCCGAAAAAATGTTTTAAAAGAAATTCAAGATTACATTTACGAAACAATCGACTATGAAGAATTCGTATGCATACTCATAGATAAAGACAACCTTATTAAAAATGAAAATTCCTTTAAATTTTCTTTTATTAGCTTTGATAAAGATAATTCAAATAACATTATTCTTGAAGACTTCAAAGATTTTTTCCGAATTGATAATTTTAATATATTAAACTCTATAAAGCATGAAAGAAGTAGCATCAGTATAAGTACAAATGAAAGTTCTATAACAAGCATAATAAGTCTTGATAAGATTGAAACCGAAAATATGCCTTATGATGTTTTTACAAAAGTAATGCAGATATTTATTAGCAGGCAGTAGAAATAATTAAATAATAATATTATTTTAATATAATATTTACTAAGTTTTTATTATAAGTATTATAGTATTAATATGCTATTAATTTAATTTCATATAAGATGTTTAATAATTTTCTTTAATCATTTTATTAATCATTAAATAATTTAAAAATGAATAATTAATATTAGAAAGATTATGAATAATAGAGTAATTAGATTTAAATAATTTTAAGATTAAAAGTACTAAAGTAAGGCATTCTCCTGATTCTGATAAAAATCTGAAAAATATATCGCCATCTATAAGACTTGAAAAACAAAAATCACAAATATCAAAACAACATACTTCCACAACACTTACACCGGATGAACCAAAATATGAACCATCTTATAAATTAAAACCAGGAGCTAGAGAAGATAGAAAAAAAAATGTATTATCCGAAAAGAAAAACAATTCTTCATCAGATTCTCATCATAGACCAAGTACAACTAACGCTACAACCGAATTTGAAATATTACTCAAAAAGAAAAAAATTACATGTAGAGTTAATCCAAGTCAAGTACAAATTAACATAAAAAACATATAAATAAAAATATTATCATTCAAATATGATAAACTATCTTTACTTATCTTTTTAGTTTATTTCCTCTGAAAATCAAAAACTATTTGTCTGTGTAAGAAAAAGACCTATAGATAAAAAAGATGTACTTCAAGGTGAATTAGATTGTGTTTCTGCATATAATCCTCAAATTATAGTGCACGAGTGTAAATATCGTATTGATGGGTTTACTAAATATATTGAAGACCAAAACTTTATATTTGATAACGTATTTAATGAAAACAATACAACAGATGATATATTTAAATATACTATCTCACCAGCTGTTGATTTAGTATTTAATAAAGGGATTATAACTTGTTTTGCTTATGGTCAAACTGGATCAGGAAAAACCTTTACTATGAAGGGTATTGAAGATACAGCTATTGATCTAATATTTAATACTATTTCAAAACATGAGAAAAAGTTAAGTGTATACTTATCATTTTTCGAAATATACGGTGGAAGACTATTCGATTTATTAAATGATAAAAATAAATTAAGTGTATTAGAGGACTCGAATCAAAAAATTCAAATATTTGGTCTTGAAGAAGTAGCAGTAGAAAGTGCCGAAATAATGAGAGAATACATAAATTTAGCAAATAATATAAGAACTACGCATAATACAGTAACAAATGCAACATCATCAAGATCTCATGCAATTTGCAACGTAATATATTTTATTTATACTAAACAATAACAATTATTAATTTATAAATTTATTAAATTTATTAGATAATTTTAAAAGAAACAAACAGAGAAGAAGTTTACGGAAAGTTAACTCTTGTAGACCTAGCTGTAAGAAATATCTTAATAACTACTTAATAAAATAACATACATTATTATTAAACTTATAACTAAATAATCTTAATAGGGATCAGAGAGAGCACAAGAAACTCAATCAAACGACAGACAAAGGCGAGCAGAAGGAGCTGAAATTAATAAAAGTTTATTAGCATTAAAAGAGTGTATTCGAGCCTTAGACGCAAAAAAGACAAATCTTGAGCAACATGTTCCTTTTAGAAGCTCTAAATTAACATTAGTTTTAAGAGACTCCTTTATTTCCAAGTCTGATAAAGTAAAAATAATTATGATTGCATGTATTAATCCTGGTTTTTCATCTTCGAATCATACGATTAATACTTTGAGATATTCAGATCGTCTAAAGGAAAAAACAAAGTATTATTAAAATTATAATTACTAATAAAATAATATATAGACATACAAATTTGAATAAGATCCAAAAAAACGAAATAATTGATGACAGTTTTAAAGATGATATTAATCTTAATATAGGAAATGAAATATTCTTGAGTGAATTTGATAAGGAAGTATGTTTATAAAAATTATATGAAACATATACTTAAAATATTATATTTTAGGATGAGCCTGAGGTATTATTTACTAAAGAAAAAAGTGATTGGAATAATATTAAAAAGGTTAATTCTGTGAACTCTCCTACTAAGCATCTTAATAATAATAATCACTTAACTGATAACGACTTCAAGTAATATAAAATTAATATATAACTGAATATTATTTAATATATTAACTTTCTTTACACAGTGATGACTTTATTAAATTTAATAATTTAACTGATCAAATAATTGACGATGAAGATGAAATTGTAAGTAATCATCTGAATATCATCAGAGAAGATGCTCAAATGCTAACTGATGAAGGCGAATTAATGAAAAGTATTCGAGGTGGAAGTCAAACAGAAAATGTTAAACTTGACTCTTATATTTGTAAACTTGATGAAATAGTCATGAAAAAGATTGGAATATACACACAATTAAAAAATAAAATTGACTTATATAAGTAAAATATATATATTATATAATAACATATTTACAATATTAAAGATCTCACATTCGCGAAGAAGAAAAGTTAAACAGAAAAATAAACCCTAATTCGTATAATATAAATAAGTAAAAAATAACATAACTTATTATAATTACAATTATAAAGATTAATTATATGAAAATAATTAAATTCATTTTTAATTAAATTATTAAATTAATATAAATAAAAGTAAATAAATTATTATACGTATAATATAAATATATTATATTAGCTCTCATAATAAAGTGCAACAGTCATTACATGTATTTGGACATTATTTCTTCAATTGCTTCGAAAAAACTAAATGTTATGTAAATTTATACTTTCAAAAGATTTAAACTAACAGTAATTAATTATCATTGTCGCCTGATACTACTTTTTTTAAACTATCATTACTATTTAATTTTTGTAACTTAATTATAGAGCCCTCCCTAGAGTATTGTTTATGAAATAAAGATTTAGAACTCCTTCCTTTCTCATCAAGTGATATTGGATTATTATTTATAAATGATAGATCTTGTTTATTTGTTTTTTTTATAGATTTTCTTATTGTCATCCTTGTAGGTGATTTTAATATTCCACAATATTTACAATTACTACTACCTCCCACAAAATGATGATTACCCGTATTACTTTTCGGACAAGGTTTTCCTTCTTCATCATATTCTTCTTCATCTTCTTCAATTATATCTATTACTTTTCCACATACACAAATATTGTTTATATAAATATGTTGTCCACTTTGGGTTTCCTTACAAAATTCTCCAAACTCCATAGCTTTATGATATATAATTTGAGGGGAATCTTCTTTTTCTTCTATACTAACTTCTATTATATTTTCAGATGATGATTTCTTTTGTTTTGAACCTTTAATATCACTTGTTGTTTTTTTACCACTTAACATATCATCTTAAATAATTAAATGAATAATACTATCATTATTTTTTGATAAATCATAGGAACAACCCATTTTTTTTACTTAAAGTAATTAATGTTAATTAAAATAAGTTATATTTATAATATTTTTATTGTGCAATAATATTTCGGTAAATAGTTATTTATAAATTTTATATTTTATTTACAGTTTTACTATTTATATTTTATACTTTATTTTCGATGTAATAAACAATCTCATTAATATTCTTTTTGTATTTAATTATTTCTTCGATAGCTTGACTAAAGCAAGAATATATTTGATAACTTTGTGCAATTAAATCAATAGCATTATTTTCAAGAATTAAGCTAAACGGAATATAATCATGGTTAAAAACATTATTAAGACAATTCGGCTTCGAACTCAAATTTTTAAGTTTATTTATTATCTTCCTTGATTCCGTACTTAATAAAATCTTCTTTATGTTAATTAGGCTTATTTTCATCTCTATATTTTTATTTTTTGAATGTTTTATTTCAATTGATTCTTCTTCTAATGTTAATTTAAACACTTTTAAAGCATATCCACAACTTTCAGGTGGATTTTCCTTCCCATGTTTAGGTTCAAAATTCTTTGTTGTAGTTATCGTTGGTGTTCTGAATCTTTTATATAAGTTTATTCCAGAAAGTAAAGGTATTATCTATTAGATTTATAAATTATTATTTTATTTATTTAGTTTTTATTTACTTTTTCTATTGCAATAATATATTCACTATCATTAAACAGATCTCTATTCAATGGTTTCTTTAGAAGGCTGCATGAATTAACTCTGTTTACTATAGTTTTAAAGTTTATGTATTATCGTTATGTTACTTACACTTTTCTTGTTGACTTATTTGTTTATTTAGTCCTCTTATTTCGTCTGACATAATGACATCGTTACTTTCGTCATAATTAATATTGTTGAGGTTGTTATTGTTTTGGATATAGTCATTTTCAATATTTTCGCTTTCTAGAATCTCAACCATGTCTTCATCAATAGCATTTTCATCAGGCATAAATAATTTCTCAGTAGTATCATTTACATTTGCATTCACATTTACATTTATAAATGAATTAGTTTTATTATTTGCATTAACTCTATAAGGAATATTATGATTCACATCACTTTCTGAAATATCCCCATGTTGTAAAGTAATAACATGATTTTTATAATTAAGTCCCTGTTGTTATTGTAATTATTTTACTTCTAAGTAAAACTTCTTTTCTCTATCATTTATTAATCCTTTATAATGATCATAATGTTGCAATAGAAATTTTTTCTCTCCTTTTAAGTCATCAAGTTTCTTTCTTAAACTGTCTGCTTTTTCAATGTAGT
>Ga0100380_10005888_pt1 | contig 12582 bp, 20 predicted proteins | sample CryGeymeta201504_FD_80417 | JGI IMG/M metagenome (GOLD analysis project Ga0100380, IMG submission 80417) | Groundwater microbial communities from Crystal Geyser aquifers in Utah, USA - Crystal Geyser metaG 2015-04 | ecosystem: Environmental > Aquatic > Deep subsurface > Groundwater | place... | reverse complement strand
TCTGCTACAACTCCGTCAATATCAAATATATGCATGTTTTTAGTTTATATCCTAATCTCTTTCAGTTTCAGTTTCATCAGTAAGAATAGCGCTATCATCCAATTCAGAGTCAGCAGAAGCTAATGAAGCTTCAACATCGTACTTCTTACGTGTATCTTTCACCGCATCATGTACACTACGTTGTTCAATAGTTGTAGGATCGGGGACAATACTTTCAAATGCAGGTTCGTGTACTTCAATGCTCACAGCCTCTTGTACTGTACTTACTACAGCACTATTATGACGAAGTGTGTTAGCTGTTATAATATCATTTCTTTTCGCAACCATAAAAACACCCATTAAATTAGTGTACATTGAACTGCTGTAAAACAACACAAGCCTATAAGATGTTTTATTGATATGTACAATGGGCAAGAAGTGTTAGTTTTATAAAATAGCATCTGGCAGGGTTTCCACCTGCATATATCTGGATACTCAGTTTCTAGAAAACTAGTACCTCACTTCTGTAGTAGTGCTTCTAATCAGATATATTTTAACCTTCTAGCAGTTTGAACCACTTCAGAGTGCCTGCTCTAAACAAGCAGTGGTTACTATCTTCCCTCGGTTGTGTCTCTTTCCACCACAGATGCTAAACTTTTGTACAGATTTCACTGTAACATATAATATAGAACTACGCAATGCCTTTCTTAACATCTTCAGCATACCTGTACACTTCCTGCTGACACTCATTTAAAAGCTCAAGCATTTTATGCATCCTTGTAAGTACTTCAAAAGGTGATACCCAGGTACCCTTCGTGTCCACAAAGTCACCATCACCGCGTAAATATATGTGATGTGCGTTCCAGCCCGAAACTTTATCTTGTAATAGGGCGTTTAGCCCTTCAATCCTCTTTAAAGTAGTACTCATATGTGTTGTTCTTTTTTATTAATTACTGGTACATTCAGGAGATGCTTCTTTTACTCTACATAACGAAACGTGCTTATTGACTGCGACCTTTGCTTCAATAAGCGCTCTACGAATATACACATCCTCATCTATTCCGAAGTACTGAGGGTATCCTGCGTCTATCCAATCTTTAATAAATGCTGCCCAGTCTATAGTAGATGATGTGAACACTGTGTGTATATTATCAGCACTGGAACTACTCCTAAAATAGCGCCGTATAGTAGCTACAAATTTATTGGCATGCTTGATATAGTCGATAACAACAATGTATGTTTTGATATACTTGGATATGTAACCTTCAGGAACTATGACCTGCACTGTATCGTCGTAGTCAAAGTACCCAAGACTCAGTAGTTTAGGGTCGACGAGTATGCTAGACATGTCTACGTTAGCCTCTTTACCATTAATAACAGTAGGCACGGCAGTAAGACATAATGTACATATTCTAGATCCAAATTCTTTTGGATGTATATGCAATTGTTCTGGTTTTAAATTTTTAGGGAGTTTAAGTTCATCAACTATATGATGGAAATTAAGTAATCCTTTAGAGGACTTAGGGGACACACATAGTGCTTGTCGTAATACCCCTGTATTTACTTTGATGTTAAACTGCATGTTATTTTCCTTTTATTGTGGAAACTACTACTTATTGGTAGTAAGAGATGTACTAAAAGCTTCTAGTTCAAGCTTGAGTTCATCAAGAGCGCACGCAAGTTCTTTAGAAAATAGTAGCTCAGCATCTCCCGCTAACATAGGTATGATTATTGTGCTAAGTCCCACGGCCCCTGCGTAGTAAAAGGTTTTAAATATGTATATGTTATATTCAGGAGTATTATCAGTCCGTAATTGCTTTTCAATCTCCTTCCATGCGTCTTTAAGACTCTCGTTTTTATTTGACATGCAATATCTCCAAATAATAGATGTACATCAAAGTGGTAGGTCTTATTGGAATCGAACCAATGACATTTCGCATGTAAGGCGAGTGTTCTACCTCTGAACTAAAGACCTATTCTACTCGTTTTTTAGACACTTAAGTACAAACTGCTTTCTTTCATCGTACTTAAAATACATTCGTAAAGCATTGAAGTATGAGTCGTACTGTATAAATTCCCCATTAAAAGGTAGTACAAATACAGTGAACGCCCAAAACCCTCTGAGAAGACTACACTGTGGTCTGTTTACACATATACGCATTGGGAAAATCTTAAACATGACTTTCTCAGTAGCTGCCCCACATTCCGTGCATTTAACTTCATCCATAGTACTCCCTTTTAACCCAGATACATAGTAGTACGCATAGGTATTTGACGACATAGCGACACAGCACTATCTGATTCTCTTAAATGCTCCCTAAGTCTCTGCAACATCTCAGGGTGTACGACTATGCACCCATTGGCAACTAAAGCTTTTTTACTAGGCACCTTAATCCTTGTTATTTTAACCGATATCCAGGGCTGCCATGGTTTTGAACATATGCGTTCTTTCCATGTACGACGTACTACTACTGCTGGACCATCTTCAAGTAACTCAGGATTAACAACTACTCTGATCCCATTTATACGGGGCATATGTGCTCCTTATTCAACTAGTTAGATTTTAAGAAACTACTAGACTATACACGGAATCTTTTATTTTGTATAGCCTCAATTATACCTCCTATACATTCAGGATTCTGAACCCACATACCGTATTCACTAAATGTAAGACCTAAATGCTCATGGAGTGTAATAGTGCTTATAGTTGTATGCCAACTCTCAACCCAATTATCAATTTCAGTTATTAGCGTTGTCCCAGCTATTACAGCATCAACAAAAGTTACCACCTCGTTGTTTTGAGTACTTCGCAATAATGAGATCTCATTAGCGGCCTCTTCTAGTAAATCAGAAATACGATCAGGCTTCCCTTCCTGCACACTTTTACGTGAACTAATATGTCTGCGTATTTCAGCTCTTTTACGGAGCCTGAAAACTATATCGTCATCATTCATCATTTAACTCTCTGAACATAGTAGTAATTTGACTATATTTTGCACACGCACATTGTACGCTTCTTCATCTTCTCTTATACATATGCGATTAGCTTCGTACTTCGCCGTATTGGTAATCAGTCTTGCTATCTCAGGCGAAATAGAAGTGATTGGGAGAGTGAATGTGCATCTAAGACCAATAGGAACCCCAGTAAAGTTATCACCTTCCCATATCTTTAAGCACATAAAAAGCTTATTCTCTTTTACTTGAAATTTCCCATTTATACACTCTGCGTAGCTTGTTTCCTTGTGAATATCAAGAGGGTATGCACACTTATTTCTGAATTCACTATTCCATGTAGCTTCATATGGAGTGGGTTTTGCGGCTACTTTTCTAGCAAACAGTAGCCAATTGAATCCATGAAAATGCACTTCTCCAAAAGTATTGATAAAGTGTATTGCATTTGATATACGCATGACTTCCTCTATGTAGGCAGAGATATTCTTCTTAAAAGTTAAATTATTTACGTATTCTTAGAGATATACTAACAGAATTCATTATGTTTAATTATTATTAGTAATGGAGCCGGCGAGGAGGCTTGAACTCCTAACAACTAGTTTACAGGACTAGGGCTCTACCATTGAGCTACACCGGCTTTAATTTAAATTAACTTTCTGACTACTTTATTATTTTAATCTATACTCATATACCCAATTTAAGTATTGATTAATCCTTCCTTTAATGTAGTACGTTTTTCCATAAACGTCGTCAGACCTAAAAGCAGTAATTTCTACTTGCTCGCCATTAAATTCAGGGAAATCTTCTAATCCCACTAATGTTTTTGTATCACCCTCATTATATATATGGCCATTTCTATCTGTTGTAAACAGTTCTTCTGATTCCATGAGGTGTGCATTTTCTCTGAGCCAATCAGCATCGCTAACACTAGCATCAATTTTTATCATTTGTGTCCCTCTGTGTTTTAAACTGTTCTAGATCGTCTTTTTCCAATTCCTTATCTCTTTCTTTTCTCCGTTCTTCCCATAAGCTCTGTAATGTACTTGAAATAAAACCCCAATCTCTAACCAATATATCAACAAGCTCATCAATAGTTAACGGATCGTGAAAACGTGATTTATTATAGCTTGCCCGTAGTAAACTATCGCGGTATACTTCTCCTGGATATGTGTCACTTACAAACTTAGGATCTACGTACCTCCCTGCTGAGAACCTATCACGTAAAAGAGTAAGCTTTAGATCTTTCTTAAGTCCTGCGATGTACTTCCTCTGTACAGCACGCTTGTACTCTTCTTCAGTTGGGTAATAGTCTTTGTCAAGTTGCCAAACACGCACGGGACCTTCCGAAACACATTTCTTCTTTAACCAATTAAACATAAAAGTCCTCAGGATGTAGTAATGATACTGTTACATGTTTAATCAAGTAATACAATTATCAAAGCTATAATTGATATGGCAAGTGCAACGCAGGCTATTATAGTATTATCCATGAAATGCCCACCTTTAATTTGTTAGCGTCATTAAGTATTTTTAACGTATTAATGTTTAATTAAATATTATATACACTATGTACCACAGAATAACAAGAAGATTCTGTATACTGGTTCTAATAACATGCAGTTATTGGTTGACACTCAATAAGATAAATCATGCTATTTTATGGGTACATTGCTATCCATTTAAAACTTTGTATTGTCTTATTGTATTGAACTTTACAGACATACGGATACTCTGAGTCACGGTCCACACCAATGAACGTTGCCAACATCATAAACCTTCCTAAACCTTCCTCAGAATTAGCACATACACACTCTTTACCTATAAAGGGTATAGTGTCTTCAGATTTAATAGGACTGTATGCTTCACTCATATCATATCTCATTACGTAGTTATTATTAACGCTCTATTAGGTAACTCATTGTGATGCACCAAAAATTGGCATATGCAACCTAAACCAACATGTGTTACTACATGATTTTTATATGTAGTAGCATGGCTCACATCCCGCAACATTCCTAAAGTAGAACACTGTTCATCAGTGTTAGGATAGAAAATAAATACAAAATCCTGCTCACGTTGATAAATATCACCGCCATCTTCATAGTCAAGAACAAATGAAATAGGTGAAGTAAATATACCGTTGTATTCACCTTGTAGTAGTGCTTCCCACCCTGATAGTTCTTCAAACTTATTAATAACTGTACTAAAATTAAATGAAGGAAGTTGGTTTATTTCTTTGAGCATTTTATATTCTATAATATATAATATTGATAAAACATCAAAATCCCGTGTCTTGGATTTGAACCAAGGATCTTCCGGTTATCATCCGGAGGTTTTGACCAGGCTAAACTAACACGGGTTATATTTATAATATTGGCGGGAGCAGAAAGACTTGAACTTTCACCTCCGGATTCAAAGTCCGGGACTCTACCGTTGAGCTATGCTCCTACATGTGTATTACTTGGTGGGACCCGGGCTGAATCGAACACCTTGCCCATAGGGACGGGGGCTACAACCCCGCGCTAGGACCACCTAGCCTTATTTGCGGATCCCATATTTTCTTTTAACTATTTACCAGGAAGTAATGCGAAAGCAATTAAAAAAGCACCAATTCCTGTAAGATAACCATGCACATAACCAATGCATAAGGAACCTACTATGATGGTTACCACATTAAATAACTTTCCATAATTAATAACGTACTTCCTTCCCATACTTTGCTCCTACAAAACGAAGATAGACAGGATTTGATACCTGTAATGGTCTTAAGGCACTCAATCTTTTCTCTTGGCTCATATAGCATGGTGTCTATACTGTTGCGTCGATACTCGCGAGTTTAGGCTTGGACCGAACCCACACGCCTTGCGTCTTTACTCTTCCGCCACTATCTTCATATTTTAACATGGTGACCCGTGCGGGTGCTGACCCCGCCTGAACGCCTTGAAAGGGCGTTTTCTGAATCCGCTCGAATAACGGGCCTTTTATACTTGGCGCAGCGCCTTTGTAGTTTATATAAACGAACTGTATCGTTTATACCTCGAGAGGATACTCAGGCGCCACAACTGGTAATTTAAAAAATGTACAAGTAATGCAGAAGTCAAGGCTGAGTGCTATTACCCTTGACACCAGAAAGCACACTAATACTAGCTTGTACTACATTACTTGTACAAAATATTCTGGCGAAGTCGACCGGGCACGATCCGGCAACCTTTAGCGTGACAAGCTAATGCTCTAACCAATTGAGCTACGACTCCGCATATTATTATATTGGTGCACTACCCGGAACTCGAATCCGGAACTTACTGCTTAAAAGGCAGTTACTCTGACCAATTGAGTTAGTAGTGCTTTTAACATAATTTTAAACACAGGGTCCGGACGGCAGGATTTGAACCTGCGTCATTAAAAATATGGTCTGCGTGGGGAATATTGAAATCCCGACCTCTCGGTCCCAAGCCGAGCGCTCTGCCACTGAGCTACACACAGATATTTTATTGTATATGTGACTTTCCTTTTACATATTGGGTGATGAACGTGTTCATGTACTTCATCACTTTATCGTAAATAATGTCTTTGTGTTTACTATGCCAATAACAATGATGTGTAGGGCATAATGGTACTAAATTTCGCGGATCATGGTTATTACTATTGCCATCTAAATGATGCACTGCCACTATCAATTGCTCACCACATACTATGCACTCTTTTTTATGATAATAAAAACAAATCGTCGTATATTGTGTCCCGGTATGTAAACCGTGATTTATTCCTGACCTAAAATAACTGTTCGCACATTTGCAACTACATGTACCCTGTGAGTGTCTATAATTTTTTATAGGTTTATTACAAACCAAACATAATTTTAAATTTTTTGGGTTACGATAGCACCATTTTTCATGATTGCTAACACTCCATAGATGCAATTCTTTGTTACAATATTGACAAAAACCATTACCTACTTCGACTCTTCTGCTTTGTATTTTAGCAGTATGGTAGTGTTTATATGACATGTGTGCTCTAAATGCCTTGAGCATTGGATACTCTTTGCCATTTTTAGGGCTGACATAAACATCATTAATATTTTTAAACTCATCGTAGTTCACATTTTCCATATAGTATACCTCCTAGTATACTATATGTTTTATGTCTATACCTGTTTATTTGAAAACATACATGTATAGACTTCCCTCCTGCGTCCAAGGCAGACGGCATACCAGGCTTGCCCACACCCGGACACTGTGTTTAACTTTTACTATTTGCTCCGAGGGCGGGATTCGAACCTGCGTACCTTTTTCAAGGATTACAAGTGGTTAACAGCCACTCCTCTTGCCACTAGAGTACCTCGGATTGCAAAAATTACTGGCTCCAGGAGACAGGATTGAACTGCCGACGCATCGCGCTTCAAGCGATCGCTCTACCCCTGAGCTATCCTGGAGTATTTTTCCAATACTGTATAAAATGATTCTTTACTTACTTCCACCCCTCCCTAATACAGGAGGAGATAACTGACAAACATTCGTAATTACAACCAGGTACTTTATCAATTAATCTCACAATATAAAAAACAATACCACCTGGGTGTCTGGACGTAACTCCAGTAATCTCCGCTCTGTACGTAGAACCAATACTATCAAAACTGTGAATGGCTACTTGAGTTCCTTGCGGGTATTCAGTTTGCTCTAACATTAGTACACCTTATTTAATTTTAGAAGGTTAGTATAGAAATAGACAACACTACCATCATCAGCTTACCCACTGGCATGCAAGTTACTACAAGCCTCCGGTGTGTTGTCGTATGCACTCGAATTACTAGTGCTATCAATGCCATGATAACTGGTTCATTCTGTGCACTCTGAGGTTTCTGTTCCTCAGTACTACATTATACTTAATATACACTATTTGTATTCAATTTTCAATGAGCAATAAAAAAACCCTACTAAACAACTGGTGTTTAGTAGGGTTCCTGTTAAAATAATTTTTAACTTAAGAGTCCTACCAAACACCTCCGTAATAATCCGCAGGCTTGGCTTCCGGATTCACGTTAAATTGCTGTGTTTGAATTGTACGCATTGCTTGTATACCAATCTAAAAAAGTTAGTGTGTTACTATTTCAGTAACTGTACAGTATATGTTTTATAAAAGCAAGATATTTTTTACACATTTTTTACATATACTGTATTTTATTTATTTTGTACCCTAGTACTATATAGTACTACTCCGTCCAAGTGTGGAACAAATCACTGAAATGTTCTCCATTGCACACTTTATCAATAACTCTGTTTATCAATGGAGTGATATCGAAAACGTGTATATTACTTGGAGCGTTGTCGATACGCAAGGTATTTGTTGTGTATACATCTACTCCCTCCAACCTTTCAAAAGCAGGGCCACTGAATAGTCCATGAGTTGCAACTGCTGACACACCTACAGCACCAGCTTCATACAATGCTTCAATACCAGCAGCTAGAGTCCCAGCGGTATCGATCATATCGTCAACAATGATGACCTCTTTACCGAATACATCTCCTGTCACTTCAATACTCTCAACTTCTCCAGCACGTACCCTGGTCTTTGTCATTAAACTAAAACTAGGAGCTCCGAGCAGTTTTTGCATCTTCTTAGCTCGTTTAACACCACCAGCATCAGGACTACAGATTGAAGTGTTAGTAAGTATACGAAATTTGTTACGTAGGTGGTATGCTAAAAAAGCACTACTTGATATATGATCGAAACCAATGCTGTTATCCATGAACCCTTGTATTTGGGTAGCATGTAGATCTACTGTGATTAAACGGTCAATGTTTGTAGTGTTCAGTAGATCACATACTACCCTAGCAGATATAGGAGTTCCGGAGTCAGAGCGTCTATCTTGCCTAGCATACGGAAAAATGGGTGCGATAACAGTGACACTAGCAGCCATTGATCTTTTTACAGCATCAATCAGTATTAATAATTCAATCAGGTTATCATTAGTGTCATTAAATGACTGTATAATAATAACATGTTTGTGCCTAACTGAAGTTAACAATTGGACTTGACACTCTTTATTATTGAACGATCCAAGTATCATGTCAATGTCACTAGTTATGTTCAGATGTTTTGCTCCTGAACCTACAATAGTCACATAATTTCCCGTCTTATCTGACATACCCTAACCTCTGCTTTCTAAATAAGTTGAAATTAATTTACGTTTCTTTTTCTGACTAAGCCCCTTATACAGTGATAACGCTTCATCATATGATATCTTCATAGCTAAAGCTACTTTGTGTATAGTCTCCTTTTCAAATTGCTTGTTTTTATTTACAACACTCATAACTTGACTTCCTTAGTGAATGGTGCATACGAAAGGTATTGGATATAATTAACAAACTCAGTGAATTTTTCATAAGATAGTGTTATAGTACCTACACGTTGACCTATTGACACACCTTGATATTTATCAACAAGAGGTGCAAACATAGTCCTGATAGCTTGTTGTGTTTCACTCTTTCTAAAAAACACTTCAAGGAACTCAAGATCAATGTCTACTGTTTCAACAGTCTCTTTTGCAGCTGAAGCATCGATAGGGATATGTTTAGCTAAGTTACCCATGAATTGTATACGTAATCGGAACATAAGAGTTTTACCTGTTTCATACAAATCAAGTGCACTCACTTTCCCTTTGTACAAATGTACCTTAACTGACTGTCTATTAAGATGATCAATACTGACCTCATAGCCAGGAGTACTAGGTTTGATGGGGATGTTCACTTGTTTTCTTACAACGTTTCGCTCACTCATATCACTTAGTCTCTCTGCTAAAGGTGTACGGTTTAGGCTTATTACTTGTGGTTTTTTGAGAACTGGGACTACGATAACTACGGGTCCCGTCCATGCTACTGTGGCGTTTGAAAGGTGTCTTCACATTCCCTATATCATCACGTTTACTGATCTGAACTGCACTATTAAGTACAGTATGCATTCTTGCTAGTAGGACATTGAGTACCTCTGCTACCTTGTCAATATTCTTAATACGTATTGCACCTACAAAGGCGTACAGCATTTCGTCTTTACTGTCAACTGAAAGCTTTCCTTTGGATAAAGGACACACACTGCTACCATCCGTCTCTATAGTACTTTTTATGATATTGATTACCGCTCCGTAAATGGGTATTTTTATAAAAGCTAAACATAATGACTCATAGGCAGGGTTCTCGTTTTTCTGGAATACAATTTCTAACCGCCCTTTACTTTGTGACAAATGACGTAGCACTGAACCCATATCTATAGCATCCTCTACAGAATTAGGTTTTTGTACTTTTAATGGAGTAGTACCGAATATATTACTCATTTCAACCACCGCACCTTGAATATTGACACCCTGGTGTAGCACACTTTAGACACCCTTCTTCATACACTAATGACGCTTCTGAACACAAAGGACACACCTTTTCAGTATCTTTTAATGTGTACGTACTCACATATTTGGAAAGTACTCTAGATATAGCTGTTGAAAATGAGACAATGCTACCGTTAGTCTTTTTCAACTGCTGCACAATATACTGAGGTGGCACTCCATGCCTTAGGCTTAAGCTAAGTAACCTAGTTAAAGCTCTCTCGTTATCTGTCATTAGAACTTCAGCTAGATCTTTAAACACAACAGGTGATTTACGTATCATTACTTCAAGTTCATATTTACCTTGCCCTTGTTTACGTATGATCCCAGTCTTACAACTTTGAGGGAGATATAAGTCTTCATTTTGTCCGCAAAATATTTCAAAAGGATCCCCGTCAAGCATACCAACTAATACAGTCCATTGAACCCCTTTTATTGATGTGCTATGAATATCACATGGCATCTCCACAGGGCGTTTTGGAGCACAGTTAAGTTCAATTTTAGTGGGTCTATTACTAGAAGAACACACATGCCCACTTTCGTTCTTCTCTTTAAACTTTTTGGCATTTGTTACAGGGTCATCAAATATAAGAATACCCTCCCTTGAACCTTCAACATACACTGAAACTGCCCTAACACCTTTGTCAAATGCCCCCATATAAATATTAGCAACATCTTCTTTTGTAGATGTACTTGGGAGATTGTATGTCACGCTTATAGCAGCATCAACCCATTTATACATTCTGGACATCATTTCTACTTTGTCCATAGGATCAATTAAGTGGGCAGGAGAAAACATATTTGCAGGCACGTACTTATTAATGATAGTAACCAGCTCTTTGCCGATAACACCGTCTTCATCTAGGACTGAGCCTGGGAATGCCTGCACTTTATTAGCATCAGCAGCATCAGTAATGACACTAAGCAGGTACTCTTTAATCTTATTCGGTATTACAAAGTAATGTGTGTATGTACCTTTATTAATAGCTCTAGTTTTGCGCCAATGATATGAACCGGTTGATGACTCTGTACCAAAACTGAGTACACCATTAGGGAAAGTGTTACTCAATGACCCAGTTGGAGCTACACTCATCAAAGCCATGTTACGTAGCCCTGTTACTTTCGTGAAATCACCATTAAATAAGACATTAACAACATTACTAAAAAATGACGACCCCATTAACGTACTGTAGTTATTAAACATACCCCAGGCAGGCGCATTTCCTTTCTCGACGCCTAACGCCATGGACGCTTTGAATGCTGTAGTTGCATATACTTTGAAGAACTCTTCAATAGCATCACATGATTCAGGAGAAGCATAGGCTATATTCTGTTTAACAAACCATCCATGCACGTTTGTTATCCCTAAACCTATTTCCCTGGTATTTTCTAGGATCCATGCTTGTTCAGGTAAAGGAGACAGTTTGTTTTGTAGCTCGTACGTCACTACGTTATCACTAAGTCTTACTAAGAGAGGTACAATGTACTCAAGTTCTTCTTTATACTGTGTTGGTTCAGTTGAAAACATCTCCATATTAGGAGAGAGTAAATTGCAAACCCCGTAAGGAGGTAAAATTTTCTCACTGCATGCATTAGTTGAGATTAGTTCAAACCTTCTATCACCTGTATCTTTGAATAGCTGGTGTACCATTGATCCTTTACGTAGCGCATCAATAAACTGTACTCCAGGTTCAGCACTAGTGTAGGCGGTGTCACATATTAAAGCAAACAATTCTTTAGCCGGGATGTTTTTTGATATACGCGGGTACTTATTATCTTCAAAATCAAAATACAGTTCCCATTCACTATCATCTTTAACAGCTTGCATAAAAGCATCAGTTATCTGTACTGAAATGTTGGCATTCTCAATAGCGCCTAGTTTCATTTTTGCTGTGATGAATTCAATGATATCAGGATGGTGTACTTTTAATGATATTAACAGAGCAGGCATACGTCCTTTTTGCCCTACATACTTTCCATTATCCACTAATTTTGACACCCATGGAACAACGCCTGTTGATTCCATAGCGGCGTTATTAACAAATGCACCTCTAGGACGTAATTTACTACCGTCTATACCTAGACCTTGACGGAAGGCAGCACATTTCATTATAGTGTAGTCACATCTAGCGATATCTTCAAGAGAATCACCATCAAGAGGTAAGGTTGAGCAATTGAGCAGGCTCTGTTTGCCAGAAGCGCCTACTCCGGATATTACGCTACCTCCTGGCCTGAACCATCCATTCCACATAAGAGAGAACCATAATTTAGCATACTTG
>Ga0100380_10005886_pt1 | contig 12584 bp, 11 predicted proteins | sample CryGeymeta201504_FD_80417 | JGI IMG/M metagenome (GOLD analysis project Ga0100380, IMG submission 80417) | Groundwater microbial communities from Crystal Geyser aquifers in Utah, USA - Crystal Geyser metaG 2015-04 | ecosystem: Environmental > Aquatic > Deep subsurface > Groundwater | place... | reverse complement strand
TGGTACTTGTTCAACAATGCGTGCCGGTTCAAAATCTTCCATGGAGCGAAATTGTAATTGCACTGCCATTTCAGAACCGTCATCCAGTAATGTATTTTCAACTCGAAAGCCAAGACCTGGATTTTGTCTTGCCATGACATCGTTAAAATTATCTCTATCAATGTTGATAAATTTGCGTTCTTTGAGTGGTTTTAAGGGTTCTGTTGGATGCCCTGAAAAATCTCCCATTACACCGACAACAAAAGGTAATTCTTTTTGAACGACACCTCCTTCGGTTTCTACATCATACTTGATATGTACTCTGGGTTTGCGTACGCGTTCAAGTTTGTCATTAATACTCGCCATGTGTTTCTCCTCTTTGGTTACGATTGTTGGCTATTGGGCAAGCCGGTTAAGTCAAAAAAACCTTGTTTTGCACTTGTATCTTTGATCAACTCCTGCATTAACTCAGGTAGCGTTAAATTCCCCCAGCGAATGATTCTGTCAATCGCATAAGATAAGGGAGAATGGGGTTCGGTGTTTTTAAAAAATGTCGAAATACGTGAAAGTTCTGCAAGCGCCATATCACGTGTTAATGGTTCTGTGGTTTTTACTTCATCTTGCATGATTTTTTTTGCTTCTTCTGGTTCAATGGGTGCTTCAACGGCTTCTGCTTGTTTTAATTCATGTACATAAGGTTGATCATGTGTAATAAATACAATATGTTGTTGAAAATCTTCGAGTATGTTTTTTATTTTTGATGAGGGTGGTTGCGCATCATCGTAAACTTGCTGCAATGTTTTTTGAAGTTGATCAAATCGCTTCAGTGCTGTTGCAACATCTGACTGTAAGTTTTTATAAAAATGCGCGCTGGTATCTTGTAATGATTTATTAATCATCGACATTACTGTTGCGCCTGCTTCTACTTTTTTTTGTAGAATATTGATGTCTTTTATTTTGCTATTTTCTAGAGCTTGTTGATATTGCCATAATGCATATGAACCATGAGTATCGCTATTTGTAATGTATTGATTGCGAATGGGTTGAATTAAACTGCCATCATTATCAGTACCGTTTAGTCCGGCTAATGCAGATAATGTGGTAACAAAACCTTCTTCATCTGGTAATGGATAAAGTTTGTCTTTGTATTTGCTGATTAATTTTTCTAATAATTCAAAACCTTGTATTAAACCTAAAAATCCTGAAAACCTTAACCATGACTCAGTTAACCAACAGGCAATTTCTAAATCTTTAGATTTATTGCTGAGGATTTCTTGTCCTAATTCACAAACTTGTTGCCAGTATTGTGTTGGATCAACGTCGCTTTCTTCTTGTTGATTTTTACGTTCAATATTGCGTGCTGTATTACGTGCATCTTTAATTTGATAATAAAGCGTTAAATGCTCATCACTTTCGCGCAAATTAATACCTGCACCTTTATGTTTTGGTATCGTTTTTAACAACGCTTCAACATCATATTTGCTTTGCATAGTTTTATCCTCTTTCTGGTGCTATTTCTTTAGGTAATTTGTAACCATTTAAGTCTGCTAATCGAAATGTTGCTAAGTTACCATTGCCGGTTAATAAATAAGTGGCATGATAACCACCCATATTGATGGTGTAATAATAAGTTCCATTATGTGCAGCCATTTTAATCGCACCATCATCAAGTACTTTGAAAATTGCCCAAGGGCCACTGGCAGAATGTGCATGTTGATTGCCATCAAAATCATTAATCACAATGCTTGCATCTTGTTGATTAAACGGCATTGGCCAAATAACTTCACGCGTGGGCTGTGGTCCGTGTTGATAAAGAATATGCTCTGAACCCATCGTCAACGATGCACTGCTGGCTTTGGCATCTAGCGTTAATGGCTTAATGCTAAAGGCAAATGTTACTTTATTGGTTTGTGGATCAAAATAATTCTTTTTGATTAATGCTGCGCGTTTGAATAATTGTAATGTGCTATCAGGTAATTCAATGGAATGATGATTAACATTGTAAATAGACCAATTGTTTTCTTCAATATTAACAAAGGGCCGAATATAGGTTTTAAAATATTTATCTAGTGTACCTTTGTCTGCAAAAAAGTTATTAAAATCTTCAATAGACACTTCTGAGTCAGCTTTTTTGGAAAATGGATATCGATCACTGATACTCACATCATAATCATTCATTACATCCACTTGCCATGCGGCATTCATTTGTGCATGCGCACCTTTTATAATGACATCCCATGCATTATCTGCAATGCTATTTAACCATGTTTTGATTGGACTTGGTGATTTGTTGGCAATTTCACTTAGCGTTTGAATTGGATTTTGAGTGCCATTCATTGCGGCAACAGCAGCATCAAAGCATGCTTGATTTTTGTTTGCGGATTGTTGCAATTTTTGTAAGTAATTTTTTAAATTTGTTAATGCTTTTTGTGTGGCTGCTAAATTCGCTTCACCTTGCTGAAGTTTTGTATAATCATTAATGGCTTCATAATGTTTTGCGACATTCACATTGTTTGATTTAATTTGCGCAGTATTGTCATAAGTAATATCTAATAGCTTGATTAACGGTGAATCTTTGCTGGTTAATATCGTTAAATTATCGATGGCTTGTGATAGCGAGTCAAATGATTTCACTTGAGTATTATTCAGTGCGTGATCCCAATTGTTAATATAATGTTTATTATATGTTTGTTGTACTATTTTGGTAATTTGTCTCGCTGTTTGTGTGGTATCACTATCATTCACTAAACCAATCTCTTTGTTATCTTTTGCAACAGCTTTAGCAATGGCTTGATATTCTGGTATGTAAATTTGTTCATAACCTGTTTTGGTGTAAAGCCCTGCGATTGGATAACCATCTTTACTTTTGAATATTTTTTTGTAATTAGCACCAACCGCACTCACTAATGTAAGTGCAGGAATGTCACTAACACTACTTTTTACAATTAATAAACCATAAGCACGATCAGATGGGATGATTTGTTCTAACTCTTCTCTGATACGATTAATTAGTGTGTTATCCAACGGATATTTATCGATTTTATTTGCAAGTGCCAAATCTAAATACGTATTTAATCGTTGCAATTTTTTATTGTCATCAATGTAATCTGCCTGCCACTGATACTGCATAGGTGCTTTTATTGCATCGCTATTTACTTTGCTGGTATTACTAAATGCTAAATAACCTTTTAATGTTGCGTACAACAAATTGGGATCTTGGATATTTGATTCCAGACTATCTTGCAGGTTTGCAGCAATCCTTGGTAAAAATAGTTCATGCAATGCGCGTTCCATGGTATTGTTTAATCGATATTTGATGTAGTGACTTGCAAATATAAAGTTTAGCCATTTTTGTGTTGCCTGGTTGTATGTTTGAGTGGATTGATATAACTCATCCAAAGCAGGTAATATTGTTTGAATTGCATCATTCTCAACATTTATATTGGCAACTGTTTTTTCATAATAATTAAGTTTGTTATTGATTAATTTAATATTATTGATATTTTCATTATATGCTTCATGCATACCAATAATAATTAACAATAATATTATGGGGCAGCTGGCTAAGCTAAGATTGTAAAGCATTTTTTTGTTGCGCTTGTTGCGTTCACTATCGCCTAAGATAGCAGCTTCAGGATAAATAATATCAAAGAAAATATTTCGCATGAAATAACATTCGCTTAATTTCGTTTGTTTTTGAAATCGTGGTGGTATTAATTGAAATTTTTTTGACATGGCTTGCAAGACAAAATCATAGGCTTCTCCTTGATTTTGATCACAACTGGTGAAATAAACCCCTCTTAATTGTAATGCTTTTGGATAACGTGTTGCGCCAAATAATTCACTGATAAAACTCTCAATTGGTTTTTTGAGCAAATGCATTTGTTGTGGAAATTGATATATTAATTCTCTACCTCTGGCTGTTCTTTCAGAGTCTAACGCCCACATGACACGATTATTTAAATGTGCAATTAAATTATTGTATTCATAATTGAAAAATTGTATGACGAATTGTAATTGATGGCATTGCTCGATTGGTAGTGTCATACCCCACACCTGGCGTAATTCTTCTTTGCTTAAATCATTAAAAAATGCTAAAAAACCTTCAACTAAATCACATTTATTAAAAATAATATAAACAGGCACCATAGATTTAAAATTTGCATGGATATCACGAATGTATTGACAAACATCTTGTAAAAATTCTTGCCTATTTTTATTGCTATATAACATTAATTCGGGCAAACTAAAATTTAAAATAATGCCATTGATGGGTTTGTTTTTTCTTTGCTTTTTTAATAATTTAATAAATCGCTGCCAATTGCTTTTATCTTTGTCTTTTTCATAGGTCATCACATCGAGCATGATTGCTTGCTCTGAAAACCAACAGTCAAAATCAGGGAATTGATTAACATAATTAACTGCTTCTTCACAAAAATGTTCAGGCCTTGCAAAATACATACCTGTATTTTTGATTACATGTTTTTTGCCAGCGCTTGGGTTGCCTAATACTAAATACCAAGGTAGTTTGCTTAGTCGGCGTTGTTTTCTATCTTCTGAAACATTGTGTTTTATTGCTTTTATATTGCTATAGGTTTTTATCGTTTTTTGTTTGATGTATGTTTTAATTGAAGCATATTTGGCGACGCTTTTCGCTATCATGACATTTATTGTTTTTTCTTTATTTTTAATACAAAAATCAATGAGTAATATTACTAAATATAATCCTAAGAAAGTGCCTGCGACAACTAATCGTGCTGTCACTGTTGCAAATGGATATACCCCGCTCATTTTAATTAATGGCAAAACAAACCAAATGATGAGTAATACAATGAAACCTATCAATATATTAACTTTTAATTTATTGGGTATTGCTGCAAAAATACTTGTTATTTTATTTATCGCTTCCATTTTTTACCTCTTGCCACATCACTTAATCCTGTTACTTGCATGTAAGTAGTCACTGGCGATGTGGTTGCTATTTTTGATAATCTATCTAATGTTTGGCTTGCCATATGTAACGTTCTGATATTATAAAAAATGCCAATTGCCAACGTGCTACTGATAACTATGATTAATGCTTTTTTTAATGCTTTCTTTTTATCTTTTGATGAAATAGGATAATGCGTGATTTTGCAACGCGTTGATAAAATACGTCCTGGTTTACTACGGGTTTGCCTGATGTTATAAAAGATTCGGTTGCGGATTTCTTCGCGTGTAGAACGATTGTCTGCTCCATGAAATTTTCCTTCATAACCTAAGCTCAATAAATAATAAATTAATTCAATGAAATCAATATTTTCTTTGACATTTTTTAAAGCATGTTCCACGATGATATAAAATCGCTCACCACCCCAAGTTTCTTTTTGAAATAAATTTAATAAACTGCCTTGCAACCAAATGCTTTTCACGCCCCATTCACGACTTAAAATGGCTTCGTCAATGGCTGTGCATAAACAATATCGGGCAGCCATGATAGTTCTTAATGGATATTCAACACTTGTTAATCTGCGCTCGAAATTTTTTACTTCTTCGATGACTTGCGCACGCAATGCGGGGACATTTTTTTGATCTACCGTGTGGGTTATTTGAGTAATCAGCGTTACCAATGGCATTGCTGCCTTTAATAGATAATTGTCTTCTGAATGTGTTGTTAGCATTGTTTATCCTTTGATTGCCCACAGTTCTAATTTCATGCCTGGAATATTTGAACCTACATGTATTGCAACACCGCCTGATTTTTCTAATAATTTCCATAAGTCATGCGTAGTATCAATGACAAAGTAATCAAAATTAGCATGGTATGGTATTTGTCGTGGCGCAACTGCAATAGGTGAAATCGATACACCCGGTAATGCTTTGCTGACTAAGGTATTAATTTGTTCTACTGGTGCGATTTTGACTTGTGTCGGGAAATTTGCTTTTATATTTTCTGATGGAATGTCTGCAAAAACGGACAATATAAATTTGCAAGTACGGATTAACGTTTTATCTGCGAAATACCCCACCCATAATCCGTGATTTTTAGGTTCAAGATGAATGCTTACAGCATTTTGTTCTAATACCATGCTTAACATATCTTTTACTTCTTGAATAATAGGTTCATAAGTTTCAAGTATACTTTCGTGTTTATAAATTGGTGGTTCTATTGGTCTTCGTGTTTTGCTGGTATAAGTTGACATTTCACCTAATAATTTGATTGTTTCTGCATAAAGAAATTCAGGATGTAGTGGGTATTTGTTTTTTAAATAATGAAAAGTTGGCTCAAATCGATTGAGTAATTGCAATAACATGAAATCAATTACCTCGGCCGTGCCTGCTTGTTTTGTATCGGTTAATCGACTGGCTAACATTTCTGCCCGGTGATGAATTAATCCATGCGTTTCTTCTACAAATGAACTTAAAATATTTGATGCGTGTGCATCTAACCATGTGGTATCAAAATTTTCTTCAAAACTAATTTGTTGGTTGGAACGCGCCTCTTTGATGCGAGTAATTGGTAATACGCTGAATGCACTTAAATCGTCATATTCGGATAAAATTTTGCAAGCCAAAGAGCCTACTTGTACTTCTGAATCATTGTAACTATCGGCAATACTGTCAATAACTGTTGCGCTAAAGACATTGTTTCTGTAGGTTTGTTCAGCTTCCTTTGCGCCTGCATCTGCTATACCGCCTTGGCGTAATGGAATCGCTAAATATAACGTCGTATTATCTAAACCTTCTGTGATATCAAATGGTTTTGGTGGACGATCGATGCCAGGTATTTCAAAATAAGTACCGTCTGGGAACATGCCTCTTGCCGCTTTAATACCAATTTTGCCTATACCAACTAAGTCTTGGTCGAGGACTAATGTATGGAATCCCCAATAATTAACATCTTTTATGGTTTGTTTTTGGTGTATTAAATTTTCGATAAATCTGTCTTGTTGTTGAAAATGGTGTGGCTGTAAGAACATGCCTTCATGCCAGATGGTGCGGTTGTTGATCATTTACCCTCTCCCCTAACCCCTCTCCCGCAAGCGGGAGAGGGGAATCGCTGTTTTCCTCTCCCGCAAGCGGAAGAGGGGAATCGCTGTTTTCCTCTCCCAATTGCGGGAGAGGGGATTATTTTATTTTTTAACGCTGACGTTAAGTGCTTCTGATGCTAAATCAATGTCTATTTTGGTTGTTTTCTTTTTACCGTTATTAATGACTACAACTTTTCGCCAGGTTGCTTTATCAATATTGCGATATGAGGCAATCACGCCAATATATTTTGTGTCAGTTGTTAATGATTGTGAGATATGCATATGTGTATTTGGCCTGATTTCTACAATATTTTTATCTAATAAATCGCCACCTAATACTTGTTCACTGTTGCCTGCTAGCGCTGAATAATCTGCGCCCTTAAATGTGCTTTGATTTTTTAATTGAAAAATTATTAATACCACGGGTGATGCGCGGCCGTTAACATCTGGATTAAGATATTGTGCTGAATGAATATTCATTTCGGCAGTTGGAATATCATTTCCCCAAAATGAACAGGCACTTAGATAAAATGATAATACAACGATACTCGATAGTATTAACATACTGATGCGACTCATGGTTAACTCCTCGAATGAAATGCGTTGACAATTTTTTTGAAGAAATTATCGTTTTGCTGATACGCCTCTGGGGCTAATGCATATTCTTGCATTGTTAAATATTCATCTATCATGTCAGCTGGCGATTGATCAGCGAAACTACTTTTACCTGCATCGAATTTTTTATATGTGATTGTTGCGCTTTGTTCGTTGATATCTAAATCTTTAAGAATATTGCCTTGTTGTGCCTGAAATTGTGCTTGTGAAACGGTTCTCCGTTGATCAATTACTGTGTTTTGTTGCGCAAGGCCGGCAATATGTGAGTTTAATGTTGGTACTTGATCGTATGGTAATGTTTTTTGATTAGTTTGGCTAAATGCATCGTAGCTGTTATATTGCAATGCGTGTTGCTTAGGTTGTTCTCCATATAAAAAACTTAATGGATCTTGTTCAATACATTCTTGGTTATAGTAGTCGAGTGTTAATGTATCGTAAAATCGCTCCTCTTGTTGCTCTACGGGTACAATGTATTCTTGGATAATTTGCACTTGATAATATTGTGTTGCAACTTTAATGATGTCTTGGTCTTTTAATTCAAGCGTCGCTGTTTCTGTTATTAAATTAAATCCCGTTTCCGTTTGGCGAATTTTGATTTGTTCAACACTAATAGTGTGATCAATTGCTAATTGCTGACTAGATGCAGCTTTTGCATTTTCGCCTAAAAGAGTTGGATCATCGTTTTCCAGCCAAGCTTGTGTATTTTGATTGTCTATGTTGTTATTTTGTACATCAATATCTTTGATAAGCTGCAAATTAAGGGTTAATTCTGTTATTTTATTTGACATCTGATTCCTTTTTACTCTTTAATTTGTGTTTATAACCTGCTTTAAGGATTGTATACTATTTTTTAAAAAATAAAAAGGTTTTTTACTTGAAAAATTTAAGGGTTTTAATGTGTCTTATTTGAGCGGTTATTTACCGTGATGAATTAACTTTATCGATAAAGTGCAACCCAGTGCATGTGCATATTTCTTCAACGTTTTTAATGATGGTGATGTACGTTTGCTAATGTGACAAGATTCTAATCTTGAAATTGCTGAAGCTGTGGTATGCATTCTTTTTGCCATTTCTTCGATACCCCAGCGCGTTTCCGTGCTTTGAGCATTTGATCAATTAATTGATATTCTTCAGCCATATCTTGATATTTTTTATTAACATCCGCATCTTGCAACAGCTTTTTTTTCACTGCTTGATGTGAAATACGTTTAACCTTCATTTTTTACCTCTTTCATACATTTCTTTGCAATTCTTAAATCTTTTAAAGGTGTTTTTTGCGTTTTTTTAATTATTGAATGCAAAATTACAATTTCTCGTTTATGTAAATAACAAAAAAAAGCTCATCCAATACCCTCTTTTGCTTTGATTCTAATTTCGTATAAACCATCACCTAAATAATCTGTTATAGGTAAACCAATTTGCGCGCCGTGTATTTCAATTAAGTCAATCGTTCGCAAATACTTCGCCTGTAAATATTTAGGCCAATTAGTAATCATGTCAACGACATCTTCATTGTAATAAGAAATTGTCCACTTCATGAACAACAATAGCATATATGCTAACCTCCCCCTATGTTAATTATTAAACCTTTCCATTTCCGCCCATCGCAATATGTAAACCCACGCGCAAAATGCGTTTTATATCGGTTAATTCTATTTGCGACTTTGCCTTAACCAGGATCATTGCCGTGGCTGCGCAGTGAGCGCAGGCAAATTCATCCGGCATTACTTGAAATTGATCAATCGGTGCGATACTGCCACCACTCATAAAGATTGCTTGCGCTACCCATGCAATAGGTGAAAATAACGTTAATGCTGCAACAGAATGTTCTGCCAATCGCCTTTTTTCTTCCGTGGGTTCTCGCACCCAATTTTCTATAAATTGCAAAGCGTTTTGCGCTTTGATGTCATTCATTGCTTGATCGTATTGCTTCACTGTTAAATAAGACCACCATACGACTTCTTGTTTTGGCAATCCCAACGCTAATAAACGTATCGCTTGGTCGTACTGTTCTTTTGTAATTAAATAATCTAACTGTTGGGTTATCAATTGATAATTTTGCAATTGTTTTTTAGTACTGCCAGTTAATTCTAGTTTTGAAATTATCAAGGGCAATTTTTCATATTGAAATTTTTTCAGTTGTTTATCTTGCGCTGCCATTTTTCACTGCCTTAATATCAAATGCTAATTTACCTTGTTCTGTTAAGTTAACGTGGATTTTGCTAATTTTTTTATTATCGACCATTTGCTCCAAGAATAAATCGGATAAAACCGGTAGTAATTGTGAGTTAATTATATTATCAATCAGTCTTGCACCAATCATGTGTTGGTTTGCTGCACTCATGAGATATTGAATATAACCCTGGGAAAAACTTAAAATAATTTGATGCTGCTGTTTGAATCGCTTGATAATATTATCGAGTTTTAATTCAACAATTTTACTGAGCGATGATTTATCCAAAGGTAAATACGGAATGACATTAACTCGCCCAAGAAATGCGGGTTTAAATGTTTTTAATAATTCTTGCTCTATAGCATTGCTGATTTGTGATAAATTTGGTTTGCTTTTATTGTTGGCACATAATTGTGTGATTAAATCACTGCATGCATTTGATGTCATGACAATCAGTGTGTTTTTAAAATTAATATCTCGCCCTTGGCCATCTTTCATGACGCCTTTATCAAAAACTTGATAAAATACATCTTGAATAGATGGATGTGCTTTTTCCATTTCGTCTAATAATAATAAACTGTATGGCTGTCGACGTACCGCTTCTGTTAAAACACCGCCTTCGCCATAACCTACATATCCGGGTGGTGAACCGGCTAACATTGATATTTTATATTCTTCTTTAAATTCAGACATATTTATTGTCGTCATTTTTTCTTTGCTGCCAAATATTTTTTCGGCTAAAGTCAATGCCGTTTCCGTTTTGCCAATACCACTTGAACCAACCATTAAAAATACGCCTAATGGTTTATTTGGATCGGTTAATTTTAAACTGGCTGTTTTAACAATATTCGTGATGGTATCTATTGCTTGATCTTGCCCAATAATTTTTTGTTTTATATCTTCTTGCATTTGTAATATTTGTTGTGCTTCATCACGTAACATATTACCAACAGGGATACCTGTCCAGTCGGCTATTACTTCGGCGACTACTGTATCATCAACAAAAGCTTGTAATAATGGATTTTGTTTTTGAATTTTTTTAAGTGCTTTATAGTGTTGATCGAATTGTTTTTGATAATTTTTGTGATTTGATTCTTGATTGTTTAATTCATTTTTTAATTCTAAAATGGCATTAATGATTTCTTGTTCTGCAAAGCATTGTTGTTCTAATTGTTGTTGTACTTTGGTTAATTCAGTTATTTTTTTTAATTTATTTGTTATCGATGAATGAATAATACCTTGTTTTTCTTCTTGCTTTAGTCTTGTGACTTCATTATTGAGTAAATCAATTTCTTTTTGTGTTTTTTCAATGATTGTTGGTGTGGATTTTAATTTGCTGGCGATGCGACTACATGCGGTATCTAAGACGCTAATTGATTTATCAGGTAATTGTCTCCCGGGAATATAACGTTCTGCTAATATAGTGGCTTGTGTGATTGCGCTATCTAAAATAGTTACTTGATGATGTTGCTCAAGACTAGGGGCTAAAGCACGCAACATTCTGATTGCATTATCTACTGTCGGTTCTTCTATTTTAACAACTTGAAATCGTCTAGTGAGTGCTGCATCTTTTTCAAAATATAACTTATATTCTGCCCATGTGGTTGCTGCAATTGAGCGCAATTCGCCGCGTGCTAATGCCGGTTTTAATAAATTTGCTGCATCGTTTTGTCCTGATTGTCCGCCTGCGCCTATCATGCTATGTGCTTCATCAATGAATAAAATAATTGGTGTTGTTGATGATTTTATTTCAGCGATTAAATTTTTTAATCGATTTTCAAATTCACCTTTGATGCTTGCGCCTGCTTGCAATAGCCCCATATCTAGGCTGTGAATAACAACATTTTTTAGTATGTCAGGCACATCATTTTGTATTATTTTTAATGCCAATCCTTCTACGATTGCTGTTTTACCTACGCCTGGTTCGCCCGTTAAGATTACATTGTTTTGTCTTCTTCTAGCCAAAATGTCGACCATTTGTCTGATTTCATCTTCACGTCCTATGACTTGATCAATTTTGCCTGCTTGTGCTTGCTGGTTTAAATTGATAGTAAATTGGTTTAGTGCGTTTGTTTTTTGTTGTGAGGCTGATTGATTTATTTGTGGTGCTTGTTGTGAAGTTGTGATAGCTGATTTAATTGCCTCAGGTATTAATTTTTCAAACTCTTGTGATATTGATTGTATGATTTGTGTAAGCGTATGATCATTTAATAATGCGGATAGTAAAATGCCAGGTTCGATTAATTGTCCTTGATATTCTAGTGATGTGATTAACCATGCTTGGTTAATCCAATCAATGACTCGATTTGAAATGGCTGGTGTTTGATCGTTACCTGTTTTGAGTTTTTCTAAGCTTAGGTTAATGTCTTTCTTGATTGTTTCAAGATTGCATTGTGATTGCTTGAGGATTTTAGCCATAGTTGAAAGTTTATTTGCTAATAATGCGCTTAACCAATGCTCTATTTCGATATTAAAATGTTGTCGTTGCATGCAGATATTGGCACTTTGTTCGAGTGCTTGTCTGGTTTCTGGATTTAATTTTTCAATTAATGTTTTTAATGGATTCATGGTGCTTCCTCTAATATAAAAAATTCTTTATTTTTCCTCTCCCATTTATGGGAGAGGATGTCACGAAGTGACAAGAGAGGGTTCCTTTAAATGCCCTCTCCCCTAACCCCTCTCCCACAAGCGGGAGAGGGGAACTGTTATTTTCCTCTCCCGTTTACGGGAGAGGATGTCACGAAGTGACAGGAGAGGGTTCCTTTAAATGCCCTCTCCCCTAACCCCTCTCCCACAAGCGGGAGAGG
>Ga0100380_10005883_pt1 | contig 12588 bp, 10 predicted proteins | sample CryGeymeta201504_FD_80417 | JGI IMG/M metagenome (GOLD analysis project Ga0100380, IMG submission 80417) | Groundwater microbial communities from Crystal Geyser aquifers in Utah, USA - Crystal Geyser metaG 2015-04 | ecosystem: Environmental > Aquatic > Deep subsurface > Groundwater | place... | reverse complement strand
TACCAAACTTTTGAGTATCTGCCGAATAAAAACCAGTTTGAATATCTTGCGCTCTAAATCCCAATTTTAGTGCATACTTTGTTTGAACCAGTCCTGGAACAAATGCCTTCTTAAAACTCCGTTTAATAGTTATAGGGCTTATCAAGCTGGCAAGTTGTTGCTTTAAGCTTCCAGTCCAATGATTATCTAAGGACAAAATGGTAACAGCTTCATTTTGAAGTGCCCGGCACACTTTTACGTATCCTTTATCCATCCACCCACTTGACAAAATAAGGTCAGGCTTAAAAGATCTAACCTTAAACAAAAGTTGTTCATCACTAAGCGTCTCTCGAGAATGCAACTCATCCACAAAAGTCAAATCAAACTGAAACGGAGCCTCGGAATTTATTGGCCAATGCACCAACATAATTTTTGCTCCATTTACTTTTAAAGCGCGGAGACAAGCTATGGTGTAATCAGCAAGTTCGCTATATAGTATGGTTATTTTCAAACCCAATGTTTCACGAAAGGTAGATGAGAACAGATTTGTATAAAGCTAACTACAGCAAACGGTATTAAAAACAAATACGGGTGTAAAAAATAACGCTGTTCTACGTAACCAACCAACAGAGGCATAATTAAAATAAAACTCAAAACAATTATCCTAAAAAGATGTAAACCAGGATGCTTATTTAGTCTTAAAATGCCTATTAATCCTAAGAAAGTAACAAAATAAAGCAGCATTAAATTTCCTCCTTTAATTACTTTCTGCACAACAGACATTTCAGATAACTCAGGAAATGGAAAAGGGGTAGTGAGTTTTCTATGGAAAATAAAAAGTTTGGTAAGTTTCAACTTAGCAACTACCAAAATATAAAACGGTGCTTCTTCTTTTAAAATAGTTTCTACGTTATACAAATCATCGAGGTATTTTGATTGTACCCTATCATAATCTTTGCTTTTTCTGTCCAACTTTTTTAATGTCTGATAATCATTTTTGAGTTTTTGAATCTGAGCTGGATTGAAATTAGGAGTGGTTGGTAGACTTGACAAGTCAAAATCATCCAAATAATAACTATCATCCAAAAACCAATCACCCATTGTGTAATCGGAAAAATCGACCATATCATAGCCTAACAAAGTAATGAGCTCCATACTGGCAATGCGTTCTGGTGGAAATGCATTTGGAAGCGCTTCACTAACCTTCATTTGAAGTGGAATGATTTGATTGAATCGAATATGGTTTCTGATGGTCCAGATGGATATAAAAAAGACTGGAACTATGACAAAAGCCAGAAGCTTCTTCAGAGTCTTCAAAGTGACTAGTTGCTTTGATTGCCGAAATGATGAATAAAGCATAAGTATCGTAAGGAAGGGAAGGATAAAACCCACAATTGGTCGAATAAAAATACTTACCGATAAACACAATCCACTGTAAAGAAGCAAGCTGTAATTTAAGTCTTTTGTATATTGAAATCTTGTAAAATAGTAGAGAGAAAAAATTAAAAAGCTAACATTCAAACTCTCAGAAAGAGCAAAGTGATCATAAATACCTACAAAAGACGACCCTGCAAAAATCACCATAGTGAATCCAGCAACTAATTGATTTTCAGTTCTTTTAAGAACCATCTTTCCGAATGCCCAAATAGCTACGATACTGGCCATTAACTGGAAAAATCCGATTAAAAGAAACGCAATATTTGACCCAAACAAGGCGTAAAAAGGGAGAAAAAACGGCAATAGGCCTGGCATTCTAAGTGCCCAAAATGAAGTAATCCCTGTCTTCTGATCTACACTTCCGTATACACCTTGATCAGCTAAGTTTATTAATGGTTGATAGTAGCTATCTGTGTCTTTTGATGAATAAAGTAAAAAATTTATCGCCTCTGACCTAGTGTCTTGTTGAAAATAATAAGTAAGAACCGAGTAAATTGCAAGCTTTAAAACGATTGCGAAAAAAAACCATCTTTTAAAAGGAATCTGCCTCATCACTTAGCCTAATACCTCTATGACAGTGTTTATAACATATTGAATTTCATCGTCATTCATCGGAACAAAAATTGGTAACAATACGCTATTATCTGAATAAAATTCAGTTTTCTCAAGTGAAGTATAATCGCAACCTTCGTAGGCCTTTTCTCTATGCGCAGTCATAATTCCTCTTCGAGTAGCAACACCTCTATCCAGCATTCGCTGCATAAACTCATTTCTAGAAACACCTAGCTGAACTTCATCCATGATTAGTGCATAAGACTGAAAATTGGTTATTGTTTTTTCGTTATCTCGAGGAAGAATTAATCCTTTAATCGATTGAAAAGCTTGATTGTAGCGCGAAGCTATTTTTCTGCGTTCTGAAACAATTTCATTTAGTCTTTGCATCTGGTATATTCCAACGCCAGCCTGAATATCAGTCATTCTGTAGTTGTAACCAACTTCTAGGTACTCTTCTATAATAACTTGCTGAGATTCATGTCTTACTCTATCGTTAATACTCATACCATGTTGCCTTAACAATCTCAATCTGTCAGCATAATCTTGCCTTGAAGTGGTAATCATTCCGCCATCTCCTGTGGTTATTACCTTTCGAGGATGAAATGAAAAACAAACTAAATCAGAATGGCTTCCGATTTTTTTTCCACTATATGATGAACCAATAGCGCAGGCGGCATCTTCAATAAGCACTAAATTATGTTCTTGGCAGAGCTTGGAAAAGCCATCAATATCTGCTGGCATTCCAATTTGATGTACCAAGAGTATTGCTTTAGTTTTAGGCGAAATTAAGGCCCGTGCTGAAGAAATATCAAGATTGAAATTTTCATCAACTTCACCAAATACGGGTATTGCACCAACGTACTTTATTGAATTTGCAGTTGCGATGTAGGACATGGACGGACAAATAACTTCATCTCCTTGCTTCACACCTGCTACTATCATACTAAGATGAAGCGCTGTAGTACAATTTGATACAGCGATAGCATGTTTAGCACCAGTATAATCAGTAAATCTCTTTTCAAACTCAGCTACCTTCGGGCCTTGAGTAACCCAACCACTCAAAATGGCCTCACTGGCAAGTTGCGCCTCCTCTCGGCCTAACCACGGTTTTGATATAGGAACTTTCATCATTTGCTCCAATTTATTGTCTTCAAATCTTTTAATAAGTCTTTTGACTGCTTTAATGCTTTGTAATATTCGATTGTGTTTTTAATTCCATTTTCAAAAGTTACTTCTGGCTTGTACGGGAGAACTGCCCTTAGCTTGCTTGAGTCTACCCAAAGACGTGGAACATCTGCAGGTCTATCTTGTAAATATTCTATTTCACCTTTAAAATCAGGCAGGTTCAAAAGGATCGTATGAACAAGCTCCTTCATCGAAATTTCTAAACCCGTTCCTAAATTAAAGGTGTCACCTTTCAGGCCATCAAGTTTCATTAAATCGCACAAAACTCGAGCAGTATCTTTTACATAAAAAAAGTCTCTTGTTACACTGCCATCACCAAAAATAACAGGAGGTTGGCCATAGAGTGCTTTTACAATAGTTCTAGGAATAATTTCGCCAGCATCGCCTTCATAGTGGGCACGTGGTCCGTAATTATTAAATATTCGAATAACCGTTGCATCAAGGCCAAAACATTCAGTATAAGAGATGGTATAGTGCTCTCCAACCAACTTGCTCGAGCCATACACAGTTATTGGTTTAGGTAAATAAGTTTCTTTAATTGGAAATGTATCAACCTTGCCATATACCTCTGATGTTGAAATGTAAAAGAATTTTTTTACTCCCTCAGCTTTTCCAGCTTCTAGAGCATTAAGGGTACCGGTTGCATTTACATCATGGTTTTCTTTTGGGCTGTGCAATGAGTGTCTTACGCCCATGCAGGCCAAATGATAGACTACATCCACCTGTTTCATGCAACGCTCTAGATCAGATTTGGATAAAATGGATCCCTCAATAAAAGTGCAATTGTTATTTTGCAAGGCATGCGTTAGATTATCAAGACTTCCGTTAATTAAATTATCTAAAACAACAACTTCATTACCCCTCCTAAGTAATTCATCTACAAGGTGTGATCCTATAAAACCAGCACCTCCAGTTACTAACACCTTATTCATTTGATCCTCTACTTTTTTGAATAATATTTTTAATAATAAAAGCTTTCCTTCCTCTCGAAGTATCTAACGTTCGCCATAAATATTCAGCAATTATTCCAAGCGAAATATTAGTGACTCCAAACCCGATCAAACTAACACTTATTAATGCCGGTATACCTAATGGTAGCCCACCTACCAAAATGGTATAAGCAACAATGTACATTGTCCACAAAAATCCTACAATTGCTAATACAATTCCTACAATTGTTACAAGCCTAATAGGCGCATAAGAAAAGGCAACAAACGAATCAACAACTAACTTTAATTTCCTCGCAAAGTTCCATTTAGATTTTCCCTTACGTCTTTCTTGCTTATCGTAGTAAATAAATGTTTGATTAAAGCCCAAGCTCAAAATCTGTAAGAAAATACTTGAATTACGCTCTGGATTTGCCACTAATAACTCACGTACCTGAGACGTAAACATAACCACATCGTATCCATTTTCAGGAAAGTTATCTACTGCGTATTTCCGCATCAATGCGGCATAGAGCTTTGAGAAAAAACGTTTTTCATCGTAAGCAAAATTTCTACAGGCCCAAGTGATGTCGAAACCTTTTTTATACATGTCAAAAAGTCTCCCTACAAGCTCTATGGGATCTTGTAAATCTGCATAAAGAAATACCGTAACTTTTCCTTTTGCTTGTGAAATTCCCGCTTGCAGCGCTGGTAAAGAACCATGATTCTTGCTTAATTGAACAATTTTAAATTCGAACTTATTCGTTTGCTTCTGCGATAGAAGCTCTACTGAATTATCGGTAGATCCATCATCAACAAAAATCACCTCAACCTTCTCTGTTCTCGAAGTCAAATAGTTTTCAATCGACTCAAATAAAAAATCAACATTTTCTGATTCATTGAGAAAAGGAATAACAATAGAAATGTCCATGTCAGATAAGTTTATGGGTGGTAGCTGCCCCTTATATTCACATTAGACATGTTAGCGTCTATGTAATTAATAGACAATCCATTTCTAATAAACCAATCTGTAGCCTCTTCCACGCTTACCTTATTACAAATTGGATAACAATACCAATCGTGACTAAATTCTTGAGATTTTTCGAGTGTAAAATCAGGATTGTAGAAGCACTTGAACAAAGCGTAATATACAAATCTCTGAAGCGACATTTTTTCTCCTGCTAGAGCGCCAAACATTGTAAATTCTTTAGGTACCTCTACTTCTACTTTTGTTTCTGACAAAAGCCTACCTATTTCAGTAAAACTGCCTGCTATTTCTTTAATTTTCTCATGAGGTAGTTTTGAAATTGAATCTCGAATAATTGTATCCAGCTGCTCTCTAACGATACTTTTCTCAGCATATACTGACAGCAAAAAGCTTCCATGAGCTTTATCAAGCTTAGAAGCCAGAGCATTAAATATTTCTCCCGGATAATCTGTATGATGAATGCATTGATCTGCACTAACCAAGTCAATGCTTTCAGATAAAAAAGGAGGATACAGAGCATCCGCCTTGAGCACTATTACTCGATTGTTGTCTTTGTATTTTTCTTTCAAATAATAAACGCTATCGCTTATTTCCAGCGCGTAAATAATAGCTGTACTGTATTCAAGATACCAGTCTACCAACCTACCCTCTCCGGCTCCAACTTCTACAATTTTCTTTTTGTTTTTTAGAAAGTCTTTGAAAGCATCTAGGTTTTTAAATCCATATCTTTTTAGAAAATCGTCAATTTGATGAGAAACGAACCCTTTGTCCGTTTCAAGTCGAATTGAATTGTCCCACCGAAAACTTGCAGCCTTATCCGTTTCAAAATTTTTATGACTGACTTTTGACAAGAAGTTAACCAGTCTATCCGAAACTGGGAATTTGTTGCCCGATTCTTCTAGATACGAATCTGTCTGTTGCAATTTTTTTCCATTTTCAGGGTTGACAAGAATATCGAAAGGGTTAAAGGTTTTCATTTGAAAATATTAAATATGATTAATCCTCCATGATTTTTGAGGCCAATCAGTTTAAAAAAACTATCAGTTTGGTGAATCAATTTTTTTGCGGTACCGATAGACCAAAAATTAAAAAAATGGGGCGGCAAATAAACTGAAGTTTGAAACACAAGGTTCTTCTCTTCACTCCAATCTTGGAGCATGTTGTGCGAAATTTCGGGTAGATTTCCTTTTTCATTTTTCCATATCGCGAATGCGTTCATTAAGAAATCGAATAAACCCCGAAATATGGATTTGTTATTCTCCAACCCGAAGTATACGCCACCCGTTTTTAATTGATTGAAAATAGATTTAACCGTAACTTCTGGGTTTGGTACATTACTCAAAACGCCTGATGTCATCGCAAAATCAAACGATTCAGCCTTGAAAGGAAGGTTGTTAGCATCGGCAATAAAAAAACTGCGATGCTCAATAGCCCCAGAATTTTCGGATCTTTCAATCGCTCTCTTGATCATAGAACGGGAAATATCAATCCCAACAAAGTTGAGCTTCGGATTCATAAGACGCTCTGCACTTCTGCCGTTACCACAGCCCACATCGAGCATGATTCCATCTTTTTTCGATTGAATATCCTTCCAGGTATCAACTATCGTTTGATCAAAAGCTTGCCAAAAAGGCATTCGTTCAAACTGATCATACGTTGTCGTTGCATCTATCGCAAAGTGATCATAATGCTGTCGCTGTGAAACTTGCTGCAGTTGAGTAGAATGCTCATGGGCTGACCTGAACTTTCGTAATTCATACTTTGCAGACAATTGTGCCCATGTGTTTTCATATTGAAGGTCAGGAGGAATTAACTCGCAAATGCCTTCAAACACTGGATAATCGATTGCACACTTTTTACATTTCAAAACTCCATCAAAAATATGTATAGCATTCTCAGAGAAAATTTCAACATCAAAGTCTGTTGACGCTCTACATGACGGGCATTTCAGCAAAATTAAGTGAGACTTAAGCATCTACTCAATATGCATTTACAACTTTGATTACATGACTCACCTCATCCTCAGTAAGCTCTGCAAACATGGGCAACGAAACACAGTGATCTGCCAAATATTCTGCATTAGGAAAATCTCCTTTCTTATAACCAAGGCTCAAGTATGCTTTTTGCAAATGACAAGGCACAGGGTAGTGGAGCGCTGGACTGATTTGATTCTCGTTTAGATAACCAATGAAATGTTCACGATTTTCTACAGTTACAACAAACAAATGATAGACTGAATCTGCAAAATCTGGTTGTAGCTGCATTTTTATCTTTTGGTTCACAATTTCAGTTTGATAGCGTTTGGCTATCAATTTTCTCTGTTCATTCCAATTTTCAATATATTTCATCTTTACGTCAAGGGCGGCACCTTCTAACCCTCCCATGCGCATATTAAACCCAATTTCATCATGGTAATACCTTTCTTTGCTGCCATGGTTCCTTAAGCTATGAAGATGTTCTACAAGTTTTTGGTTTGATGTGGTAATTCCACCACCCTCTCCTGTAGTCCCAAGGTTCTTACCTGGATAAAATGAAAAACAAGCTATTTCGGTCAAACTGCCTGCACGTTTCCCTTTATATCTGGCACCATGTGCTTGAGCACTGTCTTCCATTACCATTATTCTTTTTGGCTCAGCTATGGCTTTGATTTTATCAACATCAAAGGGCTGCCCATATAAATGGACACCAATAATGAGTTTAGTTTTGGCCGTAATTTTTTTCTCAACATCAATAGGATCAATTTCCCATGTATGAGGATCACAATCTGCAAATACAATTTTAGCCCCAACATAGCTCACCGCCCACGCAGTTGCAATGAACGTATTTGCTGGTAAAATAACCTCATCTCCAGCTTTTATGTCAAGTGCAATAAGTGCAAGATGCAAAGCAGAGGTTCCGGAATTGACACCAACTGCATAATCTGTTTCGCAAAAGGCTGCAAATTTATCTTCAAACTTTTGTACAAATGGTCCACCTGAAAAGGCAGTGTTTTTGTACACTTCTTCGAAAGCACTCCAAATTTCAGCTTTAACTTCTGCGTGCTGTCTTTTTAAATCCAAACAAGGAATTGGGTTCATAAATATTTTATAATGTTCTAATAATTTTTGCTGGATTTCCAGCTACAATTGTATTTGCTGGCACGTTTTTAGTAACCACACTTCCAGCTCCTACAATAGCATTCTCGCCTATGGTTACGCCAGCTAATATAGTTACACTAGTACCTATAGATGCACCTTTTTTCACCAATGTTTCAACTAACTCCCAATCTGCATCAGTTTGCATAGAACCATCTAAGTTAATGGCTCTAGGATACATATCATTGATAAATGAAACATTATGACCTATGAAAACTCCGTCTTCTATGTGTACTCCTTCACAAATGAAGGTATGACTAGAAATCTTGCAATTTTTACCAATTGACGCTCCTTTTTGAATTTCTACAAATGTTCCAACTTTTGAAAAATCATCAATCGAACAACCGTATGCGTTTACAAAATCATAAATCTTTACATCCTTACCAACAGAAACGTTGTTTAAACTCTTCTTTGGCTCATTTACAGTAATCAACTCCATTCTATTTGAAAAGATTAACGGCCTTACCACCTTCTTTTAATGAGGTGTCTGCTGCCTCTAACATTTTTACAACGCTAATACCTAATGCACTACTCGACTTAGGCGTTCGAGTTGGGTCTATGATCGAATCACAAAAATCTTTTGCTAAACCAGCTAGAGCTTCTTTCATTTCAATTTTTGGAATATGAATGTCGCCCACTCTGTAGTCTACCAAAATATTGCGTTTATCTTCATCGGATTTAACTTCAAAGCCAGTATCATAAACTTTAATTTTTTCGGTTGGCTCCATATCATTGAAAACAGCCATTTTATTGTCACCGCCTACTAGCATTTGTCTAATTTTTACAGGAGAAGTCCATGAGCAATTAAAGTGTGCAATGAAGTCACTGGCGTAGTTCACGGTCATGTAAGCAATATTTTCAATTCCGTTTGAGGTATGTGAAATTCCAGAAGCCTGAACAGAAACTGGATCTTCGTCAAACAAATGAATTAGTATGGATAAGTCATGTGGGGCTAAGTCCCACAAAACGTTTATGTCTGGCTGTAGCAATCCTAAATTAATTCTTGTTGAATCTAGGTATTGCAATTTTCCTAATTCGCCCGATTTTACAAGGTCTTTTAATTTCTGAACTGCTCCTGTATATAAAAAAGTATGGTCAACCATCAAGCAAAGCCCCTTTTCTTCTGCCTTGGCAATAAGCAATCTACATTCTTCTGAAGTACTAGCCATTGGCTTTTCGAGCAGTACATGTTTGCCCGCATTCAAGGCGGCCATTCCCAATTCAAAATGAGAGAAAACAGGCGTAGCAATAACTACAGCATCTACTTGTTCTGAATTGATTAATGTGTTGAAATCATTTGTTGTTTCAACATCATGTGTAGCTCTTGCTTTTAAAAGTTTTTGCTCACTTAAATCGCTAATAAGCGTTACTCGTGAGAAGTTTTTATTATTAAAGTTCCTAACCAAGTTTGGACCCCAGTAACCGTAGCCAATCACTCCGATTTTTACCATTCTCAAATATTTGTTCTGATTCGGGCCAAAGGAAAGAAAAAAAACAAGGATATAGTGACGCAATAAAATTTAGTCTCTTATACTAAAATTTATTGAAATCGAGAAATCACATTGCTCGAGAACTAAGAATTAGTGTTATTTATGCTAGATAATTTAGAATAAACTGTGCCTAATGTTAAATTCTTAGCTATCGATCAACAACTCGGCTCATCAATGCAATTAGCAGCGAGTAAATTCACTTTCGAAATTTGAATCGTTCTTTCTATAAATGGGCTTAAAACTCGCTCAGATTCATACCTAAACTACCCTGAAAATATTGGTAAGGCCAAGTCATGAGATCACTAAGCAATGTATGCCTTCAAAAAGTGTCCTTTTTAAGATTATGCGAATTAAAACAGATGCAATACAACTCCGGAAGAAATAACAATGCGTCACGTTAACTTGCGAGGGGTAAAATGTCTAAACCGAATCGTTAATTGCTGACTTTCACACTTTCGTTTTCAGCAGTTTCAACACTTGATGGTTGTGTAACGATAGTCAGCGTTATTAGTAAAAGACTAGTAAACGGATTAAGTGATGCCGCCAACCAAGACTCGAAATTTGCAGAAAATAAGGCTGCGTAAAATACTGGAAGAGCATAAAAAAAATTTCCCGCAGAAACAACCATCGTTCTAACTAGTCCAATTAAAAAAAGGATGATACCAATTATTCCTGTATCAAGAGTAAGGGTAAGGTAAGAATTATGGGCATTACCCTGATGCCCCAACTGACTCAAATAGGTCATATAAGACTTATACAGGTATTCAGTGTAACCAAACCCACCACCTAAATAAAGTTTATTAGGAATTTGCTCCATTGCAAAATTCCATGCTATAAATCTTCCAGAACCTTCTTCAAGCGTGTCTGAACGCAGGTAATCTTCAAGGCCTAACGAGACTATAATAGTGGGGAGATTTGTTAAAATAAAATTGTAAGAAGCAATTAGCAGAGCAAAAATGATCAATGTTCCGAAATTAGTGAAGTACCTAAGTCTTGTAAATAACAAAAAAATAAGGATAGAAAAAAGAGCCGTTCTACTACCACACAGTAAAAGATTTGCAACAAACACAACAAAGAAAAAGAGCCAACTTAAGCGCTCCATTTTCTTCAGCTCTACGCTTTGCTGATAAAGAATAAAAACTAACATTGCCAGCACGGTTAATAAAGTTCCCATACCATTAGGGTTGCCCATTAAACCACGATATCTCCCTACTAGTGTGCCAGCCTCAGGGTTTATGAGCCACAATAATATACCTGCAAGTAAAAACAGTGCATAGCCTATGACCAAATCTTTACCAAAATAATCATTACTTGAGCGTGCTTTTTGAAAGAATAATGGCATCACAAAAAATACGATACCATAGCTCAAAGATTTTTGGAAACTATTGAATATATCTACGGACCACAAGCTTGCCAGTAAAGCAAAGATTAAAAAAGGAAGAAAATACTTGAATACTCGATTATCAAAAGCGCTAAATTCCTTGTAGTTGGTGACAACATAGCCCAATAGTAGCACCACCATAACTATTTTGGCTGTGGCAGCAAAAGCTAATGGAAGAAGGTAGCTATCTGAGAAAAGAAGTGTAGCCACAAAGGCCAAAAAAATCGATGTGAAATCTCCTTGCCTAAGAATGAGTACAAAAGAAAACACAGACCACGCTAGCACCACAGCACTTGGTAAAATAAATCCTAATGCTGGCCAAGACAAAATGATCAAATAAAGATCGCGGTAATGCTTAAGATGCTCGGTTACGTACACTTGCCAAAAATATCAGTCTTTGATGCAAGTACGAATAGTTTCTACTAATCTTGGGGCTATTTGTTGCCAAGTCTTCTTTTTCACCAAGATTAGTGATGCTTTTTGATATTCATTAATCTGGTTGCGATCAGCCCTACAAACATCATTTAGGGCAGAAAAGATCAATTTCGAATCAGCTTTAGGAACTAAGTAACCGTTTAACTTATGTTGTACCAAAACGGAAGTAGCGCCTACATCTGTCGCCACAATCATTTGCCCGCGCGCCATGGCTTCTAGAATTACATTCGGCATTCCTTCTGAGATGCTGGTATTCAGTAAAACATCACAATGATCATAATGATTGCGCAAAACTGCTTGATCATACACCGCACCATGATAGATGCATTGAGAGCATTTAAGTTGATACGCCTCAGGAATCGGTCCTACAAAATGGCACTCCCAGTTCTGAAACTTTTTCTCCAACTTTTCTAGTGCCTGATGTAGCTCGGGCAAACCCTTTACACGGTCAAATCGCCCCACAAAAAGAAACTTAAGTTTTCCGGACCGAATCGGCAATTGGGGAGCGATCCATGCATCGTCAATTCCAGTTGGAACTTCTAAAACCGAAGTGTCCGAATTATCTCTTATTATATCTGTGATTTTTCCCCCATAACTAAAAACATAATCTGCCATCTGCATGATTTTTTTCACGGCAGGTCGAAGCAAATATTTTTGAAGTTCTAGCTTTAAGCTCGCTTGAGGCTGAAACATGTTCATGCCATGAAACTTAACGCTGATTGGGGTTTTTATTCCTAAGACTTCTCGCTTTGCAAGCAAGGCCCACCCCATAAATCCTTTGGTGTAAATAAAATCATATGACTCTCCTGTCTTTAGCAAATGATTTAAATATTGAAATGACATCTTTTTTTGGGTGCGCAAATAATGCCCCGGCATTCGACCTTTATCTTTATATGTAAATGTTATCAGATTAATATTGGAGGCGGCTTCACCAGAAAAGGCACTTTCTTTAGTAGCCCGAATAGCAATATCCTGAACATAGTGATATATAGTGATTTGATGGCCTAGCAAAGCCAAATTCTCCGCCATAAGCTGAGAATGTCGCTGCATACCTCCTTTGACAAATGGGGTAATTCCG
>Ga0100380_10005880_pt1 | contig 12594 bp, 10 predicted proteins | sample CryGeymeta201504_FD_80417 | JGI IMG/M metagenome (GOLD analysis project Ga0100380, IMG submission 80417) | Groundwater microbial communities from Crystal Geyser aquifers in Utah, USA - Crystal Geyser metaG 2015-04 | ecosystem: Environmental > Aquatic > Deep subsurface > Groundwater | place... | reverse complement strand
CCCCATTGCTGAAGCAATCTCTCGAGCGCAGAAAGTGTTCATGACAATTGAATTGGACCACGGCAAAAAATTCTCTTACAATGCTTTCATGGAGTTTGGGGGTGCGCCAATGGAGTCTTCCTTACGAGCCAGACTTCGTCGGTTGGCAACTATTGCTCAGCTTCAGTGCTCCGAGTTGGACAAGGCTCGTCTAAACACCTTGACAGAGACTAAAAAGTCAACCAAGGCACATGCCCATTGCAAGCCACAGAACGTGATTGTTGTGGGAGGAGGACCAACGGGATTGCTGATGGCAATCCATTGTGCGCAGAATGTCCTGCTGAGCGGCGGAGAAGTACGAATTTACGAAGATCGTGATGCGTTTGCCAAAGAGGCGGCAACTTACGAGCGGGCCCAAATTGTCCGTCTCGATTCTCGACAGGTGGCCATGCTCCGTTATCACCTGGGAACCAGTTATGAGGACATTTTCGTCCCTGCCAGCGGCGAAACAGATCCTCACCTCGGAAATTCAATGTAAGCCAGCTCACCATGCTCGTGAGGACCACTTATATCCAGGCGTTGCTAACCAATGTATCTTTCTTCCCTTGAATTTCAGACCCTCCCAGGGATTTGTGGAAGTCACCATCAAAAGGTTAGAATACATGCTCCAGGAAGAAATATTGCGGCTAAATTCAAAAGGTCTGGTTCATTTCTTCGCTCAAAGCCATATCAACGTGGACAGTGCAAACGGTATCGTGACAAAGGCAGGGAAATCTTTGAAGGAGAATGACAATGTCTTCATCGAGGGGCGCGAGGGCATTTGGAGAGTGAAGGAGTTTCTTTTTGAAGAACAACTTCGAAAAGAAGACATGGTTGTCGGAATGGAATATGATATCTGTCCCCGTGGTGATGATAAAGTTTACAAGTTCAAGCTTGATACTATGGATATCGATTTGGATCATTTCCATTTTGCAGCGCAAGAAAGAAAGATTCATGATATTTCTGGAAGGTTTGATAGACTTCCGCCAATTTATCTCAGCGGAAAAGGAAGAACAGACCCTAGTAGTGTCGTATTCGAGAGTATCGCTGGCTTTCAATCGGTACTAAAGGCCATGTCCTATGACGATGTTGTGAAGAAGCAGTTTCGCCTCAACATTGCGGACTCTCACATTATCGTGGCCGCTGGGTAAGTGTTGAAACATCAAGCTGGCTGCTTCTTTATTGCGAACAAATACTGACGAAATTCCTTGCTCGTTTTTGGCAGCAAACCAAAAGATAAAAACGTAACGATTAGAGAGCTGGTGGCAGGAAAGAAGTACGACTTGATTTCTCGTGAAGATGGCACGACCAGACGTTTTCTGCTGGATCAAGTGAGCAAAAATTTAGACTTCTATGCCTTTACTTCGCAGGAGAGCGGGGTTGCTGATGTGTACGGCACATTTGAAGAGCTTCCCGCTATCTATCCAGCTGGTAGCACCCACTTTCAAGTGACAACGGCGGAGCCATATGCTGTTTGTTGTATTGAAGGATTGAAAGTTTCTATGGGTATGCACAGCTTTGGCCAGCAGCGGTGGGGATCTGGTCTCTTGGATGACATCCGCAGCGTTAATGACCAAAACACTCGCATTGTCGGCGACTTTACAAAGAGTGTTGCGTTAATTCCTTGCGTAGATCGGATGATTAAAAAGCTTAACCAAGATAAAATTTGGAGAACCCATTTTGACCAACTCCCGGACGGGTATGAGTGCGGAGAAAATGTTGTGTCCAACATCGCCGAGAGCCTTCTTCAAGAAATAGCAGCAATGAAGTCTCGCGGCTTCCGTCGTGTGCGCCTCCAAACGCGGTTCTTTGAGCTTGGAATGAACTACTATTTGGTAAGATACATGTTGACGGTTGTTACTGGACAATACTTGGTCGGCTTTGCCTCACTTTTTTACTGTCTTCTGTTTTTCAAGGGAATGGAGCTTGCGAGAGAATTCGACAAGATGAAAAATGATTCCGTGAAGCGGCTGGTTAAGGATGCCCGGAAGCACGCGCTTGCAGACACAAAGAGGGCTGTCCGACATCTTCGAGGAGCCCTGATGAGTTCCATCGACCGTCTATGGTACGAAGCTACGCTAGAAGTTATCGCCGAGGGTGATGTGTACAATCCTGGTGAGTTATTTTGGTCGATTTTTTCCCTGCTTCCTGGAAAACACCATTGCTGACTCTGCCAACTTCTCTCTGTGCAAGGCGGCCGCGCCAGTATACCCCAGCTGAAAACCATTGACTCTCCTTTGGAGGACTCTCTTGGGAACCTTGGCTATGGCGAAGCCTTTGTGTTCGCGCGCAGACCTTGGGTCGTAACAGGAACAAGCGGTCATTTGACAATGGCAAGGTTGGAGAGCGCAGACAGGGAATTTTCGTTCCCTAGTGATACGCCAGTGACTGAACTGAAACGAAGATCAAAGTCAACACTAAGAAAGCTAACGAAAAACGATCGTTTTGAGCCTTTGGCGTCTTTTGAAATTCTCTTCAAGACTCGCGTCTATTCAGTTGTCCGTAACACAGCTGGAAACGTCGTCAAGCTACCGAATGAAGTCCGGGTGCACCGCATCAGTGACTTGAGTCGAGGACCTGATGGCTACTCGGAATCCAAGGTTTCTTTAGCATCATTTCCTGTTGCTCACATTGTCGCGAATCGAACACTTAAGTTGAATGTAAAAACAGCCAAAGATCAAGATGGGTACATGATGGCCTTTGTTGGGGATGGACAAGCTTCCCCTCATTTCATGCGCTACAGTGGCTTGACGGGTGCATGCATTAACTGTATGTCGTTCAACAACATGGTAGCCCAAGCTGTCGCCGGAATCGGCTTCAAGTCTCAAGTACAACGCTACGCACTTGAAACAAATTGGTCGAACGGAGAAGTGGTCCAGCGCGGCACTGGAGCCAACTATGGCGAAGATGGGTTCTTGCGGCCTGGATTCACCCACACAGCATTGGTTGACTACCTTTTTGAGAAAGCCCAGGAGTATGAAGAGACTGAAACAGAGTTGTCCATTCTTTCGCGTGACTGGAAGAATAAGATAGCAGCAGCCCTGGTGCCAAGAGGATTGGAGAACGATATCTTGTTCTTGTCGTCAATGATAGCGGAGTTGCGCAGTACGCTGAAACAAAAATATGAGGATCAACTACGAGTCGAGTACGCGGTTGACGTGTTGACGCCGGATAAAATGGACACCATTAATCGCGATATTGACCACTATGTTGATATCCTGGGCGGAGGAACTCTCACAGTAGGAAACTTTTCTTCAAAAACCAGCAAGTACATCAAGTGTGTAGTTGACGCGCTTGCGGCAGCAATCAATTATTCGGCAGAGCTTCGTCAGGACAACAAGAGGATCTCTTCGGAAATGTTTACCCAGCCTAATCCGGTCGATTCTATCGTAGACGATTTTGCTGTCGAGGCCCAAAATTTTGCAAATTCACTGACACAAAGTGTGGCCTTTGCTGTCATCGCTATTTCGCTGCAGAGATGGGATCAAGCAGTAAGCAACATTGCGTCGTTATTGTTTGGTATTCTTAGTATTGGCTTTGCATTTGGTACAATTACGAATGTCTCCCGATACAAGAATAGAAATGAAGAGGTTAGGCGAGCCTTCTTCAATACTAAGCTGTCCAAAGTTGAAAAGGCCGTCTTTTCGCTGATGAGTCGAGACAAAAGAGAGATGATGGGCTTCTCTGACAACCCATTCGCCAGCGAGATTGATGCTGCAGTCCAGCACTTTGTTGAGAAAGCTTCCTATTACGGAGTGTCGGACAGTGCGCTCAAGGGTTTCAGCCATTCGTACGCCGAATTGAAACAATCTATCAATGATGATGGCGCAGCCGCGAAATTCGAACGCAAGATTGTCGAAGAATTCATTCCGGTTACATTCCATTTTAACTCTTACCTGCAGGAAGCTCTCGTGGGCATCTATAAATCTTGCCACGAAATCCGTGTAGGAAGAAGTTCAGGTAATCAAGAGTCAGCGGGCAACGCGGACAGGATTTTGAAGATGTTGTCAGATTTCAAACCGCAGCTTGAGGCGAGCTTGGAATCTGAGGCAATCAACTTCGGATTTTTTAAGCGTCGAAAAATGTCGCAATGGGCCGTGGTTGTCACAATCAGATACTTTCTTTCCTGCCTCTACCCCTACTTTCCATCAATTGGTCGCAGAACAAAGATTATTCTGAACTCAATGAAAGCAATCAATCCTACCTCAGGTCATGACCATTTATTTCGCAGAGCGCAAATCGAAGTACGGACTCTATATTATGCCACTACTGAGAGCGAAGTTGCGAGCGCCGTTCTCTTGAGCGGCTTTCTGGTCTTTCTGACTAGTATTGTTTTTACCGTTTTCCGCATTATATCCTTTGCCTTCACAAACGACCCATCATGGGTTGCGGACCTTGTGAACGCCACCGGTTGGGCTGTTGTCCTGTCTTCATTCGGTGCCATCTTGGCACTATTGCATTTCTTTCGCAAGACCAAGCACTTGATCCGTCTCTTCGGACTCTTGGAAGCCAAGTACAACGCTGCCGAGATCGACCGTATCCGATGGGTGACGTTCAATCAGATCATTTTAACTCTGATTCGTATTGCTACCAATATCACTGCAGTGGCTGCTTTGCCCTGTTTCTTGGTAACTCGAATGTTTCTCACCGGAGAGGGGGAAGATCCAGCGGCATGGCCAGTGTACCTAGCTCTACTATCCGCTCTGTTAGCCATTTGTTCCGTTGCTATTTTTTTCTTCGTCGAGTTCTGGGTGCGCTATCAGTTGGATCCTGCCTTGGGGCGCAAAATCTTTGAGCTGTTTCAGTCCAAAATCGAACCCATCAAACAGTCTTTGGGTCCTCGCTCTACCGAAACGGATATTGACACCAAACAGAATCTTGAACGCGAGACATGGGAGTATACAGCTCGTGAATTTCTTCACGAATATAGGTTTGACACAGTGTTTGCTGCCGATCGGTTTGGATCCATTTTGCAGTACTTGCAGAGTCAATATTTGGACAGCAAAAGCGGCTCCACATGAAACGCGAGGAGAAGACAGAAGACAAAAAGATCACCCTGTGATCAAATATATAATAGTAGGTAATAATTCATTCTTCATTTCGTGTTAGTCAAATTCTTATTTTCGCAATCAGCATTTTAACAACAATTTGTTAAACTCTGATTCAAAGTTTGGACCGTCCAAATTGTTGGCTCTGTATCAGCTCCACAGCTTTGATCCACTTGAGTACAGTTCTTGCGAGCCATAATGAATGAGCCGCATCGTCTTCATATGTAGCCACGGGGCAAGGCAAGGCAACAGTGATTGTATAAGGATCTTGTGAGTGGCTTTGGACAGCAATTTGAGAACAGGGAAGAGTATCCCCTCCGTTCGGTACCAAGACTAATTTGGGCACCCTTACGCTCAAGACACCCCCTCCGCTTCGAGGATTCAAAGAAACAACACCTTTAATACAACTCATTTTAGAGCCTTGATAATTTACATGCAGGCTGTCGGAGCACAAATCAATGATAAAGACGCTTGCATCTGGGTGAAAATTGTGAATAATGTCAAGACTAATAGTAGTAGTATTCCCTTGTTGATCACTATCACTGTCGCAAATTTGTTCTGCTACCATCAAACCACTGTTCCTTACTTCCCTTTTGAGTAGACTGGAAATGTTCTTCATCGTACCATCATTGGAGGGTCCCAGAAAGAGTACGAACGGAATGGAATGCTTTCCTTGTCCGTACTCGTTTCGATTGGATTCCTCCAATGTCCACATGGAGAGAGGATGTCTTCGAATGGCATTCGTAAAGGATGGACGAATACGTCGGAAAAAGACAGCTGATAGTAAAGATGATATGCGTTCATTTTGAACTGTAGGCTGCGCAAAGACGGCAGGTAGGTCGTCTTCGTTTTGATTGGGCATTGTGTAGAAAGTGGGGTTTGAGTTTTGAGTTGGTGATGAAAGATGAAAACAGAAAACTGTGCGATGCTTCTCGTATTCAATGTGTTGCATTTTGGAGTTTTGGTTGAAACATGTTATTCAATGCCCGGGTGAATTTATATGAAGCCAAACTCTGAATCGCAACATACGTAGTATTCAGAAGCAATAAAAAGAACGCACACCGACTCAATAAAGAAACAATTACTAATGACAAAAAAAAAAGATCGCACATTACTTTATTCGATAGTACTGGTAGAGCACGGAAAGAAGCAAAGCAAAGCAAAACAAACAATCAACATGACTATTGAGTTGCATCCCGTAACTCTCACTGCAGCCGCATTTGCGCTCTTTGGAGATGTTATTGAAACACAGGGCTCCAATTTCAATACTATTAATTTTGGTAGAACAGAACGGCATCATGATTTGGCCAAAATTGATACACTCGAGCAAGACGGACATACCGGTATAAGTATCTTTCGGAGTCAACCACTGGAAGGTGGATTTCCCTGTGTGGTCAAAGTTATGGAACGACATCCACTGTCCAGTCAAGCATTTATTAGTATGCAACGCAAACCCTTTCTCGTGCTTGTGGCACCGCCAACCGACACCAATAAACCTGATGTGACAAAACTGCAACTCTTCCAAGTTGGTGCTAATCAGGGTATCAATTTTCACCGGGGTGTTTGGCATCACTATTCCTTTGCTTTGGGTAACGAGAGCACTGATTTCCTTTGCGTGGATCGCTGTGGAGGAAATGGAACTAATTGTGATGAATATTATTTCAAGTCGGACAACAATCGGGGTCCTGCTGGTAAGCAACGGGGAAGAACTGGTCAACCGCTAGGGGACGACAGTGCCACAGATGAAGAGATCATTATTCATGAAACCTAGTAGCTACCATTCTTAAAAATTGCGAATGCCATTACAACTAGTATTGTGTTTCACATCTACTTTCCAAAAGACGTTTCCGTGGTACAAGATGCCTATTACTCGTCACTATCGTCGGTGCTACTTTCATCATCGTTGGCGCCCTTCTTTTGTTTGAGCTTGACTTCCAGCCAATCCCACGCCTCCAGCACCTTGGTATTGAATTCTTCACATTCTTCAGGTCTGTAGTATCCACTTCGCTTAGCGTAATCGTATCCCTTGTCTCTCCAAAACAGTTGCAGTGGATTCATTTGGTTGTACATGTCGACAAGTTGATCAACCTCGGGACCAATGTAACAGTCGTAGTCTTGTCCCGTCGGGTCAACCTCTTTTTGTTTGTCCATATCGGTCATGCAGTCCCACCAAGTTTCAATCAAAGTCGCCAGATCGTTGATGTGCTGCTTTTTCTTGGCACTGATCTGACCGCCCTTGAACCAATCCAAGATATCACCAACGTTGTATTCAATTTCAGCAGTCAGTTCCTTGGCAGCTTCGGGGTTCCGCTTCCACTCCAAACCTTCGTCTTCGGTCGACTTGAAGGCATCGGCATCATGCGTCTCGGCAAACTTGACAGCTTCCTTCAACTTTTTGAGACTCTTCTTGTGACTACTGCTCACTTCTTCAAGGTCGCATTCGTAACCTTCCGTGCCCCACCAAGCAAGAGCATCCAATATTTCTTCATTGACTTCCATATTGTCGGGGTCGGCGTCTTCTATAGGATGGAATATAGTCATGACAGCTTCCACTTTAGCCAACTTGCCAGGTTGTTTGGCCTTTTTCTTTTTCTTCGTGTCTCTGTTCCATTCAAAGAGTTCGACGAGCAACTCCGAAGCCCGTGATGCACGCATCGCGTCGACAGGTTTGGTGTAACGTCCCCAAAATTTTGCCAATCGCTTTGCCTTTTCGTACCTTTCGTCGTATTCCTGCTGCAATTTCTCCGATTCCTCCAGGTCCAGGAGATGTCCCGTTTTACGGTAAAAAGCCATGGCATCTTCTACAGCTACGCAGGTCTTGACGGCATCCACTTTGGATTGTTCTGCCAGTGGTGGCACTCGTCCAGCTTGATTGGTAGCCATATGCCACAAACCAACTGCTTGCTCGCAGGACATGGCTTTCCAAACATCGTGCTTCATTTCTTCTAAGGCATCATCTGCGTTGTAGTTTTCACCATTTTCCTCTTCGTACCAGTATATGGCTTTGGCAATTTCCTTTCGAATTCTGTTGGCCTCTTTCGGTGTCAAGGGATCCTCGAGTTTCATCTTTTGCCACTGCACAAATGCATCTCTCAATTTTGTCAGCTTCATGCGTTCTTCTTCATTCTTGATGTGCCCGAAGGAATCGACTGGTTCATCGTGCTTGTGCCACATCGTCAAAGTATCTTCCAGAATCTTGATATTGTTCCTGTTTCGCATAAACTCGACAACGTCGTTAGGGATTTCTTCGTCGGATCCGTATTCTGGCATTTTTCGGCCCGACACGCCCTGCGCTAATTTATCAAACATTAAACGATCTTCGTAGCTCATTTTCTCAATTTTTTTCTTGCGATTCTTCGACCACCACATCAGGGTTTCTTCCAAATCTCTCCCGGTATCCTTTGTGGGTTTTGCCAACTCCTTATCGCGCCATGCTAGGAAGGCTTTCTCGGTTTTCTTTGCCATTTTCTTTTCGTCGCCTTCAAACGCGTGGTAGTCAATCTCCTTCTTGCAATTTGTCTTCCAAAACTCCAAATATTCCTCTGCTTTGGATTGTTTCACGATTTCAAAAAAATCAATTACTTTCTGTTTCTTTTCCGTATTGTTTTCTAATTCTCTGAGTTTTTTGCGGTGAGCCGTATAGTGCTCAATGCACCATCCCATGGCTTCTTGCAATGCCTTGGCCTTATCTTTGAGGGGGATACTGGCATCTCCCCACCCATCCAAGACTTGCTTGATTTGAAGCGTCCGCTTTCCGTCTTCATCTGGTCCACCCGGATGACCTTGGCCCCACCAAGTCAAAATCTCTTGCATTTCCTGGGCCGATTTCATGCCCACAGCAGGATCCTCTTCAACATCCTCGTCGGGATGAAACGCCTTGGCCCACCAGGCGATGGTGTCCGTCATTTGCTTGTTGCGGGCTTCCGCCAGGCCTCCTCCAAAGTCCATGGTTTGCTGTGAGGGACACTTTACGGTAGATTAAGCAAAGCCAAGACAAAGGTACGATCTATGATTGTGATTGGAGGCTTTGACCTACCAGTACTCGATCGATATTTTCACAGAGAGAGTACTACAACACACCTACTAGCTAGCTGCTCTACAACACCCAGTTATAAAATGCACGGGTCATAATGACTTCAAATAGGGTTTGTGATCTGCTGCCCTTCAAAATTGTCAAAAATAATTAAAAAATACAGTAGACTACACGCATCACCACAGACTGTTTTACTCTAGAATTACTAATGTTTGGCTATGTGCCCTACCTAGCTCATTTTACAAATCGCAACCGCTAGCTAGTAGTAGAAAGTTCAAAGTTTGTATAGTATCATCTCTTTTCCACTTTGGCTAGAAGCTTATTGGGTACTGCAAACGTTCGGCCTTCAAGTCAGGCTGTAATTACTTCAAAATAATACAATTTATTTATAAATGGATGGCAAGCCCATCATAGCATTCGCCGCGGCCATGGCTTCTTGCATTTTCCGTTCCGTTTCTTCCTGCTTCTCCATCTGATCTTCTGCACGCATGCGCCGAATCTCCATCTTGTTGTAGTATAATGCACTCTTTTCCTCGCCTGTTGGTTTGCAAGGAATGTTGTGAACGCGTGGATCATCTTCACAAAAACTCACAGTCCTACGCATGCCTCGTTCAGGCTGAGCTTCTTTTGATGACAACTTATTCTTAGTACTGTTGTTGGAATCATCAACAGAGTGGCTGCGACCGACGGTGCCGCACTGTTTACGTCTTTTTTCCGTGCTGGTACGTTTATTGGATTTCTTTTCACAGTCATCGTCGCTGGTCATGTCTTCATAGGTTTCATCACTTTCGCTCGCTTTTTTTTGTTTTGCTGTGGATTTTGCCAATTTATCTTTTGAAGATTTTGACTTTAATTTGCTTTTTGACTTTTTATCTTCAGTGTCCGATTCCGACTCGGATTCTTCGCCGCTGCTACTACCTTCCTCACCACTGCTACTGCCACTAGAACTAGACCCAGAGCTAGATTCTCCACTGCTGCTCTCTTCGTCACTAGAAGATTTTTCTTCTTCTTCACTACTTGATCCATCATCGTCGTCTGCTGCAGTAGTCTTCTCTATTGGCGTCCAAGCCCAAGCTCCTTCCGGCGTTTTTATTTGTTTGATTTCTTCAAGATTTGCCTCACCTAAATCTTGCTTCAGTCCAGTCAGAAGCTTGATAACACATTTGGTCAAACCCTGATGTTCCAAAAACTTCAGAATAGCCGCTGATTGATGCAGTAAAAGTTTTTGGTCGCGTTTGGAGCGTTCGGAAAAGGAAGGTGGACGCGCTTTGGGGTTTGCGATGGCAGGGATTGGCTTGGTCATGAAACTGAATTTCTACTTCAGATAGTTTAATGCTCCAACTATTGGTTTTTCTATGAGCCATGAAGAGTTTAGGCGTGGTTAGATTTGTTGCCGGTAAAAGACTTGCAAAAACTTGATCATGTACTGTTATTCCATTTATCATAAGGAGGAGCCTGCTCAAAAAATAAAAATAATAAAATTGGACTACCAAGGAAATGAAACAGTGACCGGAGTAGGTGAGCGACTTAAACCAAGAGAGCACGACTGAATATCACTGCATGCCGACAAGAAAAAAAAATGCTAAGCGGTGTGTCGAGTCCACGGCAGGATAGCTTCAGCTGGGCGTGCGGTGCACTAATAATGATGGAATCATTGCGCCATTGCCAATTAGTTTTATCGCTAACTAGCTAGACTAGTGTAGGGTAGCTTCAGCTGGGCGTGCGGTGCACTAATAACTAGTTTTATTGCTAACTAGACTACTAGTGTAGGCGAGGGGTTCATCAAGGAGTACAAAAACATCATCTTTTTCGACAACTCAAACAACGCAGTTTACCGCAACCGCTACATTGTCGTCTCTGCTTTGAACTTGAAAGAAAAAATATATCATGACTGTTCTTGCTAAGTTAGAGTTTAGAGATATCCATACACAATTTGCATATTACAACGCTTACTCATGGTGCACATCTTTATTCCAAGATCTTTGCTGTTTCTTTCAAAAGTGACGAAATCCACGAACTGAACATAGTTTTAGAAACTATTTTAGGAAACCAGGTGATCCATGTATTTGTTTCCCATCGTACAAACGAAACGCCATTGCCTCGATCGGTAATTTCAACGCTGGCTCCGTCATGATTGAAGGGGATGTCCACCCTCGACCAGTCGCCAAATGGTTGTACGTAATACGCCTCAGATGCATCGTATGTAAATTTGTTGGGAGGTTCAAAGGACGTAATTTTGTCGATACCAATGGTGCCAAGAACGGACAGTTGACGACGGGCCCCAACACCGTTCTTTGTCTCATCGCCTTCTGTAAGAAGTATTGATTCCTGAACCGTAGTAAAGCGTTCTGCATATCCCTCATGGTCCGTCAATATATCAAAGATCTCTTGAGGTGATGCGTCAATTTCCATTTCCACAATAATTTGGACAGTATCACCCTCCTTGGAACCAAAATCGAGTTCCACTCCACCTGCCGGAAGGACCAGTGTCGTCAACAACACTACTAAAGAAGTGAAGCGCAAAAGGTTGCGATGATTCATGATTCCTGTTTGCAGTGTTTAAGATGTAATATATGTGTTCCTTGGTTGTGCTGTAATGTCTGTTTACAGAATTCTTTGTATTCTTTTCATGCACCATCGCCCGGGCAAGAAAAACGAAAATAATCGCTGAAATTCGTTGATTTTTCTACAAAAAGCGATAGTCTGGTCGATTTAGAGTAAATTCTGTAATAACGCTTCCGGTTTTCTTAAACCCGAGGTTCCTGCAATTGAAACTTCACACCAAGGCTGATAGGCAGTAGCCAAAAACGGCACTGTGATGCAACTATCAATCCGATGGCCTCTCACATGTTAACTCAACCTCCTGCTTCCATTATTCTGACAATTTGCCGGGGATCCAAAATTTTTGGGATTAATGAGCAATTTTGTTTTCGTTTCTGTTGCCTTGGTATGCATCCACTATTACAACTGCTCATGCGATGAAATATTGCTGCAGAAACCTAAGTGACTCTCCATCGTGGCTAATATCAGGAAGCGCTAGATGAAAAAAGTCGTGAATTCCATGTATTGTCTGTGCTGTATCAATGATTGTATTATAGCTAGCGTCGACAACATAGAGTTTCGCGCTCCAAGGGGATTCCCCGGCATAACAAAGTTCTCACTTAAGAACGATGACCGGGGTGCCATTGAAGATTCTGAGATCAATATTGTTCCGCGTGGCCTATTAGGGTCAATACTTGATGTTATCCAACCAAGAGTCAGTCACTTCCGGGGTAAATCACACTCCAGGCAGCCGCGTGCTCCTTAATCACAGAAAACCAATTCCTTTTCACCCCATCCTAAGGCTGCTTTGTGCTCTTCGTAGCATTTTCGAATGCCAGCTAGAATCTTTTCGTGCAGTTCATCAATTTCCTCTTGGGTAGGTTCGCCGTTCTTGGCTTTTTCGACAACGATCGGATCGCCGTACACCATTGTAATTTGGCATCTCCTTGGAAT
>Ga0100380_10005865_pt1 | contig 12615 bp, 10 predicted proteins | sample CryGeymeta201504_FD_80417 | JGI IMG/M metagenome (GOLD analysis project Ga0100380, IMG submission 80417) | Groundwater microbial communities from Crystal Geyser aquifers in Utah, USA - Crystal Geyser metaG 2015-04 | ecosystem: Environmental > Aquatic > Deep subsurface > Groundwater | place... | reverse complement strand
CCTTCAAAATATCAGCGGAAACTTCATCAGGTTTCCTGTTGCCATCAATGAATACACTAATTTCTGTGTAGCTATCCTTTACTGCATCTACATTGGCATGGAACTGTTGCAGACGAACTTTGACCTTTTCTTCTGTATCATCGCTGCGCTGCTCGAGTCTAGCACGAACTTCTTCATTCTCAGGTGGCGAAAATGTCATATGGTAAATTTTTCCGGTTTCAGGATCCGTTCGACGGCCAACGACGCGCTCCACCAGCACTTCATCGGGAACATTCAAAAACAAAAAGCAATCTGCTTTTACACCTGCATCTTCCAATGCTTTAGCCTGCACCTGGGTACGGGGAAATCCATCTAGCAACCATCCTTGGCTGGTGCAATCATCCTCATTTAATCGTTCTTTGACCTGTCCACAATAAAAAAAGTCGCTACAAAGTGAGCCAACGATTATTCAAACTTATCTGAGAAAATCCAAAAAGATCGACACGGTTTCTGTGCATCTCCAACGAGAAATTCTAACTTACAACTCCAATAATAACTTCATCGGGAACCAATTTTCCACTGTCCATATACTCCTTGGCAGTTTTTCCAACTTCCGTTTGGGCCGCAACGGCAGCTCTCAGCATATCACCCGTCGACAAGTGAACCACGCCAAATTCTTTTTTAATAATCTCGCATTGAGTTCCCTTCCCACTGGCGGGAGCTCCTGCAATAATTATTTTCATTGCCTCTTCCGCGAAAAGTCGAGTATTGGATAAACGGCTGTTAGAATGTGTATTGCTGATGCTGTCCATGTAGGTGGCTACGCTATTCCAAGGCGAGATTGTTGTGACCTTGGCTTGTTGCCTTTGGGTTGCTACCGGGGCAAAGGCTGAGACGCACGTTGCCAAAAATGCCAGGAGTACTATCGGGTATAGACGGTCAATCATGTTGGACTCAATTTGCTTATCTTATGTTTCAAAATGTAGTGCACAAGTAATAGTCAGTGAGTAGCAGTTATAATGAGACGCATCAGCAGTCAGCAGTCTGCAGCGTGAGGAAGAGTCTGTGTGGATCATAAAAAAATAATTTTGAATGAGTTGTTTGTAATTATCGGAAGGAAGTAAATACGTATGCGTCAGCAACTTGAGAAAGGGTCCGAGTTACAATTATTGAATAGAGTACCTGGAAGAAACAGTAGTATGACAAGTATTTAATTAGGAGCATTTGGGTTTTCATTTAGGAGCATTTAGTTTTCATTTTTGGCAATTAGGAGCGTTTCCTTGCAATTAGGAGCATTTTGAGGAGAGTTGCAATTAGGAGCGTTTGATTTTTAATTAGGAGCGTTTGATTTGGAATTAGGAGCATTTGATTTGCCATTAGGAGCATTAAAAATTTGTTTTCTAGCTATTATCTCTTTGATCTAGGAGCATTTTTTTAATTACTAGGAGCATTTGTTTTCCAATTAGGAGCGTTTGATATGGAAATAGGAGCATTTGCTTTGACAATTAGGAGCATTTCCTCTTTAATTAGGAGCGTTTGCCAATTAGGAGCATTTCAATATTTTGAGTACTCCTTAAAAATCTTCTATTTCATTGTTGAGTACAGAATACTAGATAGTACCGTCTCTTCCTGGTACTCACAAAAGTAGTCTACTTTTCCAAAAATCATTCATCAGTTTTCTCTACGAGTAGACTAGGTCTACGCTAGACTCTAGCTAGAGACCTCGCCTAGTAGACTGGTAGCTACATAATGCAATTTTTTTGTGGTAAATAATCCGACAGTGAAGAACACAAGTAGCGATCTGCATTGAAGACTGTGTGATAAGGTAATATTAGGAAGGTCCACTCCACTATTCAAGCAAAATACCCCATCAACCCAAATTTGATCAAGAATTTTACCCGATGTTGTTATAATGCTTGTAATGGGAAAAAACTTAGTAAAATGAATATAATTTAGTGATTGTATTGGGCTCCTACTTGCTAGTTTATGCATTCCTTAAAATACTGGTTGCTACTATCTGATCTAATTTTTCTGGCTGTCCGCGTTTTTCGAAGCTTTCTCGAAAGCTCAATTTACTGTGCGTGCACCTGTTCTTTTCTTTTTTTCACCGCTGGGTGATGAACTAAAAATCTTACAAATTCTTTCGCCAGATATCATATTGAATATCAATGTCTATTTGATTCGAAGCTGTTCTGCTGCAATTCCTTTCAAAGCACTCTTTAATTTGGAACCCAACTCTGCCTTGACGGCTTCCAGTAATTCTGCTTCATCAGTTGTTTTACTTTGAAGATCGTTGCGCAATCCCTCCACAACTTGCGTGTACAGTTCATTCTCCACTCCTAATTCTATCAAGACGTTTTTCAGTCGATCTAACACTGGTGCTGCATCTGATCCGCCCGCTGCTTGGGCCTTGTTAAAATCATCAATGCTCTTTAATTTCGCTACTTCACCTGCTGCTTCCCGCAGATCGGTACCACCCAGGAACTGAGGTTGATCTTCTTTCTCTTCCGAACAAGTTCCCTTTTGACATCCAGGAATATTTTGAAAATCATCCCAATCGTACGCCTTTTTCTGGGGACAGCAGCTCCAAAATTTGGCAGTCTCGTGAAAGACGGGAGGTTTGGAATGATAGGAGCATTCTGGATACGGTCCACCGGGAGGAAATCGTTTCTTGCAGCCAAAATGAGTACAGGCCACCGTGTTGGACAATTCGGCCTTTCGTTTTTCGGCTTCGGCCGTCCTCGCGGCTTGAATGTCTGCCAGCGATTGTGCGGGTCCGTGCTTCACGTAGACGTCAGCACGATCGGAAATCACGTCCAGTACGACAGCATCCGATGCCAGATCGACGAGTTTGCTCATCCCGGTACGATCATCATGTTCTCGTATGGAGAGATGCAGCTCTTGTTCGTTGAGTGGATTGGCCGTACCCAAAATGTCGTTACCGTTGTACGTCTCGACAAACTGTCCAATTAATTTGGACGTGGGTCCCGATTTCCAGCTCTTGGGAAGCGTAATCTTTAACGACTTGTGCAACACTGTATCATCGTTATCTTCGTAGTGAAGGAGTACTTTCATGTTGCTGTAATGATTGTTGTAATACTTGTTCTGGTGGATGTAATAATAGTAATGACTGAACTAGTCTACTGTACTGAATAAGAATGGATTGTGTGGCCCCGTGAATATGATTGCAAGACGTGCGTTTGTTCGTTGAAGAGCGACACGAAAAAAAAAGGCATAAAAAGTGCAGATATTTGTGAGCAAGTGAGAGAGTGGAGTTATCATGAAATCGAAGATTGTAACCCGAACTCTCAAACCAAAAGTCGGATGTACAAGTACTGTTTTCATAACAGTCAAAATTTTGTATGTTTAAATACTTGCTACTTGCACGTAGTGTTGAGTCGTACAAAGAGCCTGGGCGGACTCGGAGAAAGAAATAATAATAATACACTCATCATTCCTATTATTACTCATACAATCCTTTGTTGCTATTCCGAGTTCTCTAGCTGGGGGTGGTACTATTAATCACGAGTATTAGAGTAGCTATCTACTGTAGTAGACTACAATTATTAGAGAAATCCAATAACCATCAAAAGGACACTTTGAAAGTTCTTTTATCCCAGCATGAGAAAGCAGCAACAGCAGCAGCAGCAGCAGCATTTGGAGGCCGTCTCGACAACCTCTTTATCACAGTCTTCATTGGAGGAGGATCGAGACAACCCATACAACAACAGCCAGAGAATATCCTCGTTGGATCGAGTAAATGATGTACTGGATCGTAACAATAGTAACCACACTCCTACTCATACTCGCACTCAACGACAACGACGACAGCAACGACAACCGCCGAGCGACGTTGCCATTGCCTTGGCGAACAAGGCGTTTCATTTGCCCGGAAACAATTACTTTGCTGATTGGTGTCAATATATGGTCAACAATCATTTGCTGTTGGGCATGTGTTGCCGACATCGGGACCATCCCATTAGCACAAGAATGAGAGCACTCAATTTCTTGGGATCGGCACTGTTTGGACTCATGATGACCAATCTCATCTGGTTGGGATATATTTATTACGACGAAGATCCAGATTCAGTGGTCTTTCGAATTTCGTTCCAAGGATCAGTACGAGATCATGATATGGTAGCCCAAGGGATGGACAACAACGTGACCTTAGTGGACACGATGGTGGTCAATGCTACCAGGAACGATGGTAACGGTCCCGCATTTGAAATATTTTTGCCGGGAGGACCCGAGGACGAACAAACGGCACAAGTCATTGGCGAGTCACTGCAAGTGACGACGGGGATGATCCTGCTTTGGACTGTGGGAGGATCAGCGCACGCCATTTACGATAGTGTCGTGTGGTATGCTGCCACATGCGTCTGCTGCACGCGATGCAAATCACTGGGATGCATGCAAAGGATGGGACGAGGACTGATTGCCTTGATAGTTCTATTGATTGCGGTCGTAGCCAGTTTTGCGGTGGTTTTAAGAGCAACGTTGCTATCGCACGAAGAAATTGATGCGTCAGCGTTAAGCAGTGCTGGACTGGTAGATGATGCCATTCACGTGGGTGATTTTATCGCGGAAGGACATGGACTGGGGGCCTTTGAATTTGTCACTGGGTACTTTGTGGAATTTTTGCTGGCGCTCTTTGTGTACTACCCGCTTTTTGCGACTCTGGTATTTACGGGATCTCTGAACTGGTTCGGATGCTACAAAGTTGCATGGTTGGGAGGACGCCCCTACCAAGTTGAACAAGAGGCAAGGCGAAATGCAAACGCAGTCGCCAACAGCAGAAATTTTATTCATCGCAGTCAAAGCAAGCGACAGCTGAGGTAGCCTGAAGCTACAGCAGCTGGTCGATCGATTTCGTTCCGCTGTGACAATTATTAGCATTCGAACGTCGCAAAGTAAATTCAATTGTTATACCTAAAATCAATAATTGCACTGTATCTTTTTGTACACACGTGCTTAGTAGCTGTGCTACCCTGTCGGCATCTACTCTCGGCGCAGTAGGTCTCCTAGTTATCCATCCTTCAAAGCGATTTGACCCGCACCTCTCAAGAGTGTACTACTAGACCTAGTACTATCTGCTCCGGAAGTAGCAGCTAATAACAACAACTACTAGTGGTAACTACTACTCGTAGTAGCTAGAGTCCACTCTACGCTACTACTGTAGCTAGTAGCTACTCGGAGTAGCTAGCTACTGGGTATTAGGCTACTGCTATCTACTCTATTAGTAGAATACTAGCTAGAGTAGGTCTACTACTCGGAGTAGTACCTACTACTAAGTAGCCAGGTTGTGCATGAATCTTGCGGGATTGAAGACGATTTTTTATCACTATTTTTTATTTTTTGTGCGTGATGAAAAAGAATCAATCGAGACGAAGACGAGAAAAGATTTTCGTGCACCGCTCTGCGTCTGCCTGTGTTGGCGAAAGACTCTGTTTACTACTACTTTGTCTCGACAAGTAAGACAACTAAACAGACAGATGAATGAATCAGCGGATGATGTTATCGTTACTGAAAGGGTCCGCAACGTTGTGAAATGGCCGACCGACACAGTGGACATTGATCACAACTGCTCCACTGCTCATTCTGCTAGCGACAACAACACCTTCTCTGACTATCCTCATACCATCATTATCTTCTTTCCGGGCAACCCAGGCTTGGCGGGATGGTATGTTCCTAGTCTACAGTATTTGGTCCAACAGTGCGGGAAGGGTTTCGCGGCGCGTGCCATTTCCTACGCAGGACACGGTACTTCTGACGATATTGCCGACGTTGAAAAATGGCAGTCGAGAAAGAAGGAACGGGATACGGACATTCCCTTTACAGTAGACGGCCAAATTGTGCACAAATCTGCCTACATGGACATGCTGGATGCCGATATGAAGGAACGGGCCAAGTCTATGGGATTGTCCAATCCTAAACCTCCACGGTATATTTTCATGGCACACTCGATTGGGTGTCATATGATACAGCGGCTGTTAGTACTGAGACCGGATATTCTGCGACGAACGGACCTCGTCCTCTACATCACACCTTTCAATCGAATGAAGTCGGATAGGTGGAGCGAATTTTTGTTGTTTCGTGCCTCGAGCATGCCGGACTTTGCCATCAATCATGCACAAGGTCTCATGCGACTTTTATCATCGTTCCCGGTACACGTATTGGATACCTTGATCAAGGGAGACATCAAGTGTGATAAAGGTCGAAAGATTACCGTAGATCTACTCCAGCAGCCTCATTTTGGTCGCAATTTCTTTGAACTTGGAACGGAAGAGGTTCGAGATTTGCCAGAAATTATAGATGCCTGTGCTTTTCGAGTCATTGGCAAACACTGTCCAACTTGTATTCTGTACGTGGGCAACGATAAATGGGCTCGAGAATTTCATATTTCTGATATTAAGGAATTGCAAGCCAGAGGAGTGATTCCCAAGAACATCCATACCACGCACCTTCCCCAACTTGTCCATGATTACATAGTAAGGCCCGAAATGGTGACTCATGTAGATGAATTCTGCTTGGACGCAATCCAAGAGCACGTTCTGCAAGCAAGGAAACAACCCCAGTCAAGGCTTTAGTTGCTCTTTGTACAGAACTTACTTGGCTCTGCAGAAATAAAGGAAACAGCGATGAATTTTCTAATTGGTTTTCTCCTCGTGCATAATATCTACTCAAATCGTATTATTTATTATTTAAAGCTGTTCTACTAGAAAAAATAATATTTATGACGTTCACATTTAAATTTGCAAGAGACACTTCAAAACTACAGGGAAATGATTTAGACCTCGATTTCGTTAATAATTTCCATTTCCAAGTGCTTCTTGGGAGCGGGTGCGAGTGGCTGGGCCTGCTTTGGAAGAGGAGGACTGATGGCCGTCTCGGGGCCGACAGTATTGTACTTGTCAAAAGCGGGCTTTTCGTAGGAACCATCCAAAACTTTTCCTTCGTTGCCGAGAGGGTCGATGGAACTCTTTCGATCCATAATGTAGAAGATTCGACCGGCACTCGCTTCGACTTCTTTGGTATCAGCAAGATCTTGAAAGGCAGATCCAAGTCCAAACATACCAAAAAGGAGAGCAAAGTTACTAATCAAAAAGTCTTCGAGTGTGAATTTACCAGGATAGTGCACAAGAAGATAACCACCCCACCAGAATTGAAGGGCATTGACCCACTGTTGAATAAACATGGACAGACCACTTGTGAATCCACTGTTGAAAGACTGCATAACATAATTTGGGTCGGACTTCAACAGCGCTTCCTTGTAGTTTTCAAACCGGCGCTGCTCTAAAGTTAGAGCGGATACAGTACGCATATTCAAAAGAGTTTCGACAATGATTCCACCGGGACTGTTCAACTCGTCCTGGCCGCCTTCCTTCTGGTCTTCTCCGAGCACTTTTTTCATTTCCATAGAGGCTCCGAAGGCCATCAGAGGCACACAAGTCAATGCCAAAAGGGCAAATGGCCACATGTAAATGAAGGATAGGACAAGTCCCGTAACCACAGATGAGAGGGCGACCAAGGCGGAGCGAATGGGAACACCCGAGAACGAGTGAATGCGCGCTGCATCATCTTGCAACTCGGATGTAATCTTGCCGACGGAATGCTGGTCAAAGTACCCGATTTCCTGACGGATCAAAGAGGTGAAGGCATCGTTACGGACACGGCGGCTCAGCCGTTCGCTGGCTCTTCCGAATCCGAAAAACATGATTGTAAATCCAATCAAACAGTTTACCATTAGACCAGCCCACATGGCTCCAACCTCGAATGATCTTTGCTGCATGTCATCGGCAAAGTCCGACCAGTAGTCTTCGCATGTGTCGAAACCTAGTGCCGTAGCATTCGCTTCGTTTCCGCAGAAAGCGACTCTGCCGAAGAGAAGATCGATCGTTTGAGCAAACAAAATACCCCAAACAGGAAAGACACCGCCTGCCATGATTGCTCCGACGGATCCGATCATCATATAGCTGACATCCGGAGAAGCCAATTGCCTGGCACGCTTAGAGTCGAAGGCTTTTTTCTCTTCTTCTTCCTCTTCGTGTATCTTCTTTTCTTCCTCCTCCTTATCCTCTTCGTCGTCTTCGACTTTATCATCCTTCTTTTGCTTGGCAAGAAGGCTTTCGAGGGTGGCGCCACGCTTTTGAGATTCTACGAGTCGCTTGTACCTTCCATGCTTCTTCTTGAGAAGCTCTGCTGGTGAACCATACTCGACCACTTTACCATCAGCAATAAAAGCTATCTTATCAGCGCGGGCAACAGTCGAAAGCCTGTGTGCAATAACCAGCGTAGTATGATCCCGCGACTCCATCAATCTATTCAAGGCAGCTTGGACAATAGCCTCCGATTCGCTGTCTAGTGCACTCGTCGCCTCGTCCAATATTAACACCTTCGGCTTCTTCACAAGAGCTCGTGCAATCGCGATCCGTTGCTTTTGTCCTCCAGAGAGTTGTCCACCTCGCTCTCCAACTTTAGAAAGCAGAACAAAAATAGGGTAATGTGAGCATTCGAACATAACAGAGGATAAAATGGCTCTTCGAGCGTGTTGAGCTTACCAGAAGTATCATAACCGTTCGCAAAACTTTCGATGAAAGTGTGTGCGTTGGCCTGTCTCGCTGCCTCTTCAATATCGGCTCGTGTGGCATCCGGTGCTCCGTAGGCAATATTCTTAGCAATGCTTTCATTGAACAACGTGGGTTCCTGACCTACGTATCCAATTTGATCTCTATACCAATGAACATTAAGCGACTTCAAATCATGGCCCTGATACTCGACGGATCCAGATGCTGGATCATAGAATCTTTCGATCATGGCAACAGTGGTTGACTTTCCGCCTCCACTGCAAATATAGAGAATAATAGACTGTGTTAATTAATCGTCTGCAATGCGCACTATGAATCCACTAACTATCGGACTTACCTAGGTCCCACGAGGGCAACAGTCTCGCCCACATTTATGGACATGCTGAAATTGTCAAAAATCTTTTTCTTAGGTCTCGTTGGGTAGGCAAAGGTGACATTCTTGAATTGAAGATGAGGGACTCCGGTTTTTGACGAAATCATACCAGGATCTTCAACATTCTCGTCACTGTCCAAATTGGCAAGACTACCAGAACTGCTATTACGCGAAGAATTAAGAGAACTGTTATCTCCTCCTCCCTCCTGTTTTTCGACAAGGTTACGATAGTAACCAGTCTCGGCTTCAAGTAATTCCTCGTGAGTTCCTGTTTCGACAATTTGACCCTTGACAATAACAGCAATAATATCTGCGTTTCTGATGGTGCTCAGTCTGTGGGCAATGGTGACGGTGGTCAAGCTGCGATGAGACAAAACGTTGTCGATTGCATCCTGTACCACTAGTTCCGATTCGCTATCGAGTGCCGATGTAGCTTCGTCAAGAAGAAGGAGGCTGGGATTGCCAACAAGCACACGAGCAATGGCAATGCGTTGTTTCTGTCCGCCAGACAACTGGGAACCCTTGTCACCAACTTGTGTATCATAACCGTGTGGGAAGCTCATGATAAAGTCATGTGCATTCGCCATCTTGGCAGCAGATTCTATTTCCTCCTGACTTGCTTCGGGATTCCCATATCGAATGTTGCCTGCGATAGTGGTGGCGAAAAGTGTTGGCTCTTGTCCAACATACCCAATGATGGATCGAAGATATGAAACATTGAGATCCTTGATATTGATGCCGTCCAACTCAATACTTCCGCTGGTGGGATCGTAAAATCGCTCGAGCATGGACACGATTGTGCTCTTGCCGCCTCCGCTTGGTCCAACGAGCGCAATGCTCTTTCCGGCAGGAACGCTTACAGATAGTCCTCGGAGAATGGGATCATTGGGGCGGGTTGGGTACGAGAACTTGACATCCTTAAATTCCAACTTTCCTTCAATTTTCTCAGGTTTGAGACCGCCTTTCGAAAAGGCGTCAATTTCGTACTTTGGAAGGATGGCTTTGATAATTTTGCCATCCGCAGTTTCACTCTTCTTGTCTCCGCCATCTCCGTTCGCGATAGTATTATGAGTAGACTGGTTTAAATCCTCCTCCACTTCTTCAGGGGTTTTATAAACAATCTCTTCTGGGGTTCCCGGTTTACGGTTGATTGCTTTCAGGGCATTGTATGCCGCAGTCCTTGCTTCCGCAAAGGCTTCAGTACAGTTTCCGACTTGAGAAACACCCTGAGCAGCAAACATAATTCCTGTGTACGAATAGGGTGATGGTGTGTGAGTTCGCTGTTGGCGTGTTTTGAAGAGGTTGACATTGGAAGACCAAACAGAATCGAAACGTACCAAGCATGGCCCCGAAGACGTCAGCTCCGGATGAATCGCAAGTAAAGTTACCGGTAACACCTCCACTAGGATCGCATCCTGTTGAGTCAATGTCTTTGTAAAGCAAAGAAGAACCGTAGAGAACCAAAACACAGTAGAGAACCATAAAGGATCCCAACATTCCTCCATTCGCCAAACCTTCCTTAATGGTTACCAGACAAGCTTGCACAAAGGCATCTTCCGTGGCGTCGGTATATTGGCGAATCATTTCGGGAATGGCGTTCAGGGCAAAAACAGTTCGAATGGCGGATACTGTGGTGTAAGCAACGCTTGCTGCTTTTCCGTAGTACTTGGCCCCTCGGGCAGATTTGGTCTGGTTCAGAGTGACCACTTGCAGGGCCACGAGCGAAACCACGGGAAGAAAGGCACAGACCAAAAGGGCAACTCTCCAACTGGCGTAAAATCCAAAAATGAGACCTCCAATTCCTGTAACGCAAAATTCAATTCCATTCCCAAACTTTCTTCCAATACCACGTTGGTACTTCACGGCGCTGGGTCCCAGAGACGAGGCAATGGCAGATACGTCGTTTACATCGTAAAAGGCGGCGTCCTGACGCAACAGTGCTTGAAACCACTGCAAACGGAGGGACTGGGCTGCATGCTTGGCAGCCATTTCCAGAAAGAATGTCTGACATGCTGCCATGACCAAGGCGTACGATCCAACCGCCATAAACAAAAAGGCAAGATTTCGAATATTTTCCATGGCTTTGTCTCCTTCTGTTGCGGCCGAAATATCGGTAAAAGAAGTAGAAAACAGCCAAGCCAAACCAGGATACACCAGACCGTTACCAATTCCTCCCAACACTCCCAAACAAAAGAGGACGGTCGTTTTTGTACCACATCCGAAAACAAAACTGAGCGTCTCGCTGAAGCTGGCGGCAGGGCTGGATAGAGCCTTGGCCTTTTCCTTTGCCGACTTTTCTTCGGACATAGCGTAAGATCGTTTAATCAAGAGACTGTAAATAAAATGGGCAACCGAGGCAGATGCGCTGTGGAAAAAGAATAAGAGAAAGTTAATGGGTGTTGGATAACTACTACTACTAGAGACTCGTCTACTAGTACTGTAATAAGTTTTCTCTCTGATGATTCAGCCCACCAAAGCGAGGAATGACGTTCATCTCTTCAAACTTCACCGAGTACATTGCCTGGGATAGTCGAATGACGGTGAGACATCAAAATGAATAGTTTGAAAATAGTTTTGGCTGCATTTGTTTCTCGTTGGAATTCTGCCACATCTCATGGATGAGTCGTGGCATTCCTGGGAATTCAATTGTGGATGGTTTAATAAATCGGGTTTGTTTGAAAAGGTTTTGCCAGTGCGTGCCAACAGGAACATACGATCTAGCTAGTACCACTAGGGCATTCCTTACTACTACTCTACTCTGACAGGTTTGTGCTACTTGTAGACCTAGAATATTAGTCTACCGCAGTAGATCTAATAGTAATTGTTGCCGCAGCTTTGGGCAAACTATAATGGAACTGGCGGGGGCTAGTTACTACTACCAGGTAATAGTAGCTACAGTAGCTCAGTTAAAGTCGGAGGCGCCTGAAACTGCATGTACTAACTCTTGATTTATTACAACGTTAACTACAGACATCATTCTCCTCAGTGAAATTTTATGCTTAACTACGTGTGCATACGGGTTATTATTTTATTCGATGAAGAGTGAAGGCAACAGCACAATTTGTCGGCATAATTCTAGGTACTAGGCAACAAAGAAAAGCAAAACTGCTTCGGAACAATTGGTTGAGCTTTACTGGACTCGTGGTGGTGCTTTTTGGTTGCAGGAACCGAAAAACGTTGTTTGGTAGGAGGAGTTGATGGTGATAGCTGTTCGCGTTTACTACTAGCTGCAAAAGATTTTTGCAATATCATTGATAACTTCGTACTTGCGCTCAGGAATTGTTTGCAAATCGCAAATCTAAATGGCTAAACTTTCTACCGAGTATACGTAGCTAAGCTACTCGTGGTGACTACTAGTAGCAGGCCACTATTCGGTAGAGTAGTACCGTTGAGAGGGAGCGCTGAAAGGGTGGAAGGAGGGATGCTTACAATTCCAACAGAATACTAGTAGTAATAATCATATTGTGAAGTCTACTACAAATAATTATTAGTAGATCCTATCCTCCTCCATGGAGGGTGTGGTCCGGTTGTGATCAACTATGTCACCCTTCGGGGTGCCAATGGTTGCCTTCGGGTGACCTTGGGGCCCTGCGGGCGCCATAGTTGTGATCCCCGTAAATTAGATGTTTAATTTTTTTTTTTTTTACTACAATAATTTGTTATCACCATTCCCGGGAT
>Ga0100380_10005864_pt1 | contig 12615 bp, 17 predicted proteins | sample CryGeymeta201504_FD_80417 | JGI IMG/M metagenome (GOLD analysis project Ga0100380, IMG submission 80417) | Groundwater microbial communities from Crystal Geyser aquifers in Utah, USA - Crystal Geyser metaG 2015-04 | ecosystem: Environmental > Aquatic > Deep subsurface > Groundwater | place... | reverse complement strand
TACACATCTAAAAAATAAAAACAATGTAAATAATATAAACAGAAATGATTTGTTGGGTACTGATGAAAGTATCCTAAATAATAGTAAACCAGGAAAGCTTCGTTGGTATAATTTTTATGATAATATCTTTGGATAAGTTAAAAGAATTTTAGTTATAATATTAGTTAAATAGTTATAATACTAATATAAATATAATCAATATTAATATATAACTTTTAAAATAAACAAATATTTTGTTAATAAATAAATATAGTACTATAAAATATATTTAAAACTACATATAAACATATAAAAACACTTTTAAATAACTTTTATATTAAATATTATACTTTTAATTATTAAACTAAGGTATTAATTAAATTGTCAATCTTCTGGAATTCACTAAACAAATTATAAAACTGGTTAATAGACAAATCTAAAGTAGAAATAAAATATTACATTATATAACAATATTATATTATATAACAATATTACATTAAATAACAATATTATATTATATGTAATACTTACCCATTTCAGCTTTTTCTTTAAAATTATTATTGCTTGAATTGTTATACTTAAGTATTAACTTTATGTAAAATTCTATTTTATCGGAGTTACTTTCGGCAAATCTTACTTTTTGTAAATAAGTATAAATATTTACCTAGAAACTTATAATTAAAATCATTAATATTATTATTGTAGACTTTTCCAAATTTGGCTAATTTGAAGGCTTCGTTCTTTTCATAGTTATTATGACTCTTTTCTTTAAATAGTTCTATAGCGTTAGAAGGCATTCCTAGTTAAAAAAGATAAATTATAAATAAATTTAAAGCAAATTTAAAGCAAATTTAAGTAAATTTAAGTAAATTTAATAAAGATTTCATGTATATTTAATGTAAAGTTATATGTTTGTTACTGATAGAAGTTAGTATTTCTTCAATTGTTGTAGAATCACAATTGTGACACTTTTCAATTAGCTCTAGCATATATTTAATTTGACTTTTTATCTCAGAAGGTTTATGTTCTGTAATATCTTTTACTGTTTCATCCATTTGCTCTTCAAAAAGTTCATTCTTATAAAGTTTGATTAAATTTAAAACTTACAGCATAAAAGAAATTATAATAGTTATAACAAATTTCAATTATTTTAATAATTGTTGATTCACTTAAGTTTTCTAAGTTATTGTTGATTGTCTCCATTTTATCAAAAAATAATAATATAATTTATTAATTTATAATTTCTAATTTCTACTGGAATAAAAATAAAATAAAGAATAATAAAGAATAATAAAGTATAATAAAGAATAATAAAGAATAATAAAGAATAATAATGAATAATAATGATATTACATAAATTTTTTATTTACAAAATTTATTAATAAAATTAGATCAACAAACAACTTTAATAAAAAATTTAGTAAACAACAACTAATGTATAAACTTAGTTTTATAAACATATATATAACTTAATACAAATTATTGAAAAACATAAGTTTTTAGTAATAAATTTTATATTAATCTTATTAATCATCAAAATTAATTTCATCATCTTTTTCTGTCTTAGTCTTATCAAAGACAGTTGGAAAAGTATGGCTCACCTTTTGCTTTTTTGTTGAACTTATTCCTTCTTTGTTTTCTTTAGTATGCCCTTTCGATTTACTTTCTTTACCGTTTCCTTCGATACTTACATTGTCATTTTCTGAATTTTCGGCCTCCTCGTAGGAGCGCTCGGAGCCTTCTCCTCGATTTTCTAATTCTTGTCTCATCTCTTCAGCTCTGTACTTTTCAAATAGAAGTTGTTGTTCTTGTAAAGTATTATCATCTACTTCTACTTTCTTTTTATTTTTATTCCTTTTTTTCTTTTTGTTAATAAATTCCTTGAAATTTTGTTGATCGAAACTTTCTCCTCGCTCTAGGCTAAGATTAGCAGACTTTTTTCTACCTTTCTTTTTAGGAGCATCTTCTTCGATAAAAATTTCATCTTTTTCTACATTTTCATCCTTTTCCTCGGAATTTTCCTTTTCGTCTACCTCCTCACAGGGTATGTCGCCCTGTTCCCCTTGTTGAATTTCGCTATCTTCAGTTAGAATTTGATTAACGTGTTTTTCCATTTTTAATAATTTAAGGACGTCAACGATGTGATCTACATTAAGAGTTTTTTTCTTTTTATCGTTACAAATATTTATTGCATTATCTGTATGGTAGTTCAGGTATTTCATGCTAACTTTCTCTATCAACGTAAAAACATTTTTTTCAATTTTTAGACTGAAAGGGGCTATTATTTCCTTCACATAATTCATTAAGGTTGCTTTTTTTTAAAATAAAATTTACATTTTGGAAGTGTTACTTCTTCTTGTTTAGCTTTTTCTTCTAGATTCATTACTCTTACTCATTTAAATTATATCATATTTATAATAAGGACTTCTTAAGATACAAGAAATTAATTATTAATTTCAAAATTTAAAAATAAGAATTATTTATGCAAAAACTTAAATGGAATTATTTAAAAAGTTATATAAAGTTATTGAAAATAATATTAAGTTATAAAGAAAATTATATAATAAATATTAAATTATAATTATTATACTAAAACTTAAAAATAAGAAAAAAGTAATACAATACAAATATTATCCTTAATTATCAGAGTATCAGATAGCTTATTTTTATTGATTAAACAATCTTAAGCTATAACTAGTTTGAAATTTGAAATTTGATGTTGTTTAGAGTAGTTTACTTATAGGTGATTTGTACTTTTTACCAAAATTGCTTTTTTCCTTATTATAATTTGTAAACTCTAAAAATATGAATAATTATATTAAATATGTTAAAATCAAAGTTAACAAACTTATAATCATATTGTATTAATATCTTACCACTTGTAAAATATTCAACAGTGTTATATTCTTCATGTTTTACTTTCTTCCCATTCTTATTATGAATATCAAATTTGAATTCATAACAATTATTACTTGTTTTTACTTTGGTATACGAATTAAAAAAGTTAGTGAGACCATTTTTAGATACATTAGTTGTATTTGGAAGGTCAAAATATGAGGTAAACTTAGTTCTATCAACATGATTAAGATTAACGACAGGTTTATTAAATGAAAGTGTTACTGGTTTACTATCATTAATCAAAGTTTGCCTAAAAATATTAAAAGAATTATAATATAAATTTTATATAATTATAATTACGAATATGAATCAATTTCTTTTAGTAATTTCGCTTCTTTACTTAAACATCCTTTATTATCAAAATTTTGTGTTAATTTTGAGAAAAAGTCTTGAGTAGAATAACTTGTGTTTGGATAATTTTGATTTGATAACAATCCCGTAAAGCAATTACTACCAGCATTACCTTTATTATTAGGATATAGAATATGTCCTGTATTCCCTAAATTTCTTTCAGTATTTCGTGTACTAATTACCTCATTATTAGAAATGTTACTAGAAATGTTAGTGTAGTTATTATGAATATTATTATGAAGTTTTGAATGGCCTGAGTTATAATTTTTATTTTTCGAAATTGTATTTGTGATATAATTAATTTCGAATATCTCTTTTTTCTTATTACCAGTTTTATTAATCGTTTTTAGTTTATAATTATTAAAATTTGAATTAATAGCAGTATTATTAGTATTTTTGACCCTATCTTCTTTATGTTTATTTGCTAAACTACCTAATCCATACTTTTCATAATTAACTACATTACTTGAAGTATCAATATTATAAGTATTATTATTGTTGTTCATACTTATTAAACTACCTAAACTGCTTATTTTATTCATTATTTTATTATCAAAATATGTTTCAGATCGATTTGTCTTTTTTATTATATTGTTACTAGTATTAGAATTAAAATTAGTATTATAATTATTGTTATTATAAATCGAACTAGAAAACGTTGAAATAGAAGGCTGAGAAGACTGAAATTGAGTAACACTATATCTTCCTAAGTCTTTGTTTTTATAAAAACTACTTTGAGTTGTTGCAGTAGTATAGGCAAGGTCTTGGAGATTTATTTCTGGTTTTACTCTATTTTTGCTCGCTGCTAATAGTAAAAGTTTAATAATTTTAACGTTAATTTAATAAATTTAATATATTAATATTTACATTGTAATTTTATAAAACTTTTAAGGCCAATCAACGATAAATCTATTGTTTTACTTAAAGTCTTAAACGGTTTGTTATAATGTATATTCGAAGTATTTTTTTCTTGTATTATTGATGATTGTGCAGGAAACATTTTACTACGTGTTCTACTTAGACTTGACATAGGACTTTTTGAAATTGATGATTCTGTTGCGATAATTAAACTGCTTTCACTTGGTTTAACTTTAAAAATACTGTTGGATAGTATCTATTTAATATAAATATGATTTATTGTTTATTGATTACTTCTTTTATTTTTGCTTTAGTCGTAGTCATTTTTAGTTATTAATTTAATTTTAAAATAATTAAGTTATCAATAAATTAAGTTATGAATAAATACCAATAGTAAATTTATTATAAAAGAAAGACTTATATTTTATTATAATGTTAATTAGTTAATATTAATGTAAGTTTTAGTTAATAATAATCTACTACTAAAAATCTACTAATTTACATACACATTAACTTATCTTCTTTTCGCTTCTTTATTTTGAAATTGACTATGTGAATGTGAAACACAATGGAATGCCTTCCTATAATAATAATAATTATTATTATAAATATTATATTCTTACTTTTTATCTATCTTTTCCGCTAATTTATCCTTTTCCTTAATTTTATACTTACAATCCTTTAATCCATCCTTACTGTTTTCTTTATTACCTTCCTTACTATTTTCTTTTCCTTTTTCAGTAAAATTCATATTATGAAAATAAAAGCACTCTTTAGAAAAAGGACATTTTCTATCTTTTTTCTCGTATTTACATTCGATTTTACTCATTGATTGCTTATAGTCCTCACCCATTTTATCTTTCTCTTCTTTTTTTGTAGTAAACACAAATGAAGGTATTATTATATCACTGAATACTTTACAAGTCGGGCAATGCTTATTATATATTGCCACTTCGGTCTCGTACTTTTTTGGTTTTCTAAACTCTTTTATACATTGTAAGCAAAAAACATGATCACAATTCACTAAGAGTAAACAAATAAGTTAATAAATAAGTTAATAACTATTTACTTAATAGGCCATAGCGGCCACATCTAACTTCTTTAACTGCTTCTTTACATAGTTCACAATAAATTGATGATTTTTTGTTATATGAGTTTACCTTGTTGTGAGTAATATTAGAAGATTTTCTAGGAATGTTTTCTTTGTTGTTTTTGTCATTATAGGTAACATCTATATGTAAAAAGTTAATTAGATAATTAAGTAAAAATAATTAATATATTTACTTATATTATTTATCGGTGTCATGCTATACATACTATTCATATTAGTTGAAATACTCCCGTTAATTCTGTTATGACCCACATTTGATCCTAGCAGACCCAAATCTTTCTCTGGTTTTTTACTGAAGTAACCGCTTATTTGGTTAATTTGACTTAATCCCTCCATTTTTGATATACTTTCCTTTTTACTAATAAGAGGCTCAAGAAAGTCTTTTTCGTCTTTTTTGGATTCCATCATTTTCTCATGTTTTTTTCTGTATTGATCATTAATTTTGTAAATAGAATCTCTGATTACTAAGTCATAGTTTGGATTTTCTATATGAAACACTAAAAGTAATAATTATTATGTAACAAATTATGAATTTTTAAATTAATATGATAAAATAAATTAATTGTGAAAAAATTAGTAAGACAAATTACTTGGAATTTGAACTGAATAAGTGAGAGGCTCCTCGCCTTCGTCCAATATCTTCAATAGATTCTTTTCAATTTCTTTATAATGTGACTCTTCTTCAAGTTCCTTACTTTTTAGTTCTGTAAAAAGCTGTTCGGAAAGCTTTTTGAGCTTTAATTGGTACATTATATAATTATAATAATTTGAAATAGAAAATTTAAATAATGAAATTACATTTGAATAACTTAAATTATTTATTTAATTATATAATTAATAATTATTAATTATTAAGGAAATTAAATTAATATTAGCATAATAATTAAATGGAGAATTATAAAGAACATAATACTTCATCGAAAAATAAGAAGAGCAATAAACAAAACATTGTAATATATTATTATTAATAAACAGAAAGTTTCTTTTGACGACAAAGGTAGAAGAAAATGGAATACATCTGAACTATCAACTTTTAGTCATCTACCTGATCAAACTGAGAAGATTTGCCTAGATAATATTAAAAAAATTCCAACTGTTAGTGAGTCTTCTTTTCTAAAAACAAGGGAAACTACTGAAATAATTAAAGTTGAGGATTTAGCTGGGAAAACTGTGAATACAAACCAAAAATTAAAGCCTGAAGATGAAGCGGGATTTTACTGTAAAACTTGTGATTGTGTTTTAAAAGATAATGTTACATATTATGATCACTTAAATGGTAAAAAGCATAATAGAATGCTTGGAAATAATATGAAAGTCGAAAGAGTAACTTCTGATACCGTTAAGAATAAACTTTTAGGGCTAAAAAGAAAAGTCGATAAACCCGTCACAAGTTATGGTAAATATTAATTTAATTAAGAGGATCTTGAAAAACGATTAGATATGTTAGAACAAAATGAAAAAGATGAGAAACTCAAAAAAAGGAAAAAACATAATTTCGATTTTAATAAAGTAAATAACGAAGAGGAAAATAATTAAAAAAGAAGAGAAGAGGAGAATATAATAATACTCGATATCACTTTTGTAATAGAATTAAAATAAAATTACATATAAATTAAATACAAATTAAATATAAATTAAACGACTAAAAGTATGTAAAAACAAAGTGTTTATATATAAATTAAAATAATATTATAATAATAAATAACTAGTATTAACAATATATTATAATAATTTACATAAAAAATGAAGTACAATTAATTTAATAAACTTACTATTATATCCAGTTTTCTTCTTTTTATAAAAGAACAACAACTTTATAATTAAAAATTAACTACTATCTTTCAATATCTATGCTACTTTTAGATTCATTAACCTTAATAATCCTTAATATAAGTAATAGTTGGCATAAAAAAATTACTTTTATATATATGAAGCGTAATCATTAATTATTTTTATTTTAAAAATGTATAAAAGTAAATATGACGGCAAAAAATATTTAAAAGAAGAAGATGCAAAAATAGTTGAAGATCAAGACAATATCGACCAAATAAAAGAGGAAAGAAATTTAAATCAGATGCTACCGAGTGGACTTTTGGAAGAAATTTCATACAATAAACACGAAACCTTTTTTTCTGAAAACGAAGAAGCTACAAACGATGGAAGCGGAGAAATAAAAAGTCATTGCACAGAATATAATAATGCTATCGATAATACAATAGATAAAATTCCTACTTTAGGCAAGCCTTCCCGAAATCATTCCCACCACGAACTAACCTCCAACTATAAAAAGTGCTACCCTGAAAAAGAACTCATAGAGTCATCAAAATCATCCGAGCTAAGAAAGGATAAAAACAAATTTAACAGTAATTATTAAACATATATATTTATTTTTATCATCTTAACTTTATCTAGGCACGATGGAGACTGCTTACGTTAAAAACTATGAAAGCCAATTAAACCAGTTTAAGCACCCTTATCAATCAAGCTATAACCATAATAACCAGCAACTTTATGGATATGATAATTTTTACACTGGTAGTTCAAATAATGCTAATGTTAATCAAAATAATAATCAAAATAATAATAATTATATTATTAATAATTTTAATAATTATAATAATAATTCAAGTTGTCAATTATCTCATAGTGCTCAAAGTTCGTTTAAAAAAGTAACCGAAACGGTTATGAAGAAAAATGTAACGTTCGAAGATAATAATAATGACAATTATAATCCAGATTTAGATTACATTAACTTTGATGGACTGAGTATAAAAACTAATAATTCAAGCCAACTAAACCTGCCTAGCCAGCCTAGCTTGCCTAACCAGCTAAACCAACCTACGCATCCTAACCAACAAGGACTACCTAGCCAACCTAATCAAGGCTATAATAATAATCTTCTTTTATATAATAACAATGCAATGCTCGATCCGAAGAACTCGGGCTTATATAGCATAGTAAATAATAACTACAATGCCAATAATTTATTTCAAAATAATAATATTTATAATAACCCGTGTAACCCTTGTAGCCATTTAATTCGGAGTAATAACTTTAACTATAATCAAGTTCAAAATATTAACTATAATACAGTGAGAATGCCAGTAAAGGGTTATGAGCAGCAAAATAATCAGTTTAATCAGCATATTCAACTAAATCAACCAAGTAAGATGAGCTTATCCTCAATCAGTATTCCATCAAACTTATCTATTCTCAATCAACCAAGCCATAACAATAGTAGTAACCAACTAAATCAGCCTTCTCATCCTATACAACCTAACCTTCCGAACCCTAACCTTCCGAACCCTAGCCAATCGAACCCAAACCAGCCAAACCCTGGCCAGCCTAACCTCTTTTACAGATCTCAATCCCAATTCAATAAGGCTGTTTACACCTATATGAATAATGAGAATTTAAACAATTATGATGGAAACTCACGCTTACATCAAGAGTTTATTAAGCCAAAGAAGAAAAATTTAACAGAGTCAATCAAGAATAAAAAAAATAAGCTTAGTCCGGATATATGCAAAGAAGGTTGTAATGCTAATAATAACTGTGATACTACAGGTAATGTCAATAATAACTTTGCAAACAAAAAGAAAGTATTAGATGATACAAATAATCTAAAGACATTTTTAAGTACTGTAAACGAAGATCTTATTGACTATGTGAGAACTCAAAAAGGCTCAAGGTAAGTCTTAGTTTTGTTACTTATATTTAATTTTTTATAGGAATCTACAAAAGTTTCTTGTTAACATTACCTCTGACAACTTAAACATCATCTTCCAAAAACTCGACAACCGTATTTCAGAACTAATGGTAGACGTTTACGGGAACTACCTCTGCCAAAGAATAGTAACTTGTTGCTCAGTTGAGCAAAGAAATTATTTATTGAATAATGTAAACTATTTTATTAATTATATATAGATCTCAAAGGACTTCTTCTATATTGCCTGTCATAGTTCAGGGACCCACGCTTTACAGTCTTTAATAGCTGCTATAAGTAGTAGGAGCGAAAATGAAATCATTAAAAGGTCTCTAGAGAATAATGTGCTAAAGCTATCATTTGTAAGTCTTAAGTGAAAAAATACTTATATAATATATTATTAGGATAACAATGGAACTCACATTATTCAGAAAATAATCTCATGTTTTGAAGAAGAAAACAGGGATTATATTAACTCAGTGTTGCTGGAAAATTTGACCGAGCTTGTGAATGATATTAATGGAATTTCAGTGGTAAATATTAATAATATATTATCAATTAATAACAATTAATTAAATTAATTTTATATAGATTAAGAAATTTGTCAATGGAAACAAATCACTAATAATCCGAAACGCAATATTAGATACTCTAAAAAGAGACGGTATTATAATTATCCAAAATTCTTATGGAAATTACATGATCCAACACGTTTTTATGGTAAGAAACATAAACTTATTTATATTTTTTTAGCTTTGGGGATGCGAAGTATGCAAAGAAATTATCAAGATAATCGAAAATAATACTATTACTCTCTCGATGCAAAAGTTTTCCTCAAACGTTGTAGAAAAGTGCTTAGAAATAATGGACAAGGTAACTATTAATAAAATTAAACAATTAAATTATATAACTTAAAGATCTCACGAAAGGAGATGGTCAAAGATATGTTTAGTACGAATAAGATTTGTAACCTTTACAAAAACACCTATGGAAAGTTTGTTCTTAATAAGGCATTTTTACTACTTCTCCCTGAGGAAAAAGCCGAAATTAAAGAGCACGTTCAGAAAAAATTGCTTGTTAACAACAAAAACCAAACGAAATTTAAAGAACTAATGGAGCTGTTTTAAAGGCAACTTATCTATAATATAATAAACCTTTTTGAGAAATTTAGGAAGGTTTTGATTAGTACATTTAAGTTTAATTGAATCATTAAGTTATAATTCAAATTTTTAAATTTTTGAATTTTATTGATTTACTTTATTATTAACTTTATAATAACATTATAACATTATATATAACATTATAATTATTATAATTATTATAATTATTTATTAAAAAAATATTCTTTTTTCTATATTCTTAATGAAAATGAAAGAAATAACAATACTTGTTTTCTCTATAATTTACACATATGTCTTCTCCCAACAAAACAGAGGTAGAGAAAATTCCTCAGGCGATTATATAAATCTCAATTTAAATAGAACAATTGATTTAGCTAACAATGTAATTAAAGTTGATACAAGAATATTAATAAAATCAAACAGAATAGATCCTATTTATACTTATAAATTTCCAGTAATAAAAAACAATACAAAAAATTTAGTCTTTCTAAAAGCAAGCATCATGACAATAGGAGATAACGAAAATATTACATTAAAAATAAGCCCACTAAGAGAAAAAAGCTCAGATTTTGAATTTTATGAATTTAATTTTAAAACAGAACCTATGAACCATGAAGAAGAAAGAATTTTATTAATAACGGAACACTATGCAGAGAAATTAGAGATGCTCCCCAAGAAAATATCATTAACTCAAGATCAGTTAGTTGTTTATTCAGATTCTGCTAACCATGTTTCATTCTATAATACTAACTCACAAGAAACTAGAGTATTACTCCCAAATACTAAAACAGATATAATTGATTACACATTACAAAACGTTACCAAAGAAAAAGGAATGTTAGTATACACTTTTACTAATGGCGTTGCTCCTCTTGCAGTAGAAAAGTTAAGAGTACACTACGAAGATAACAAACCTATTGCCAGCTTTACTTATGCTATAAAAATTGTAGAGGTATCTCACTGGGGAAATATAGCCATTGAGGAAAGATATAAAGTTCAAAATATTGGTGCTAAATTAGAAGGAGAGTTCGGTAGAGTAGACTATGATGAAAGTGGAAGAAAAGGAGGTAATTAATTATTTTAATAACTATAAAGCAGTTCAAAAGCTTGTATTGTTGTATATTTTTAATTTTAATTTTAATCTTATTATTAGGAAGAAATGCTATTAGAGATTTGAATGCTAGACTTCCTTTAAAATCAAATGGTTTATGGTATAGAGATGAAATTGGAAATGTATCTACTTCAAGAGCAATGAGAGAGGTAATTAAATACAAATTTATCATTTAACTTATCTTACTTACTTTAGTGGGATGACGTAAAACTTGATTTAATTCCAAGATTCCCAATCATGGGAGGATGGCAATCAAACTTTAATATAGGATATAATTTACCTTCAAAGTTCTTAGTTACAGAAAACGGAGACAAATATATTTTAAATATTACATTTGGAACTCCATTCCAAGACATCATAGCTAAAAACTATACAATGAAAATAGCTTTACCAGAAGGAGCTTCTAAAATTAGTGTAACAATATTACTATTATTAAACTTATTTATATTTATAACAGGTTAATTTACCAAAAGACTTTAAATATAGAAGAAGTGACGAAAAGTACTACTCATTTATTGACTTATTCGGAAGACCAATGGTTATAATCCAAATGAATGACCAGTATGATATACATAATGTTCCTTTTGAGGTAAATAACTCTTAATTAATTACTTAATTACTAATTTAGATTACATATACTCTCAATTCTTACTGGCTATTTGTAAAGCCACTTATACTTGTCTGTTTCTTCTTTTTTATCTTTTTATCCTTAATTATTTACTTTAGAACAGAAATAAGTTTAAATAATAGTCAAAGTTTACCATCAAAGATTAAATTAAATTAGAAGTTGAATAAGTGTGAATAATTAAAATAATAAAATATTAAATTAAAATAATAATTTTAATATTTTTTATATAATTTATGTTTAATATAATTAATGTTTATTATATTATATATTTTAATAACTTTGTTTATATTTTTTAACTACTTTTATATATATTAATTTTCTATAAATTCTACCTCACTCATATCACTCTCATCTCTTAAAAAATTGAAATCCTAAATCTTTCGTCTCGACTTTATGTTGTTTAGAACTATTTAAGAAGCCTAATAATAAAGTTTTCACATATTTTATTTTCTTTATTAAATCTTTATTTCCACTACAAAGTCCATTTTTTATTGTTTCTTTACTTTCTACACCTTCACTATCTATATAAATATAATCAGCGCAGTATGTATACACTATAAGTTCAGACTTATCAGAGAAATTCACTTGTATAATTTTATTTGAGAGCTTAAATATAAAGGCCTGTGAAGTTTTCCAAAACTTTGTAATAAAGACATCTGTTCTACTAAACCATCCTTGTGTTTTTATAATTTCTTCGAGTTTGGTTGTGTTCCAGTAGGATGCTTTATTATACTTACTCATTAAATTATTAAAAATTTCAAACTTCTTCAAAATATCTTTTGAACTATACTTACTAGTCAAATAAGACTTATAAGTTTCTAAAGTAAAGCTTTTATTATTTAGATTATTTTT
>Ga0100380_10005860_pt1 | contig 12619 bp, 12 predicted proteins | sample CryGeymeta201504_FD_80417 | JGI IMG/M metagenome (GOLD analysis project Ga0100380, IMG submission 80417) | Groundwater microbial communities from Crystal Geyser aquifers in Utah, USA - Crystal Geyser metaG 2015-04 | ecosystem: Environmental > Aquatic > Deep subsurface > Groundwater | place... | reverse complement strand
TTTTTACCAACGAATGAATCAATGAACATAAATGATTATCAGAACACAGATTATATTCTTTTGTAGCACTTTGGATCTATTTTCGGAATAACAAGTAGCACGCAAAAAATTCTATTTACCCATAAAAAGTAAAATCAGTAAAAAACCTTCCGAATTCGGAAGGTTTTTTTAAATTACCGTAATACGAGAAATCAAATTAATCCTGATTATGTATTTTCAATATTTTCTCCAAGGAATCAAGAGTTTTGTCTTCCGCTTCCTCAATAGTGCTATTGGAATTAATGTACTTATTAAAATCTCGCTCAAGATGCATATCGTAGACACTACCGATTAATTCAGTTTCCTCGTTGGATGAAGGTTTTGTAAATCAGAGTCGCATCAAGCGCTTCATATATGGCTGAGTTTCAAGTTTTTCAAATGCATCTCCATTGAGACGATCTGATAATCGTGCGAGAATATTCTTATGATACTCGCGATATATCTTCTTTTGAAGTTTTATGTTTTCATTCTTTTCTTGATCATTTATTGGATTTAGATGTCTTTTCTGATTCTTTATATCATCGATTCATTTAATTAATTGTTCGAAAAAGTACTTCTCTTTCTCATTATTCATATTTCCATTTCCTGAGTTCACATCCATTTCATCTACATAACGTTTCATATTTGCGAGAGCAAAAGATGTATGATTGTAATAATACATATGATTTTCTTTTTCACCAGAATCGATTTTTCCAACATCGGCAAGATTTCCTGATAATTTTTCAGAATATGCCTTAAAATCTTCATCTTCCTCTTTTTTGTCGAATATCTCAGGATCTTTTGTCATCGCGAGTTTTGGGGCGAGTATATGTCCGTATTTTCTCCAAAAATTCTTGGTCGTTTCAACAAGTTTCTTTTTTGGATCATTTTCCAATAATTTCTTTATTTCTGCGTATGCTATCTTCATATCGGAATCAGAATCTACGAGTTTTTCAACAACTCTACGGAATATCTTTTGATCTTGAGGACTTCCTATGAATAATAGTCCAGGATACGTATGTCCTCCATAGAATTCATTCTTAAGACCATTGATTTGCCCTTGTGCGAGGTGTTCTGGTATATCTGTAATTGCGAGAAGAAAAGCTCCTTCTTGCATCTGCTCTGGAGTTCCTCATTTGCTCCAAACTTTTCTGAGCGCTCCAACACCGTTTGCATATTCTTTTCCATTCCATTTATCGAAAACATAATCCATACGTGCGTCAATAAATTGCATTTCCGCCGTTTCGGATTCTCCCTTCTTCGCTTCTCATTCGATTCCTTCTTGCCAAGCAATTTTGAAAGCCTGAATCCAGAGATTACCATCTACTCGATATCATCCTTTCTCACTCCCGAGATGTTTAAGCCATTCTCGTAGAAGTGTTTCTTCTCGGAAAGGTTCATTTTTCCTAGTAAGATTCTCTTTTGTTTTCATCATAAAAGTATCATTCGGTTTTCCGCCGAGAGCCTTGTACCATGCATAAGTTCCTTCGAGATCTTTGAGTCCACCTGCATATAATCCTCAATGCTTTTTAAGCATTGAAATCATTGCCGCATGGATTTCATAGTCATGTGAACCGTGATTATTAAGTATATCACGGGTACGTTTATGACGCATAGGAGTTGGAAGTTTTCCTAGTTCATCAACAAGTTCATCTGTAAGTTTCTTGTTACTAGCATGAACACTTCCTCGAAGATCCATGAGCCATTCATCACTGAATCCCATTGTTTTTCCAAGAGATAGGGCTAGTTTTGCGGCGTTCATCTTTGAATTATGTTCAAGCTTATGTTTCACGAAGTCAACGATTTGTTTTCCTGCACCAAATATGTCATGGAGACTCGAATTTCCAAGATAATGTTTTAGAAAACCATGTTTCATTTTGTCTGGCGATTCTTTGACTTCCTCTGGTTCGATTGGAGCTTGAAATATCTTTGGCTCAGCACTGAGTTCTTCATGCTTCATATAGAAAATCTCCCACCCATACCACAATGGATTTGTTCGTGTTTTTGTTTCATAAGATTTTATCTCATTTCCATTCTTATCTTTCTCTTTCTTTTCTTTGTAGCCATCGTGAAATGCGATCTGAACACGGTTGTTTTCTGCTTTAACGATTTCGATCACTTCTCCATTCTTCCCGACAAAATATTTGATTCCCTCAAAATTCTTATCATCTTTCCGATCTGATGGAATAAGCTTCCCATCCTTATATTCTATATCTTTGTAATTTTTAGCACCTCCTGCTTTATTCTTAATAAGTTGAAGAGTTGTCTCAAGATTTTCGAGTCCATGCATACGTGCTCCTTTTTGTTCTTTAAAGAAGAAGAAAAATTCATCAAATGTATATGGTCCTTCTATTTTCGTCCCCGTATTTACTTTTAAAGTATGGGATGACTCATCGATATCTTGTACACTAAAAATACCGAACTCTGGATCAGTAGGAGTAAAAATAGAGAAAGATGTCTTTTTCCCAGCTTTGAAATGAAAACTATTTCCTTGACCATCAATCGTATCGAGTTTATTATTAAGATCAGAAAGAGTTTTTATATCTCCATCTTCCACAACTTCCCGTATTACTCCTGTGTTGATCGAATCCTGAAATGTTTTTACATCGAGTATTTCTGATTTATTAAAAACCCTGAGGAGCGAAAAAAAATCTTGGAAACTGACAGTTGGTTCTGTTTTTGTAGCCGAAGGATTTTGTATAACTGTGCCTTTTGGTCCCGTGAGATGTGTTATTGTCATCGTCTTTTTTCCAGTCTCATGAGCTGAATTTGTATTAATAGCATCGATTCGGATATATATATTTCGTATTTCTGATCACTCCTGGATTTGTCCATGGATAATTGTTCCTTCCCCGAGATTTTTGACATTTTCCACAAGACATTTTCCATTCTTTCCGATTATTTCTTTTTGGATTTTTTTTATGAGAGATGGAAGATATTTCCCTTCTTTATCAGAAGTGAGTCCAAATTCATCACGTACATCTTGTTTTAGCTCATCAAAAAGCTCATTGAGTTCTTGTTTGATTTTTTTAACTCATTCGGTTGATAAAATTTTATTTACCACTTCTTCAGGAAAAAGTTTCGTTGGAATAATGACTTCGTCTAAGTCCACTCTCTCTATAAAAGCTTCAATTTCCGTATCAATATTCTCTATATCTTTAAAAACCCCTTTCGTATCTAATTTCTCTTTTACGACTCTGCGTGCTTCTGACTCTGTTATTATTCGCATCCGTACGAGATCGCCCAAAGAGACTGTCGGAAGAAATGCTCGAATGAGAAGTTGTTTTTGTTCAAGATTGTTTTCGGGGAAAAGCAAAAGGAGATTTTCAATATCCTTTTCGTCTACATGATTGAGCCCTTGAATAAAGAGAAACGAATGTTTTTGTTCTTCAGTTAGTTTTGTTCCGTCGATCTCAAGGGAATCCAAAAATGCAAGAAAATCCTTTTTCTTAAGGGGGGTATTTGGAAGAGTAAGTTTTACAAATTTATGTCGCTCGGAAGAATTGCGAAGATAATAGGTAAGATTCGCAAGAGACATAGTATCTACGCGATTATCAAAATCTTTCTTCATTGCATTATCTAACCCTTCATATTCATCAAAAATAATCTTCTTTAAAGCCTCCTGTTTTGTCTCAAATCCGACACCGATTCGGAGGGTTTCACGAAGAAATTGTACGTTTTTCACGGACTTGAATGATTCAATTTGCTCATTTGATTGCTCATCAAATTCAGGTTTTTTAGCAAGAAATTTCAAAAAATCCTCCGATAATCCATTCCCTTTATTGGAAGTAATTTCGTTGAAATTTTTCCCACCATCATCCCCAAGAAGTTTATGTTCGATAAAATCACGAATTGCACGAGTTGTCATCGATTCATCTGTTTTTTTCGGTTTCTGGGTATTTACTTGTTCAACTCCATCGATACCTGTATTTCCATTATTTTTTGCCATATTTGTATGAGAAATATATAAATTCCTCACGAGTATATCCTATAATGCCGAAAAAATCAAAAAAATCACCCAAAGTAAAAACTTCTTTTCTTTTCCTCCTGAATCGATAAATCGTTAAAAACCACAAAATTCAAAAAAGTAGGCGAGAATTTTTGCAAAATAACAAAATATATGATGTAATAACAAAAGAAAGCGAAAAACTCATTCATTAATATAAACAAATATGTTTCGATCTCAAATCCTTTCCAAACTTTCCCGACTCGGTCTCTTGTCGGTTTTTTGTGCCGGACTCTTTATTACAAGTGGAGAACTCAGTATGAATAATACGGGAGGATTTCAAATAGGGAACGGAGGAATACAGAGTGCGATGGCGGAAGAAGTTCCGAAACCTACACAGGCAACAAATCCAGTAGACACGACAGTTGATTCTCTCGTGACTCTTATGAATCTCGGAATAGGAACACTCACTTTCCTTGTTACTCCGCTCATTATGCTCGCTGGATGGCTCCTGTCTCCCGACTGGACTTTCGGTGATATATTCAATCTTCGTCCAATTCTCCATAGTCTCTGGATTCTTGTTTCCAATGTTGTGTATGTAATATTCGGATTCTTACTCGTATTCGTAGCATTTGCCAATATCTTCGGAGGAGAACATAGTAAAGCGTATGAGATGAAAAGTATGCTTCCGAAACTCGTAACAGGAATGCTTATTGTTCCATTTACTTGGTTTATCGTAAGTGCCACTCTCAGTATCGCAAACGTGCTCACTGCATCGGTGATTCAATTCCCTGTTTCTACTATCAAATCAAATTCAGCAACATCAGGAATGTTAGGAGATAAAATTATCCCAAAAACAGTTTACTATGTTAAATGAGCAGATTTTTGAAGTGGAACAACTTGAAATGGAACAGATGGAGGATGAGAATGATCATTTTCAAGAAATAAGGAATTTGCTGCATCTGATTGTTCTGGAGGAAAAAATTCAGATTGTCTTACTATAGAAGAGTTTCTTTCAAATAGTACTTGAGGTGCCTATAATCTCCTTTCAGTCTATGCATATGGGATTTTTAAGATTCAAGATTTTAAGGCCATTACTGTTGAACAATGAATAAATAAGGTATTGGATATCGCGAGCAAGCTTTCATTTGGAATCATATTCTTCATTATTTTCGGAATACTTGTAATTGCTATTGTCTATGCGCTTTTCTCTCGAGCTCTTATGCTCTGGCTCTATGCGATATTTTCTCCACTTTTTGCACTTACTTATGTGCTCGGTGATAAAGCAAAAAAATTGGAGAAATTTTCTTTCAAAGAATTTATTTCCCTCGCTCTCGTTCCGGTCTATGTATCGGCAGCACTTGCGTTTGGACTTATGTTCCTTGGATTGGTTATGTGAGCGACAAGTAATGGAACTACATGACCAGGTTGAAAACTCTGAGAAAATGGTAGAGTTGTCGAAACTGCAGGCGATACGACAACATTTACATTCTGAGATATAAAACTTACAACTGTTTGACTTCTTACTTCAGAGAATGCGGCAGGAGTTTCCGGTGTTCTTAGTACAGGAAAAGGTATTATCGGAACTATTATCATAAATGTTCTTGCGCTTGTTATTCTCTGGATGGCAGTTATGGCCGCTCTTGGTGCGAGCAAGATTACCGAATCTGCTGTTGCTCCTATTAAGTGATTTGGGGATGAAATCGGAAAACTTGCTATGAAAGCTCCACAATATGTACCAATTCCATTGCCAGGTGGAAAAGACAAGAGTATTAGTATGGCAGGAATGGGAAGTATTGTTGGTCCAATAAAGAACTCGTTAGACAATATGGCTCAACAACAATGAGTGGCAATCTGAAAACAATTTGCACCTAAATGAGATATGCTTTCTCAAAAATCTATTGATTTGCAGACTAAAACAGCCTCAAACATGCAAGAAGCGGCAATGTACGCAAAAGATATGCTTTCTGCCGGAAAATCAGATAATTTTGCTCTCAATAATAATGCACGAGGTGTACTTACAAAACATCTAGATTCTCTTAATAACCATGGTTGATTTGATCGTAAAGAAGATGCAACTAAATTAATAAAATCTCTTGGAGATACTACCAATGCTCTAGAAATAAGAAAGATACTTTCCAAATTAGATGGACTCTCAGAATCAAAAGGTTATGGAAGTTTGGTTTGAGGAAAAGGAAAGGTAGCAGAAGGAGATATAGATAGCTATATAGGAAAAGGTGAAAAGATAGTAGAAAGTGCAAATATAACACCAATAAAAGTTACATTACCAGGTAATACAACTCCTTCTGATCTTCAAGTTCACATAACCACTCCAGCAGTATGAAATAATCATGCAAAGATTGATACCACTGAGCTTGATAGATTGCTTGCAGAATTAAAAGCTGTGCCAGCTACCAAAGATATAACTATAGAACAACTAACAAAAGCACTCAAAGATAAAAATATTGACATCTGATAATCTCCTCTTGACGCTCTTTCTTAAATATACTAAAATTACACCAAAGACATAATCTTCTATCCACCAAAACAAATATTTGCTTATGAAAGAGTTACATAACCTTATAACGAACACTACGAGCCTCGTCGGTTATATTGCCGTTCTTATGTTCGCCTGAGCCTATCTCGGTGGAGAGAGGAGTTTCGTACTCGATTCTGCGCTTCTGAAAGGGAATCTCGGCGAGTATACTAGTTCTGGACCTGGAAGGGAAATCCAGAGTTCCAACAAACCAGTAATTATCACTATCGGTGGTCGGCAGTATGAGGCAAAAATGATGGGAGAAGTTTTAAACAGACCAGAGTTTACTTATTAGAAAAATACCAAATAATCCGCCATTGGCGGATTATTTAAATCTTATAAAAGAGACGTTCCATTTTTTGACATAACTATGAATTTATGTTAGTATATACGCATATTATTAGATAATAAAACAAATTATGGCACTGAATCTCAATTCTCTCAAAAATATTTCTACAGCACCGGTACCTACTTCCAATAGAGAAGATATTGTTTCTGTGGGAACTCCGAAAATCCCTCTGCCAGAGATTTCCAAAACTCCAGAAAACGTATCGGAGAAGAAAATCCCTGCTACCGGTCCGAAAATCTCCCTCATGAAATTGAAACAGGCTTCTGGAATAGAAAGCAGTACTCCATCAGTGGAAGTAGCTATCTCAAAAGATGTGGTTCCCGAAGCGATTCTTCCTCAAGTGGAAGTAAATCAAACAGAGACAATATCTTCACTTATTTCTTTGGAACAAATCGTTCAGGAAGAAGAAATCATCAGTACTCCATCTCTGACAGAACTCCCTATTTCTTCTATTCTAACGGAAACTATAGTAACAGAAGGGGAAGTGATTGATTCACAGGAATCTCAATCTATTTTCTCTTGAGGAGGAGAAGATGTAAAACTGGAAGTGGTAGAAGTAGAAATAGTAAAACCAAAAGAATTTTTCCCAAATTTCCAAATCTCCGGGAAAATGGATTTTGACAATGATCTCATCGATCTTGAAGAGATTGTTCCTCTTAATGAAGCTCAGAAATCAATAGTTTCTGAAAAAACACCTACTATCATCGAAGAAGAGAAAATCGTTCTCGTGCCGGATGAAGTTTCTAATACGGAAGTATCGGAGGATAGAGCTTCTCCTATAATCACTCAGGAATACGTTGCGGAAGTGAAAGCAGAACTGAGTGAAGGACGTCGTGCTGGATTCCGATTCTTCGTGCAAAATAAGACAAAGATTATCGCAGGAGTAGGTGTACTTTTCTCTATTTCCGCTATTGCAATGTTTTCCGGTTCATTTCTTTCTGTTGATATCGAAAAATCAGGAAAAAGTAATATTCAGGAAACGATAGTAAACACACCACCAGTCGATGTTTCTCCATCAGATTTGGAACCGATTCTTCCGCCTGTAATGGAAGTCGAATCTGATATTCTTCCGAGTTATGAAATAGGTCGTGATTACAGTATAACTAAGAATACCAAGAAAAATATCCAAAATAAAACTCCTCAGGATACTTTTACAGGAGCAGAAATTCCAACTCCGTAAAAAAATTTGATAATAGAGAAAATATATATATACTCTTCCTTGTATTTGGGAAGTGAAAAGAATTTGGGGCTTCCTCCAAGTTCTTTTTTTATACCAGACAAGTCTTTATAATTCTCACCATTCATTTTATGATAGATATAAGAAAAATAGAAACTGCCATCAATCAGATTTCTGCAGAAAAGAAAATACCACGAGAACGTCTCGTAGAGATTATCGAATCGGCAATCAAGACTGCATACCGAAAAGACTTCGGAAATAAAGACAGTGAAGTAAATGTTCATCTCGATTTTGAAACCGGAGCGATTGAAATCACGGTTGAGAAAACTATCGTGGAGAAAGTAGAAAACCCAGATATCGAGATGACTCTCGCAGATCTCGGAGATGATGCAGATGGATTCTCTATCGGAGATACGATAGAAATCGATGTATCGGATGAAGTCCTCGAAGATGAGGAAGGATTCGGACGTATCGCATCACAAGCTGCTCGTCAGGTTATCATCCAGAAAATACAGGAAACCGAGAAAGAAAAAATCTTCAATCTTTTCAAAGGAAAAGAAGGGGAAATTATCAGTATCAAAGTGGAAATGGTGGAGAAAAATCGTGTTCTTCTCGACTACAACGGAAACCAAGTAGTTCTCCCAAAATCTGAACAAGTATCCAAAGATAAATACACTCCAGGACAACGAATCTACCTCTCTGTTGCGAAACTCGAGGAAGATACTCTTTCTGGACCTCGTGTAACTCTCACCCGAAAGGACACGAATCTTGTCGTGAAACTCTTCGAGATGAATGCTCCAGAACTTGAAGACGGAACAATCGAAATCGTAAGTATCGCTCGTACTCCTGGATTCAAAACCAAGATTATCGTCGCTTCTGAATACGAGGAAGTAGACCCAGCAGGTTGTCTCATCGGACCGAAAGGTTCTCGCGTTCGTGCGGTTGTCGATGAAATCGCTGGAGAAAAGATTGATATCATTAACTATACCTCCAATAGAGAAGAACTCGTGAGAAAATGTCTCGTTCCAGGAGTGGTTGAGAAAGTATCTATCGACGAGGAAAACAAAGTTATCCGATGCATAGTAACCGAAGAGGAAAAAGCGAAAGTTCTCGGAAAAGGAGGAGCTAATATCAATCTCACATCCGAACTTCTTGGGTACAAGATCATCCTCGATGCCAAAGAAGAGAAATAATATCTCTGCAAAATGATAACTTTGCATTCAAACTGTCCGCTTCCTCGTTCTCCGTACAATCGTACGGTTCACTCCGGTTCGTAGTTTTCATACAAATTTTTTCATTTTTCAGGAGATATTAAGATTGATGAATTATCAAATAATTTACGCATCATTATGGCAAATAATACTGTATCAGTACAACTTCTCGAGCGTATCGCCAATGTCGGAAAAGAAGGAGAGATTATCGAAGTTAGCCACGCTTATGCGAGGAATTTTCTCATCGCCAAAAAGCTCGCAAGACTTGCAACTCCAGAGCTTATCAAACGAGAAGCCGAGAAAAAGAAAAAAGCTCAAGACAATAAAAGCCACCTCGTGGAAGCCCGCCATGAAATAGCGGAAAAACTTCATAATACTACCATTACTTTCGAGCTTGCTGGAAGCAAAGATAAGATTTTCTGAGGACTCGGAGAACACGAAATCATCATCGAGATAAAGAAAAAGTATGGAGTAGAACTCGAGAAAAAACACATCCTTCTTCCTGAAGGACATAAACTGAAGCAAGTTGGTGTAACCGATATCAAAATCAATCTTGGAAGTGATGTGAATATTAAGATGCACGTGGAAATAAAGAGTAAATAGGTCTCTGAAAAAAGTTCTGGGATGACGAATAATAATATTACTACTATTCACTTTCAACTTTTATGTCCACCCTCGCCATCGATTACGGAACCAAAAAAATCGGACTCGCGGTAGCGGTGGAGGAAATTGCTTTTCCGGTTGCGATTATCGCGACCAAAGAAGTGTTCTCATATCTTCCAAAGATAGTAAAAGAACGCGGGGTAGATACGATTATCATTGGAATCGCTAATCATATGGACGGAAGTGTTTCAGACCAAGCAACCAGAACTCGTAAATTTCAGCAAAAACTTCGGAATCTCCTCCCGAAAGATATAAAATACATCGAATGGGATGAACGATTGACGACTTTTGAAGCGAAAAATTCCATGGATCCATTTGGAAAAGATCCACGTAAAGCCATCGATGATGTCGCTGCGAGTATTTTTCTCCAGAGTTACTTGGATTCGACCAAGAAATCAAAAAATAATCTCTAATTTTTTTCTATGCACCTCTGATTTATTATGGATGGGAATCGTCGATGGGCAAAACAACATCTGCTCCAGACGTTTTTTGGACACGAAGAGGGGAGTAAACGAGTGGAAGATATCATTGAACTTTGTTATAATGAGTGAGCGGAATACTGTAGTTTCTGGGCACTTGCCAAGAAAAATATAGAGAATAGAAGTAAAGAAGAACTTGAATATCTCTATAAACTTCTTTGAAAAAGCATCCAGAATTTTCTCCCGAAACTCCTAGAAAAAGGCATCAAATTCGAATGGGTAGGAAATCCGGATATTCTTCCAATTCAAACAGTAGAACTTCTCGAAAATACTCGGGAAACAGCGAAAAATGGTACGAAGATGACCTTTATTCTCGCTATCGGTTATGGTGGTCAGGATGAGATTGTCCGGGCTCTCAAAAAATTTATGAAAGAAGGATGAGACATCGAAAAACTGGATGAAAATACTTTTCTCCCATTTCTCGATACCTGACGATTTCCTTCACCGGATCTCATTGTCCGCACTGGCGGAGATATGAGACTTTCCGGATATTTTCTCTACCAGAGTGAATACAGTGAATATTATTTCACCCCAACTCTCTGGCCAGATTTCAAAGAAACGGAGTTTTATAAAGCACTCGAAACTCTGAAAGACGCAAAAAGAAATTTTGGAAAATAGAAACTTCTTAAAAAGCGAACTTTGCATTCAAACTTTACGTTTCCTCGTTCTCTGTACTATTTGTACAGCTCACTTCGGTACGCAGTTTTCATACAAATTTCACATGTCACCGGACCTTATAAAAGATTTATCGAGGCCGTGTGATCATTTTTAAAAAAGTTTCCAAAAAAGATATGTTTTGAATCAAATCCTTCACTTATTTAAAATAATGAAATTCCCAACCGTTTCACTTCATGTCAATAAAAAAGCCCTGTTCGATTATGAAATCGTTCAAGGCTATGAAGCGTGAATCAAACTTACGGGACCAGAAGTAAAGAGTATACGAGCGAAACAATGCAATCTCAAAGGAAGCTATGTGAGCCTTACTTCTCTCCGTCCGATTTTGAAGGGATTTCATATTTCTCCGTATGAGCATCTTCCGCATAAACTCAGGGTCAATCCAACCGCCGACCGAGAGATTTTCCTCCATAAAAAAGATATCGATTATCTGACTGGAAAGATGAAAGAAAAGGGTTTTTCTCTTATCCCGACGGAGGTTTATCTTAAAGGAAATCTTATAAAGATTTCCGTTGCTCTCGCACGAGGACGAAAGGTTTTCGAAAAGAAACAAGTTTTGAAAGAACGGGATGTGGGACGGGATATGGATCGCGAAATAGGGAGATTTTAAAAATTTCTCTATTTTTTTATTATTACATTCTTACATCTGTATTTTCTATGATTTTCAGTATCTCTTCGAGAGGTGTATTTGTATATGCTCCACCGGATTGTATATGTCCTCCTCATCCGAAATAGGCAGCGATACGGGATACATTAAATCCATCCCGTCTGGCACGGAAGCTAAGTTTCTTGTCGCCTGACTCTGTTTCTTTTATGAGAAAAGCGAAATCTGTTCCATCAAGCGAGGAGAGAATCTCATTGATAAACTGAGGCCCGAGTTCATTTTCCCGGATACCGTATCGTACGAAAGTTTCTTGTGAAATATAACATCCGACAATGGTTCCTCATTTAAGGGATATGAGATTTTCAAGAGCGTATCCGTAAAGCTGAAGATAATTTATCTTCTCACTTTTATATGAATGAAAAATTATTTTTCTGTAATCGGCATAAAGAGCAATAAGCTTGCTTGTTACTTCGAAAGTATGTGGACGGATGCTGTTTTTGAAACAATTCGTATCGCGAATAATACCAAAAAGTAGGAGTGTTGCTATTTGAGGTGTAATATTTTTTTCATCCAATTTCAATAGATCATAGAGGAGTTCACATGTCGAGCTCGCCTCCGTATCAACAAGGTTATAATCACCGAACATCTTATTTCCATTATGATGATCAATATTGATAATAGGGGTATTTTCGAAAATATCTGAATATAATTCCGGATATTTTCCTATGAGACTCAATTCTCCGCAATCGCACACGAAAATCGCATCGAAATTCTTTCCGGCAATCTCTTTTGTGATATTCGTATGGATATCGAGAAAAGAGAAAAGGGGGGTAATCAGAGATTCATTTACTACTTCTACAGTTTTTCCGATATGACGAAGATAGAAATAGAGAGCCATACTGGAACCATAAGCATCACCATCGACATTTTTATGAGCTATAACGAGAAAATTTTGTCATTT
>Ga0100380_10005858_pt1 | contig 12621 bp, 11 predicted proteins | sample CryGeymeta201504_FD_80417 | JGI IMG/M metagenome (GOLD analysis project Ga0100380, IMG submission 80417) | Groundwater microbial communities from Crystal Geyser aquifers in Utah, USA - Crystal Geyser metaG 2015-04 | ecosystem: Environmental > Aquatic > Deep subsurface > Groundwater | place... | reverse complement strand
TCATCGAACAGTTGTACAGTAAAGGTGGTAGAATTGCCGTTCGGCAACTGTAGACTGTAGGAAACTCCACTGAAACTGTGTGAGAGATTTCAATGGCAGCCAGTCACAGCATTGTTGTTGTATTGTTTCTGCAATCCCCTCGCCACAAAAGTAACCGAAAAATTCGCCAGGACACAACCAAAGAGACACGCCGAAACGATCAATATATATATTTTGACAGGAAAGATTATGCAATATTACAAGGATGGTAGTAGTTTTCATCACGCCTCGACGGCCAAATCAATAATTGGTAATGCTAAACTCCTCCATGAGAAATACCATAACTAATAATTATTAATCATTAATCATTCATTATTAATTATTATAAAGTAAAATTTCACATGTTTGGTACCGAACAGGGTACAATTTCATGACGTTGTGGCCGAGTGGTTAAGGCGATCGACTAGAAATCGATTGGGTCTATCCCGCGTAGGTTCGAGTCCTGCCAGCGTCGATAACTTTTGCCCAAAGTCAAAAAAACGGTTGTCTCTTTCTCCCTCAGACACCTTTTTGTTCCAGCCAATCATCACGGGGTCGGGGTGTGTGCCTGCTTAATACTTACTACTGTAGCAGTTCTCCTCCGGGCTACTGTTCTACTCGAGTATTAGTCTAGTCTACTGGTAGAGAGAAAAATTAGTAGTAGGAAGATTGCCCCGGGGTAGCCTTGGCGCCCTGATTTTTTAGGTAGTAAAGTAGTCTAGTAGTGAGGACTTCTAGCTTTCTCGCGTGAGGCAACTCCTTCGAAGCACGCTCCTGCAGAAAGTCGGCGTCTTTGATTTTGAAGTTTGAGCATTCAAAGTCTACATCAAACACAGGTGTAGCAACTCACCGTCCAACATGGACGGCATATATTGGATATGTATATATTCACCAATCATAATGTTATAGACTCAATTTATACTATCACGCAACCTGTTGTGCATATCTTCTCAACTGATCGGGAAAGCGAAGCATTTGTCGTCCCCAATATTGCATGTGGAGTTCCGTCGTGGCAGGATATTTTGTCAACATTGCGGTATCATCTTGCAATTTAAGAACCCACCCATCCGGTGTCTTTTCTGCTATTTGTTCCAACAACATTTGTACCGACTCGCAGGTCAAGTCGTCATCGGGGAGTGGTATGACATGATCATCGTTTCTGTTGTCGGCGCCGTCGTCGTCTTCCGTTTCCATGGTGTTATTATCTTCCTTTTTGACTCCTCCACCACCATGATGGCCAAGAGATTTCTTTAAACCCAGTGCATAATCCAAACGCGTTCGATGAATGATTCCCATGGTTTGCAACAGCAGCAACATGAACGTTCGTGCCTTGGAAACACTCTTTGGCAATTGCAAGAGTCGCGATTGGAGTACAAAATTGCCTCGTACCATGACAGCACAGGCATTGAGTGCCATTAACAAATCTTTCGGAGGCACGGTGGGTGGTAAGCTTTGTTGTAAAATCTTAAAAGGAATGGGCCAACCACCACACAACAGCGTTGTGACGTGCGCAGCAATGGCCGATAATTCGACTTTGATCATTTTATTCCAGCCTGTTTGCTTCCAGTCGACCAGATACGGCGAGTCAGTATTGCTGTGGTTGTTGTTCGATGCATTGTCCTTGACGGAAACAAGATCCACGGGACCACGATCGTACGTTCCACCACCACAGGGTAAATAATCCATACTGCGCACGTACGATGCCAGCGATGGCAGGGCACGTTGCTGCTGTTGCTGTTGAAGAGTTGTTGTTGTTGTTGCTTCCGCTCCTGAACGAACAATACCATCATCTGGCATGACCAAGGCATCTATTAACTCATTTTCATGAACTTTAGTGTTCAAGATGCTCGTATGACGCAGGGCTTCGGGACACATAATTTGGTTTCGCAAGGCTCGCAAAATGGATCGAACCTTTTCCTCGTCGTCGACGTCGCTGTCGTTGTAATTGATACCATTCGGATCATGCAGCAGCGGCAGGGGAGGAGGAGGATAATCCAATCCCATGACTGTTAGATGAATAAATCCTTCTCCATCTTCACTGGCCTTCTTGTAAGCGTAACTTGATTTACGAGCCATGGCAGCTCGTTCTGATTCTTTCTTTTGAAACATGACAGGTTTGCGTTCTTTTTCGGCCGCGGCAGCAGCAGCGGCAGCGACGGCAACTTGATCTTCCTCATCGATATTGTCCATCGATTGAGGATCCATTGCATCAATATGTGTAAAGGTAGGACGTAATTGGGTAATGTGTTGAAGTGGTGTCAAGTGAAAAGCCAGTCTTTCGTCGTCGTCGTCGTCCTCGTCCTCATTTTGAACGACGACGATCTTACCAATGGCCATGTGAGTCGAAACGGGTACAGTATGACTCTGATAGGTCCGACGTTCCAAATATTGTAACCCTTGTTGTTCCATCTTGTCAAATGGAATTGCTTGATCAAGTTCTAAAAGGTTGTGATGTGGTTTGTACCGTGCTTCCAGTGGTAAAGGTTCTTTGTTCATGGTTGTTGTTGTTGCTGGTGTTGGTTGGAGTGGAAATTGCAACAAATGCAATTGATGAGATAATTGAGTTGTCAAATAGACATCCATTTCACGAACAATTTCATCTTCTTCGTCTTCATCTCCATCGTCATTGTCATAAATAGTGGTAAAGTCTGTGTGGTCATCTTCTATTGCGTCTAAGGCTGCTTCTTCGTCTTCAACGTTTTCTTGCTTGACCACAGTTTTTGAGATCGTCGTCTTTTTCTTTTGGGATGGGACTGGCATGGAATATTGTTGGGTACCTGCGGTGAGTACGTGTCTTTGTGTTCTTGATATTGCTGTTGGCGCTGGATGAGGGTGGCTTTTTTGTCAGTGTTGTTGTTGTTGTTGTTGCATTACTATTTTTTTTTCATCATTATTTTTTGTGTGGCTCGAGAATCAGAATCGGTCACGCTCGTGATTCGAATGGATCTTGGGTTGGCTATTTTTTCTGCTGCTTTGATATTATTTTTTCTTTGTTATTGTTGACGTTGTTGTGAGAAAGGTCATTTTCGATTTCGTGTTTTCCTGTCGTAATAATAAGCCAACGAACAAACAACAACAACAACAACAAACAAGATTCTTTCGTGCACACACTTACTGTCTAAAGTTTATTGTTACAACAAATAAACTTCTCTGGAATAGTCAGAGAACACACTAGTACTCTAGCAGCCCTCCCCCTCCCCCTTGCCCCCCGGCAGAACCATCTCATTGCATCATGAAATCGTCATCCCGCCTGTGCATTCGGATTCTACAATTGCTGTTACTTCTCTCATCTTACTCGTACAATACAACCATTCTACTGCTTCTAAATGCTCAACAGGATGTTACGCTCAATGATGATCCTCAAGATTTACAGCATCCACATACCGAGGACTGTATTTGGACGGGTGGTGCTTGTGAATGGGATTATAATATGCAACCCATGAAAGCACAATTTGAACAGGGACGCGTGGAAACATTTTATGCCTACGTCGAACCACACGTGGCAACCTTTTACAATCAAACAACTACCGAATCCGACAAAAACGACAGAAACAACATTAACAATAACAATAACAATAACAATGATGGATCGATTACCACCAACGCTCTGATGATGAGAGCCAAACAACCAGATTTTCAAGGTCTTTTTATGAAATTTGTTAATTTGTCACCAAAAGCAATGCAATTACAGCTCCTGTCGGAACGTACTACGAGTGAAGTGTACAGTACGGTTGCCGATGTCGGTCCCTTCCAAGCGACAGGAACGACGGCTTATCCAGGAAATACATTCCAAGTCAGTCCTGTGCACAAACCGGACAAGATCGTCATGACATTTACAGTAGAAAAAGGACAGCACATTTATAGTTTTGAACCATTTCAAGGAGATTATGCCAAAGCGTACCAAAAATTGAATGCTGATGATTTTCAACATTACATGATACAGCACAATAATTTGTTATTTGCCGATCAGTACAAAGCAAAAACAAACAGAGAATGGTTGGCTTTGTACGGGCATCGATTTCCTCCCCGGTATCACATGTGGCCTGCAGAATACATGGGGCAGACGCATACGATATCAACCAAGGAAATTCATTTCGTGGAACATCCGTCACAGGAAGAACTGAACAAGGGCATTTCTTTGTACGGGCCCCGTCCAGAAGAAATTACTCGCAATCGGAAATATCGAGATACGCATCATACGCTCAATTTGACATTGACCGTCCTATCGGGGGCACCACGTATTTTTGAAATTCCTCATTTCGTTTCTGCCGCCGAGATTGATCATTTGTTGGAGGTTGCCAAGGAAAAATTACTCCTCGCAGCAACGACGGAAGAGGATGAAATTGTCCCATCAACAACAACAACAACGGAGGATCGAGCTGTACGGAGAGCAGCATCGACTACCAAAATTGGAAGACATCAATCCATTATTATGGATGCCATATACAGACGAGCTGCCGATGTGTTGCAAATTGATGAAAAGTTCTTGCGGTATCGTCGAAAATTAGAGATTCCTGAATTTGACGAAAGCAAAATTGGTATTGCCGAATCCTTGCAATTGGTCCATCACAGTGAAGGTCAGAAACATGTACGTACTTTTGCTGCTGTAAATAGAAATACTCTGTGGGGGAAATGACGTGTTTGTCCTTTTTCTTTGTGTTGCTATTTTTGTCTTTCGTCCACTCATACACATTTTTCCCAAACTAAATGTTGGCACTTTTTGTTCTCCTCTTCCGATCGCAGACACCACATCATGTAAGGAGCTAATCAAACAGCTTGATTCCTATCAGCTCGTTGTTTTTACATCGATCGTTCCACCCAAATACTAACTTGCCACCTTGCTCATTCTTTTGCTAACTGCTATTTTAGGACTTTGTGGTACCCGAACTGGTTCGCGGCCAACCTTGCAGGTACGCAACATTGATGTTTTACCTTAACGATGACATGGAAGGAGGAGAAACGTCCTTTCCTGTGTGGCGGAATGCAGAAACATCTAGTGCTTTGAAAATCAAACCAGAAAAGGGAAAAGCAATTTTGTTTTACAACATATTGCCGGATGGCAACTTTGATGAACTCGCCATTCACGAGGCTCTTCCTGTTACGCAAGGAGAAAAGTGGCTGGCAAACTTGTGGGTGTGGGACCCCGTCTTGGCCCACGCACCCCACCCATAAATTTATTACTACTACTCTACTAATCAAAGTTAGTAGCCCTACAAAGACTATAGAGCAAGCCATTAACTAATAAACGCCGTTTGCATCATTATTAAAAGAAATCGTCACATGGTTAAAATTAATAATTCATTAGAAAAGAAATTTTAAATTTAGAAAATTGATAAAAATTGCTGTTTACAAAATGAATTTGGAAAGATCCGTCTTCGTGGTAACATCCTTCAACCTATCCTGTACAATTGCTTTGGTAACAGTCATTGTTGTTCCAGGCTCACATTCGGCCGCCTCAAAACTCATGTCTTCCATGATGCGCTCCATAACAGTGTGCAAACGCCTGGCCCCAATGTTTTCAACCGATTTATTCAATTCGGCGCCCATTTTTGCAATCTCGCGAATAGCTTCATCCTCAAAAATCAATTCTACACCCTCTGTTTTCAACAATTCCACTTGTTGACGAATCATCTGCAGACAAGACGGGGAAAAAGATCAGTAAGCACTTTGAAAGGATCAACTTTCGACCAAGCAACCACAATCGATTGTCTCAGCTGCTATACTTACATTGGCTACGGGTTCGGTCAAAATTCGGTAGAGGTCATTTTCTGTCAGTCCCTTGAGATTCACACGGACTGGAAGACGTCCCTGTAATTCTGGCAGGAGATCGCTTGGTTTGACCGCATGGAAAGCACCGCTAGCCACAAACAAAATGTAGTCGGTTTTGATGTTTCCATGCTTGGTGTTGATTGTTGTTCCTTCCACCAGCGGAAGCAAATCTCTCTGAACGCCTTCGGCACTGGCATCGGCACTCTTTCCGAAAGAGTCGTTTGAGGTACAGATCTTATCAATTTCGTCAATGAAAACAATCCCCGTTTCTTCCACCGCGGTTATGGCTTCCTTTTTCAAATCCACTTCCGACAGGAGCTTTTCAATTTCAACTTCCAGGAGAATTTCTCTGGCTTCTGCTACTGTCACTTTCTTTTTCTCTGTTTGGGGTTTCTTGCCACCTGATCCTTGTGACATTATCATGGCCATGACTTGTGGTGGAATGGCGACAGTTCCACCCTCGCCTCCCTGCATATTAACTTCACCAGGTGGCTTGATCGGGACATCAATGCTCACTTCCTGATCCTCCATCATACCGTCTTTTAACATCTCTCGGAAGGATTCGCGAGATCGTGCAGTTTTGTCGCTATTATCATCTGTCGTCCCAGAGAGCAATGCCAACAAACGTTCTTCCACTTGCACTTTGGCCTTTTCTCTCATCTTTTCAGTGTGACGCTTTTTGGTCAGTTGTAGGGAAATATCCAACAAATCGGAAATGATTTTATCCACATCCTGGAACATAACAGAGGTGAAGAGGCCCAATTGAGCATAATTCATTGTCTGGAATAATATCAGTTATCACACCTTGTTTCCTGCCACACACAGAAACTTACTCTACCATGGTATCCGACTTCCGTAAACTTTGTAGCCTCTACCTTGATAAAGGGGGCATCGTTTAGCATGGCCATACGACGGGCTACCTCTGTTTTACCACATCCTACAATTTGAAAAGAAAAAGCAGCAGTAGTAGTAGCAGTAGTGGTAGCAGTAGCAGTCGTGTATTTGGTGAGTGAGATGAGATAAAATAAAAGCTACCTCAAGTGCCAACAAAATGAATAGTACATCATTCCAGAAGTTCAGCTTACCCGTAGGACCAACTAAAAGAACATTTTTGGGCATAATCTCCTTCCTAATATCATCGGGCAGATTGCGCCTCCGCCACCTGTTCCGCAGGGCAATGGCAACAGCCCTCTTGGCATCGTTCTGTCCGACCACGTAGTCGTCCAATTTCTTGACAATTTCCGATGGACGAAGATGATTCTTCAAGTCATTCTCATCTGAATTATCTGGTTCGGTAATAATTACAATGGAAGGCGGAGCTTCAACTTGTTTGGGTTGCGCCACGGAGGACAACCAGCGACTATCAAATCTGGGATTGACAAGCAAGGGACGAGGATGGAAACAAAATCCTCTACGGGAACTTGCGGCAGCTGCCTTCCAAGCGCTTCTGCTTACAGAGTTCAACATGATTATTATTTGATTCCTGTTTTGGTGTTGTGGTGCTGCAATGTTCGTTGTAGATAGAGTTTATTATAGATACTGCTACTTGTGAAAGAAATGTTAGATATTTACAGTAGCAATTACCATTAAGTTCTTTATTAGAACAGATCCGCTGTCAGTCTTCGGTGACCATCATCTGGGTGCTTCGCTCACATGCTGCGCTGTCTTCAGCTTCATTCGTTAGTAACCTTCGATTGTTGATTCCATTGTTCTTGCCGATGATGACGTACCTGGTATTATTTTATTCTTTTTCAAGCGCCTTTCAGAGACTTAAGGACATTTTGGTTTTTTCTTACTTATTCTTTTCTGAAAGAGTCAGCTGAGCCAACCCACATTGAGAGCTACAGATGAATTAGTCTACTACTCTAGTACTAGTGTCTAGTTTTACCCTAGAAGCACTCGTTCCTTCGACAATAGGACAGGCAGCTCATACGTTCGTGATCTCCAAGCGAAGAGACTCCATATCCGATCATAGGACCCTGCAATATCTTTCAGCTACCTACATTCTACTCCGATTAGACAGGCTCGAAAGCAGGAAGAACGACAAAACCATTCTGATCTTTATAAATAATGATTATAAAATTCTTGTCATGATATGAAGTACTTTTTAGTGGATTTTGCCTGTCGCATACATTGCAAAATATTTGTAAAAATAAAGCACAGGAAAACCAGATACTGCTAGCTACAACTCCATAATGATTTTCTTGGCTTCTGTGACTGACATCTCCACATCGGGTGGAGTAACATCTTCATCTTCATTACACATGGACAAGTCATCCGCAAAGGCCTCTGCGCCTGGTGGAGCAAAGAACTCTCTCACCATGGCTTCGTCGTGCACTATGACACTGGACGCCAAACGTGCCACCAATACTTTCAGGCGGTTCACGAAAGAATCACGCTGTTGCGAGCAAGAGGCTTCAAAAACGTAATCTTGTCCTTCGTGCGTTTTGATGCAACAAGTACGATCCAGGCGAGCAAAGGGATACAACTTGCGATCCAAACTGGCTGGTGCGACGACCGACACAATAGTAAGCAATTGAATTGAGTACGGTGTACGAGAAATGAGACTAGTGCCTGCCTGGAAAGCTTGCCGCCACGCAAATTTAGGAAAGACGACAATATTATCCAATTGAGAGCCCGATTCAAACCATCCCGTAATCGACTTTGGCGGCAATAGCTTTGTTGAACGACCATCGTGATCCCTTTGGGGTGCTTGATGCCAAATCATGCTGACACGTTGTTCTGTGGCGTGCTGAAAAAAAAAAACAGCAAGAGACGGGGGAAAAGGCATATAAGAACATTAGGATTATTGTGTCAACTTCAGATTTTCTATCTGCAACTTGACTCTTGCACGTACCCGAATAAACTGTCGTACGGCTGCATCGTTGTTCAAATCGGGGGTTTCTAAGATAGACCTGGGAGAGTCAGAGTCAAAGAAGGAGCTTAACCTCTGCACTGAATGCCTGGATACCCTCGGGCAGTTAATCTCCGAATCTGAATCTGCGTGCACATCCAAGTTCAGAGACATGGGACGATTCCTCTTAAACCTGGGAGTGACTGGTGCCATGTCGGGATCGCTATCATAATATGCTGCCGGAGCGGAAGGCATTCGGATGTATGAAAGTGGTTTTTTATGCGAGTTTTTGGTAGCAGCTTCAGATTTAGACAATTTCAGAGGCAGGGCAGCCTCGCGGGAATGCCACTGCTTGCGAATTTGGTCAATGTACTCCGATTTGCGCTGTTTTTCATCAAGGGTACTGGCTCGATTGTGAATAGCGCGAAGTCGACTCTCTGAAGTTCTTCTTTCAGGAGACGCATCCCACTGTTGGGGAATACAAATCTTGTCGGGAGTCCATGCATCTGTGCAGTTTTGACCTGGAGGGCAAGTTGCCGTGAACGAACCGGTTTGAACATTATGTGACGTTTTGTTTGCGATCGAATCTTTTTCCACATTCTTGTTGCTTGAATGAGTCGAGGACTCCAGTATGACATCAAAGGGACAAAAGAATCGAACGAATCGATCTGAAAGACAGCCTTCATTGTTAAGCTTGGATGGTGGAGCGGGCACTGGTTGTGACCTTGGCTTGAATGATACTGTTGTTGTCTTGGGAGAACCCAGTGAATTGGGAGATCGGCTTTCACAGGATTCCATGCTGCAAGCTTCAAGAGATGGCATCTGATCAAAGGTAAACTGCTTGACATTCTTGGCTCGAGGTGTTTCGCAAGCTGAAGAAAGACGTCCAAACTTCGGCTTTGCTTGCATTCTCTGTTGGCCATTTCGAGTATTCTCCTTTGTGATGGCCTCCATGTCCACCTGCAGTCTACTCTTTCGTTAGGCCAGACTTTCGACAGTGCTCAACAACGACGAATGATAAATGGTCGTTGTCTCCGGCCACTTGCCCTATTCTTACAGCACGGCCTTGAAATAAGAAGTGGATATCTTCGATTGCTGGAGTTGCGATGTTATCAATATTGTATGTTGTTATGCGGATGGAGGAAAAATAATTATAATAAAGAGATGTCAATGAGCCAGGCGAGCTGTATCCTTTTATTAAGTACGAAACGAGCTTCAGTGTTTCATAAGTCCTTTTTTAAGTTTTAATTGACGTTGTATCCAAGACTTCTGGCCAAAAATTAGTAGTCAGTCAAGTAGCGAGGAAATAGTGTTCAAAGTCTCAGGATAATAGTAGCGCCCCAACTGACATCAGGCGACTACAAAGACTAAATAGTAGAAGTGACGCAGCAACGTGTTCCTCTATGGGGTTTTCCGAACAGTCAAGAGTGTTCTGATGTTCCGTCGACACAGATCGCGTCAAAACACCTTGACCATGATGTTGTTCTATCATCTGACAATGTTCTTTTTTATCGCTCTTGTTTCGCGGATGGCGCAGCTCGCAAGTACTCAGTAATGAAACTCAAATAGATCAACCCAATGATGTGCGACGGACTACTGTTTTTCTCTTCATAATATTGTTGAATAAGTACTCTAGGTACTACTCTGAGTATTACGTAAGAGCCAGCGTTCACAGTGCATAACAACTAAATTGACAACTGATCTGCGCAATCGAAAGTTACGAAGATTCATCCCGTTTGGGTCTCGTTTGCATATTATCATTCTTGCCGAGTTGATGGGGGCGTTTGGTCAACTCTTTGCATGTTGATGAAATCGTTTGAAAAGTATGCTGGGTGACTGTCCTGACTACCGGGTCTCCCCTCCAAGCCAGCACAGCATGATTGACTTGTTCAACAATACGTCATTGGGTGCTTCCCCTTGGATACTTCAAAGCTCAAATTTCAACAGTTTTTCAAGACAAATTGGCTCAATGGCATCGGCCAGTGGTCGAGCCAACGTTAGTCAATTCTTCGCTGGTCCGTCAAATCTTTGAAACAACCATGGTTGGTGACCATCCTAGCTAGTTAGAGTCCTCAGCAATGAACCAATACAGCTACCCTCAGTACCAGCACAGTATGATTGACATGTTTAACAATACATCATTAGGTGTTTCCTCTTTGATACACTAAACCTCGGATTTCAATGGTTTCAAGGAATTTAGCTTCCATGGCATCAGCCAGTGGTTGAGCCTCCGGAATATTCCCATTGACGCAAGCCACGTTCGACCAGAAGCGGTTGGAATAATAGTCCATCCAACATCCTGTTATTCTCCAAATGTGCCCATTACGTCCAGGCCAATAGCATTGAAAGTTTTGCGTTTCCAAATATTCCAGGGCATCCTTGAGTGGTTGTCGGCGCCATGCGCCCTTCCGATTGTACTCAAATTCCAAATAGTGCACTTGCTTGGACAATATTTGATCGGCTCCTTTCAGCACTTCAAAATCATAGCCCTCAACATCGACGCTCAAAAAGTGTATCTGCGGTTTGTGAGGTAGCGAGCCAACGTAGTCATTCAGCGTATAAATTGGGATTTGGCGGCACTTATTTTCATCACTACTCGTTTCCTCGCATTTCATGACATCAATTCCTTGGTTTTCAGTTCCAAGTGGAATGTCCCTTGGAACTTTGATAGTCCCCGGTTGATATGACACAGCTGCCTCTTCTAGCACCAATTCGTTGGTGTATCCGATTTCCAACTTTGCTCGGGCAAGCTGCGCAAACGTTGTGGACAAGGGTTCAAAGCAGTACACCTGGGCCTGGCGGTGCGGGGCATTGGAACTGTTCTGACCTTCTTTTATATGGAGGCCCGTCGTGGTACTTTCTCGCTCGAATTGCGCACAGCTGCTGCCCGCAAACTTTGCAGAAGTGCCATTCGACAAGACTCTTTTCCATTGATCGACGCTGAATTTTTCAGGATTTCGACTGCCCAAACGCAGGCTATTAATCGCATCAATCGCTTTGTTGCAGCCCACAAAAAAGGACAAAAAAGGTACTTCGTCGTTGTGACCATCCACTGTCACGCTACTACTAGTAGAAACTGTTCAAAAGTGGTCTTCCAGCCAGCCAGATTCTGGACAACTGGTAGCAGCACTGAAGGAACAATCGCTAGTCCAAGGCTGGTTGGCAAATTGAATGCACCGATTACTGGGCAACTGCAATTGGATTTTGTCTAATTGTTCCGGTGTGCATTTGGGTGGCCGAAATAAAGACGTAGTTAATGTGTTGTTGTTATGTTGATGTTGATGATTGTTGTGAGGTTCTTGTTTCTTGTTATCAACGCTGCTCGGAACTGTTGACCAATTCCACGGTACATGTTCACTATGCAGTTCACGGTGTCGTGCATTCAACTTATTCAAAAAGCTGTGGAAGTTTTGGAATACGGCCAACCAGGATCCTACCGCGACAACAAGGAGAATCAGATATGTACCGACATGATTGTCGCGTTCATACCCCGCCTTCTTCGTTTTCGTTTTCGTCTTCACCATATGACTATTTGACTTGCGCGCCAGTTACTTTGATGGTATAGTGTATCATTTGGAATTTTTTATTTACCATCCGTTGCAACGTTGCAACTTGTCGTTGGTTTGGTAAACCTTTTCCACTACTTTGCTTGTATTGCAAAAAATAATATAATATTGAGATTCGGACTCTAGCAGGAGTACGGTCGTTCGATGCCAACGTCCAAAGGCTTTTGAAGCTGGTACAGAAACGGTTATTGGTTCAGTGTGTCTTTCAGTCGCCAAAACACAATTCAGTAGAAAAAAAAAGAAAACCGCAAGTGGAGCGTGCGGTCCTTTTTATGCCCGCCGACTTTAGGGTTATACTAGGGCTCTATTTACTACGAGCGAACGCTACCGCGTTCTCTCGACTATGCCAGCTCTCTAGGGCTACGTTCGGCTAGGTAGGGTGGTTTGGAGAAACTCGGCAATTTACTAGGGCCG
>Ga0100380_10005846_pt1 | contig 12633 bp, 10 predicted proteins | sample CryGeymeta201504_FD_80417 | JGI IMG/M metagenome (GOLD analysis project Ga0100380, IMG submission 80417) | Groundwater microbial communities from Crystal Geyser aquifers in Utah, USA - Crystal Geyser metaG 2015-04 | ecosystem: Environmental > Aquatic > Deep subsurface > Groundwater | place... | reverse complement strand
CGGCCTACCCATAACCCCCCAAATCCTGTACCATATTCCTATTCAAAAAATAGGAAACCCTCATGGTAGAAGTGAGCAATTATTCACCAAGAAAAACCAAAGATCCCAAAGTTGATGGATTAAAAATACCACCACAATCGATTGAAGCGGAGCAATCCGTTTTAGGTGCGGTGATGATTGATAATGATGCCTGGGATCATGTGGTTGAACGTGTCACTGAAAAAGATTTTTATCGTTATGAGCATCGCTTGATTTTCAAAGCGATAACACACTTAGTCAGTAAGAATCATCCATTCGATGTATTAACTTTATCAGAAGCCTTAAAAGAATTAGGTGAGTTAGAAAACATTGGTGGTGAGGTTTATTTATTCGAATTAACGAAAAATACCCCTAGTGCGTCTAATGTGAAAGCGTATGCCGATATCGTGAGAGAACGCTCAGTGTTACGCCAATTAATCGGTGTTGCCAATGAAATTGCCGATACCGCATTTAATCCCGAAGGGCAAGCGTGTTCCGATTTGTTAGATATTGCAGAGCGCAAAGTTTTTGAAATTGCAGCGACTGATATGCGTGGCAAAGGCCCACAAGATATCAAAGATATTCTTGGCGTTGCCATGGAACGTATTGATACGTTATATCATTCACAAAAACCAGTTACTGGTCTCGAGACGGGGTATTATGATTTTGATCGCATGACGTCCGGGTTACAAGAAGCCGATCTGGTGATTGTTGCGGGTAGGCCATCCATGGGTAAAACAACATTTGCAATGAACATCGCAGAGTATGCCGCCATTAATTCCGGTAAACCTATTTTAATCTTCAGTATGGAGATGCCAGGCGATTCATTGGCAATGCGTATGATGTCATCGTTAGGGCGTATTGAACAGCAAAAAATTCGTAGTGGCCGCTTAGAAGATGAAGATTGGCCACGCATAGGTTCAGCAGTTGCAATGCTATCAGAAGCGCCGATGTTTATTGATGATACGCCGGGTTTAACGCCGAGTGAATTACGATCGCGAGCCAGAAGATTAGCGCGCGATCGCGGACAATTAGGGTTAATTGTCATCGACTATTTGCAATTGATGCGCGTACCTAATTTAAGTGATAACCGTACTGCTGAGATTTCAGAAATTTCGCGTTCATTAAAAGCATTAGCCAAAGAATTAAGCGTACCGGTAATTGCGTTATCGCAGCTAAATCGTAGTTTAGAGCAACGTGCCGATAAGCGTCCAGTGATGTCGGATTTGCGTGAATCTGGCGCGATTGAGCAGGATGCCGATTTAATTAGCTTCATTTATCGTGACGAAGTTTACCATCCTGAAACACGTGATAAAGGTATTGCCGAAATTATTATTGGTAAACAACGAAATGGTCCAATTGGTAAAGTGCGTTTATCATTTATGGGGCGTTATACACGTTTCGAAAATTTAGATGAGCGCTATGTGGGAGATGCAGAGTGAGTCATTGTGTTGTTGCTCATATCGATCTTGATGCCTTACAACATAATTTAAAAAAAGTGCGCGAATATGCACCCAAAACCAATGTATTAGCGATGATTAAAGCGAATGGTTATGGCCATGGTTTATTGACTGTTGCTAGTGCGCTTGATGAAGCGGATGCATTGGGGGTGGCTAGGATGCATGAAGCGGTGCAACTCAGAAAAGCTGGCGTTAAAACACCTATCGTTTTAATGGAAGGTTTTATTGATGCTGAAGAATTACCTTTATTAGCTGAATATGATTTAGGGACGGTTATTCATAGTGAATATCAGTTAAAGTTTTTAGAAGAGGCAGATTCATTTCATTACCCTTATGTATGGATAAAAGTCAATACAGGCATGAACCGTTTAGGATTCCCTGCCGAAACATTATCAGACGTTTATCAACGCTTGCAAAACATTAAAGGCATTCAACAAATTAAGGGGGTGATGACCCACTTCGCCTCAGCCGATGAAATAGATAACCCAGCAACATCAGAGCAAATTTATTTATTCGATGAAATCACTAAAGACATGCCGATCGAAAAAAGTTTAGCAAATTCAGCTGGCATCATCGCCTGGACAGGTGCGCAAGCCGACTGGGTAAGACCCGGGATTATGTTATACGGTGTAAGCCCATTTGCAGATAAAACAGGTGAACAGCTAGGTTTAAAACCAGCGATGACATTAAAATCACAAATCATTGCAATGAACCATTGCAAAAAAGGCGATAAAGTTGGATATAACGGCATTTACCAATGTGATGAAGATATGCCAGTCGGTGTAGTTGCCATTGGTTATGGCGATGGATACCCGCGCTATTTACGCGAAAAAACCCCAGTACTCGTCAATGGTATAGAAACAGAAGTTATTGGCCGCGTCTCTATGGATATGATTACCGTTGACTTGCGCCCAATCAAAAATACAGCGATTGGCGATCCGGTTATTTTATGGGGTAAAGGATTGCCGGTTGAATGCATTGCACAAGCGGCGCATACCAGCCCATATGAATTATTAACCGGTGTGACAAGTCGTATTGTTTATTTGTAATATTTTATTGTCATGCCAGCGCAGGCCTGTCCTGAGCTTGTCGAAGGGCTGGCATCCAGGCAAAAAATATCGTCTCGAAGGGTAACGGAAAATATCTCCTTAGGACAGGACTTGCCTCGCCCGAGCAGTTTGTTATGCGCCTCAAAAACAGTTAAGCAATTTCTCAGTATCATGATGCTCAAACGCATTTTCCATTCGTTTTATTTCTTCTGCGGTTAAATGGTGTGCTTTAGCAATCTTTCTCCATTTTTTTAAGCTTTTGGCTAATTTCTGTAAATGTGCATTAATTTCTTTGTTATTTAATTCAAAATATTCAGCCATCTCGATACACTTATCTAGAGATGGTTTTGTTTGATAACCATCATAAGATAATTGGTGATTACGTTTTTCATACTTAAAGTTTACTGGATTAATATCATAAGCCGGTGATAGTTGCCATCCAATTTTATTTCTTAGAAATGCATGATTACGTAAGTGATCATCAATATTTCCAATTAAAGTATAAAAAGTCATTCTTAACCATAGTTCTGACTTATCTACTTTGGGTTGAGATGAGTAATATGAAATAGCATCAGCTAGCTCTAAATAACTTGCATCATGACTATTAGTTTCATTTCGTTCTAATATGGTCATTGCAGACATAAAAGGTATGCGATTTTTATTCAAACGATCAAAACGTTCGACTAATAAAATAGGGCGTTCTGATTGATGATTTAAGAGCTGGAAATTTGTTGTTTTTATTCCTACTTCATTTGCAAGAGCTAAAGCAGTTGCTTCCCATAAATTAATGCGTTCAGAGTCGTTATTAGATTGAAACTTTGCAATATAAAGTTTTCCATTATCTCCAATAGAGACTTTGGGATGTGCTCCTCCAAGAGATGAGCCTGGTTGTGCAATTAAAGCTAATTCTTCAGTAGTTTCTTCACCAGCTTCTAAATGGCGGGCAGCTGTTTCTAGTTCGCGTAATTGAAATAGTTTGGGCATCTCATGATGATTCGCCAGATATATCGTTGGGTTTTCGGAATCACTTAGACGTAACGCTCCCATTCGCATAAAATCACTAACGCCAAGCATATAATCGCTTTCGCTTAAAAAAGTGTGATGTAAACGATTTTGAACTAATCTACCCCATCTGTCCGGCGATATATCTTGAAATACACCCCACAGTTTATCGCTTCGATATGGCATGTTGGCAGCTAACTCTAATGCGGGATCAATTGCAAAATTTTGAGACGAATGAATCCAATCATTATGATAAATAAATTGATAAAATTCGTGTCCACGCGATTGATAAATTTCAAGTGAGCCAATATCAAGTTGTTTACTAGCAATGGTTAGCGTGACATTAATTTTTTTCATTCGGCAATCTCACTCTCTTAGGTAATTGCTCGTCCATGATATTGAGTCCTAGCGGGTCATTGGCTCTATCAATTATTTTTTCTAAGTCATCTATTTTGCCGAGCACATACAAAGCCATGGCGTAGTTGCCCATGCTAACACTCGGATCGCCTTTTTCGATTTTGCTAAGTGTGACGCGAGTAATACCAATACGTTCAGCCATTAGTTGCGTGGTAATACGTCTACGTTTACGCGCGGCTTTAATATCAGCACCTAGTTTTTTTAAGGCTTTTTCAACTCTAAAAGATTTCATAATGTAAACCAAAATATACAATAACTTGACTTATTGTATATTATAGCATGCATTAACTCTCGCTGCAAAAATTAAACAATTAACATAATAACCTGTTAACAAACCAGCTCATGCCGGATCCGCCTTCGGCTTGATCCGACCTACGTATTTATAATGGTAACAAATTCATGCAATCATTATAAAACTAACTTTGGTGCAGGCAACGGTTCTAACGCTGGGTGATTTTCATAACTCTTTTGATATTGCTGCAAATCAGGATGTGTGAGCATTTGTTTGATTTCATCTTTTAATTGCGAATTATGTTGATGTTCGCGAATCAATACATTTTTAATATGTTTTTCATCATCGTTCAACGCTTCAATTACTTGATGTTCATCAACACATTTTTGATACGCTAATTGATATGCTTGTGATATTTGTTTATCTTTTTTGGCTTGAAACCCTGTAATAATCGCACTAAAAATAAGGCCAGAGACAATATATGGTGTTTTAACAACCAATACTAAACTTGCACCTTGAAAAGTCATTAAAGCAAATAAGCTACCGAAACTTAACACAGTAAAATCAACAAAATTAGATACCGTATGTGATGGTGTTTCAATAGGGATATGTTCTTTTTCAGCTATATTTTTTTCTTCAATTACTTTATGTTCTTGTTTTTGATGAGCTCCGTGTTTTAAATGTTTATGCTCGGTATGTTTATGTCCTGGGTGCAGATGTTCTGTATGTTCGTGAGTCGGATGTGCATGCTCTGGGTGCGGATGTTCTGCATGTTCGTGAGCCGGATGTGCATGCTCTGGGTGCGGATGTTCTGCATGTTCGTGCGCGGCATGAGTATGCTCTGGGTGCGGATGTTCTGCATGTTCGTGCGCGGCATGAGTATGCTCTGGGTGCGGATGTTCTGTATGTTCGTGCGTGGCATGTGTGTGTTCAGGGTGTGGATGTTCTGTATGCTCGTGCGCGGCATGTGTATGCTCGTGAGCAGAGTGAACATGTTCTGTATGTTTATGTTCAATGTGTTCATGTAATGGATGTAAACTTTCAGCATATTCATGGATTGGATGAGGCGGTTCAATATCTTGATGTCTAGCTGCATATATTTTTTTACGATAATCATACCAGGCTTTATTTTTTTGAAATAAACGTACACGTGCTTCATGTAAATCTTTCGGTAAGGTAATTTCATTAAGTAAAGCAACTTCGCTACTGCTATCACTACCACCCTCAGCGCCAGTTTGTCCTTGGAGATTAAATATTTTTTTATGTTGTTGCTTGTGAAATAAAGAATAATGATTAAACGCTTCTTCAATTTTGTCATCTTCTTGTTGCAATTGATTTTCGCTTTGAATTTTTTGATGCAAGAATTTTTTAAAATTATTTAATTTGCTATTCGCATCACGAAAATACGTAATAACTTCTTCGTAATATTTTAAGGATTGCTTAATGGCTTTTTGTTCATTTTTAAGATTTGTTGCAGTTGTTTTGAATTGAAACGTTTTTTGCTCTTTTTTAACATTCCTTTTCCAAATTTTGCTGACGCGATAAACACCCAAAATAGCCAGCAGTACGCCGGTAATTAAAAGTGTGATTGGTAGTGCGAATATCTGTGTGAGCATGGCATTCCCTTTTTGTTTATGTAGGTCAGGTTAGCGGCGTAACCTGACAAATTATTTTGGTAGATTACGCTATTGCTGTGCAATATCTAATCTACCCTACAATATAAATTATAGTATGATTATTAGAACAATAATTCGATATTCGTCTCTTCACCCTCAAAAACACGATCTTTTTCTAAGTTGATGAAGTCCCATAAATTTTTATCCATTAGCTGGCTAGGCTTAATCATAGATAACGCATGTAAAATGTTGCTAGGGATTTTAGGATTGGTTTCAGCCATTTTGTGAATCAACGCTTTGGTATGCGCACGTTTGAGATTGCTTTGTGAACCGCATAAATTGCATGGAATAATCGGAAAAGCCATTTCTTTTGCATATTGAATAATATCTTTTTCTTGGCAATATACTAAAGGCCTAATTAAAATATGACGCTTATTATCGGTTAATAATTTAGGCGGCATGGAACTCACGCTGCCATTGTAAAGAATTGACATTAAAAAACTGGTAATCAAATCATCACGATGATGGCCTAACGCAATTTTGGTGAAACCATGCTCTTCGGCATAACGGTAAATAATGCCGCGACGTAGTCTTGAGCATAAAGAACAATAAGTTTTATTTTCAGGCACTTTGTCTTTAACGATTTTGTAGGTATTTTCGCTATGGATTGTGTAGAGAATATTTTTATTGTCAAGATAAGCGCGTAAACCGCTATCGTCCCAACCCGGTTGGCCTTGATCTAAGGTAAACGCGTGGATAGTAAAATCTATTTTAGCGCGCAAGCGCAATTTATTCAGCATAATCAACATAGTATACGAATCTTTACCGCCAGATAAGCATACCAGTACTTTATCACCGTGTTGAATCATATTGTAATCGGCAATGGCTTTACCGGTGTAATGTAATAATTTTTTCTCAGCTTTTGAATCCATAATGATGTTCACTTTATTTGCAACAAGCGCTATATAATCATAAAGAAAGGATGGTTGCAAGCTATGATTAATATTTAATCAGTACTAGCTAAAAGATGGTGTCAGGTAGGTCGGCTCAAGTCGCGATAGCGGCGGAGCCGACAACGAAACAAAAGGTTACTCAATAACAAGTAACCCTTTATACATTCCCATCTGACAGGTAAATGCATACTTGCCTGATTTATCGATGTTAAGTTCGATAGTTTTAGCTTTGTGTAAGGGCAATTGCGCGCTTTTATCCAAATCTTTAAAAATAACATATTCAGAGCAAGGGGATTCATCATCGCGGATGAATTCCAGCGTAATTTTTTGATTAGCATTCGCTTTAATCGTTGCGGGTTCATAAACGCCATTATGTACGTGAATTGTGATTTTATTATTGGTAATATTTGTGGCTTTTTGTTTTGCAAATAAAAACCACCACAGAATAAAGGCGATTAACAGAATGCCGATGAAATTAATTAAGATAGCCATTTCTTTTATCTCCTTGTATTGCACGTCATCCCGAGCGTAGCGAGGGACCTCCAGTCAAATGGCACGGTTTTCTGGAGATCCCTCGCTACGCTCGGGATGACGAGAACACCCTTAAATTTTACGTTTAAACAATCTCAACCGATTCGCATTACTCACCACAGTCACTGAAGACATCGCCATCGCAGCACCTGCAATCATTGGATTTAATAAAATCCCTAAAAAAGGATACAAAATACCCGCAGCAACTGGAATACCTACACCATTATAAATAAACGCACCAAATAAATTTTGTTTAATATTACGCATAGTCGCTTTTGAAACGCTAATTGCATCAACAACCCCAAGAATAGAATTACGCATTAATGTCACATCAGCACTTTCAATCGCAACATCCGTACCCGATCCAATTGCAAAACCAATATCCGCTTGCGCTAGCGCTGGCGCATCATTAATACCATCACCAACCATACCAACAATATTGCCATGCCGTTGTAATTCTTTTACTTTATTCGCTTTATCCTTAGGTAATACTTCAGCAAAAACATGCGTAATTCCGATTTTGTTAGCAACAGCATTTGCCGTTTGCTCGTGGTCACCGGTGAGCATGTAAACAGTAATACCTAATTTTTGTAATTGCTTAATCGCATCAATTGAATCTTCTTTAATCGGATCTGAAATACTAATAGCGCCAAGTAATTGTTTATCCCTTGCAATATAAATAACCGTATGACCTTGAGATGATAAATTATCAGCTTTACTTTCCAGAGCAGAGCAATCAATACTTTGTTCGTGCATTAATTTTCTGTTACCTAAAAATATTAATTGATTGCCAATAGTGGCTCTTACGCCATATCCAGCAATTGCACTAAAATCACTAATCGGTTGCAAATGGAGATTTTTATTTTTTGCGTAATTAACTATAGCCAATGCCAAAGGATGTTCAGATTGTTGCTCAATACTGGCCGTAATAGAAAGTAATTCTTCTTCAGTAACATCACCAAGCGGTATAATATTCGTTAATTCAGGATGGCCTTTGGTAATCGTCCCTGTTTTATCTAAAACAATGGCATTTAATTTGCTTGCTGTTTGTAAGGCATTACCATTACGAATTAACACCCCATATTCAGCAGCTTTACCCATACCCACCATCACAGAAATAGGTGCTGCTAAACCTAACGCACAAGGACAGGCAATGATTAATACGGTCATGCCGGTAACAACCATATAACCAACAACCGGTACAGCCGCACTGAAATTAAACCAAATTAATGCAGTGAGCACAGCAGTAACCATCACAGTCGGTACAAAATAAGAAGAAACGACATCAACGAGTCGTGCAATAGGTGGTTTAGTATTTTGGGCTTGCTGTACCATATCAATGATGTGTGCCAAAGCAGTATCTTTACCGACACGCGTTGCTTTAAATAAGAAACTACCGCTTTTATTAATGGTACCACCAATAACGTCATCATTAACTCGTTTACTAACAGGCATAGGTTCGCCAGTGATCATCGCTTCATCAATACTTGATTCACCTTCGACGATTGTGCCATCAACAGGGATTTTTTCACCAGGTCTGACACGAATAATATCATCAGCAACAACTTCCTCGATGGGAATATCTTTTTCTTGATTATCTTTTGCAACACGCGCTGTTTTTGCATTTAAGCCAATCAACCTTTTAATGGCTTGGGATGTTTTACCGCGTGCTTTGATTTCGAGTGAAGCGCCAAAGTCAATTAAACCAATAATGATTAATGCCGCTTCAAAATAAACATGGCGCGCAAGTTCAGGTACGATGGTAGGAATGATCACTACCAGCATGGAAAACACCCACGCAGTACCTGTGCCTAATGCAACTAACGTATCCATCGTTGATTGATGATTTTTAAAAGCACGCCATGCATTACGATAAAGATGGCCACCGGCATACATCATAATGCCAAGTGTAATTAATCCTATCACAAACCAAAATGCTCTTTCAGAAAGGGTTTGCACGCCAGGCAAAATATCAATGAAATCGCCGATTAACAAAATAGCACCGGCAATACCTGCTACAGCTGCCTTGATTAATAGTTTTTTAGCGTGAATAAATTCTTCTTGTGCTTGTTGTTCTGTGGCATTTTCATCGGCAAGTTTGGCGCCATAGCCTAACGATTCAATCGCATTGATAATAATGTCAGGTTCGACCTGGCCAGAGACAAGTAGTGTTCGTTCTGCAAAATTGACTTTTGCTTCTGTGACATGCTCAAGCGCATTGAGGTTATTTTCAATGGTTTTGACGCAACTTGCGCAGGAAATGCCGGTAAGGATGTATTTGGTGTTAGTGCTGTCCATTATTTGCCCTGATCTCCATGCTGCTTTTTACCCCTAATCTATTAATCATAACACTTGATATGAATTAAGGAAGGGTGAAGGGGTTATCGAGGATGATAAATTTTTTTGGTTACAGTACAATAAATTAAGGCATTACTTACCCTCTCCTGTCACTACGTGACATCCTCTCCCGTAAACGGGAGAGGAAAAAATTTGTTCCCCTCTCCCGCTGGCGGGAGAGGGGTTAGGGGAGAGGGCGACAAAAACATCAGGGAACCAGATGACTAAATATCTCGTATTTGTAATCATTATCGCAGCGCTCGTCCTGTTTATTTGGGGACGTTGGCGTTACGATGTCGTTGCGATGCTGGCATTAATGGCGGTAGTAGCTGTTGGCGCTGTGCCTTTTTCTTATGCATTTAATGGATTTAGTAACCCAGCGGTTGTAACTGTTGCTGCAGTCATGATTATTAGTAGAGCTATTACTGATTCCGGTATTGTTGATGATTGCGTACGCTATATTGCACCCATGGCCGAGGGCAATATCATTACTCATATCGCAATCTTGACGGTGATAGCTGCAATATTATCGGCATTTATGAATAATGTCGGTGCCTTAGGTTTAATTATGCCGGTTGCAATCCAATCAGCAATCAAAACAAATCGCTCCCCATCAATACTTTTAATGCCTATTGCATTTGGTTCTATCTTAGGTGGGATGACTACCCTTATTGGTACGCCGCCTAATATTCTTATTTCAACTTTTAGACATGACTATTTGGGGCAAGGTTTTGGCATGTTTTCATTTATGCCTGTTGGCGGTATTGTTGCAAGCGTGGGTGTTTTGTATTTGATCCTCATCGGATGGCGATTATTACCACAACCCAAAAAGAACAAAACCAAATCCATCGATCAATTATTTCAAATTGAAGATTATTTTACTGAGGTAAAAGTTAATCCTGACTCTAGCATTATAGACAATACAATTGCTGAAATTGAAGAACAAGCGAGCGTTGTTATTTATGCATTGATACGTAACAATCGTAAAAAAGTAAATCCAGGGGAAAATGAAAAAGTTCGCATTGATGATATTTTGGTGATTGAAGCTTCTCCTACCGAATTAGATAAATTAGTTTCTAGTGCTAAATTACAATTAGTTGGTAGCAAGGCTTTATCACCCGAAGTATTAAGCCATGAAAATTTAGCGGTGATGGAAGCAGTAGTGATGCCAGGTTCAAGAGTGGAAGGGCGTACACCACAGCGGTTAAAATTACGTACGCGCTATGGTTTAAATCTACTTGCGATTGCGCGTAAAGGACAGGAAATACATCAGCGATTGAAGAATGTTAGATTATCCGTCGGCGATGTTTTATTAATGCAAGGTGAGGAAGCTACTTTACGTGATAGCATTGCTGAAATTGGATTTTTGCCAATCGCTAAACGTGGTTTATCAATAGGTACACCGAAAAGAAAATATTTATCGATAATTATATTTTTAGTTGCTTTGATTGCCACAACCTGTGGCTTATTACCTATTCAAATTTCATTTGCTGGCGCGGTATTAGCAATGATTTTGTTTAATGTTATTACGATTCGTGGCGCGTATGAGAGCATTGACTTAAGTATTATTGTTTTATTGGGCGCGATGATCCCTGTGGGGGGAGCAATGGAATTAACTGGTGGCGCGCAATTATTAGGTGCGACTATTGTGCAATACGTTGGTAATATGCCAGTTGCGGTTATCATCGGCGCAATTATGTTAGTGACAATCGCATTAACCGATGTTATGAATAATGCGGCAACTGCAGTGTTAATGGCGCCAATTGCTGCCAATATTGCAACAGCATTAAATTTCAATGTTGATCCATTTTTAATGACAGTTGTTGTGGGAGCTTCAAGTTCATTTATGACGCCTATCGGGCATCAAAATAATACTATTGTGATGGGGCCTGGTGGTTATAAGTTTGGTGATTATTGGCGTATGGGTTTGCCTTTAGATGTGATTGTTGTGTTAGTTGCGATTCCTTGTATTTTACATTTTTGGCCGGTTTAATCGATTTTTACAAAAATATCATTGCCTTCTATTTTCGTTGCATACGTTTCTACATCTTCATAGGCCGGCGGCATGGTAACGGCGCCAGTTTTAATGCAAAAGCGTGCGCCATGCAAAGGACAAACAATTTCACCGTCTTCAACTTCACCACCTTCAAGCGGTGCTTCTTGGTGAGTGCATTGATTTTTTAATGCATAAAAACCATTATCTAATTTAAATAGTAAAATTGATTCGTCTGCAATATCTAATGCGATGTAACTGCCTTCGGGGATTGCATCAATTGTTGTTGCTTTGTGCCAGGTCATGGATACCTCTTATCGGGCAAGGCTTGTTCTCGCCCCTACAATATTTAAAATTTTTTCAACTGCTGCAGATTTACCATAATTATCTAATTGTTCTGGCTCAACCCATACGGCATCATCATCAGCGATCATATTAAAAATAACATTATCGACTTGATACACTTCAATATCCAAATGATAATGAGAAAATGTATGTCTAAATGCAATAATACTTTCAGGTTGTTTTATCTGTATATTGGTTTGCGTTAACCACGCATGCATTGCATCTATTGTCTCAAATTCAGGTAAACTCCACAAGCCGCCCCAAATGCCAGTAGGTGGGCGTTTACGTAATAAAATCGCGTTATTTTTATTTTTTATGACTAACATAATTGCGGATTTAACAGGCATAGCCTTTTTAGGTTTGTTATTAGGAAATTGCGTTGGATTATCTGTTTGAAAACCTAAGCATTTTGATTGCAAAGGACATTGATTACAATTTGGTTTTGAGCGTGTGCAAACCGTGGCACCCAAATCCATCATAGCCTGTGTATAATCGCGAACACGTTGTCGAGGCGTTAATTGTTCAGCGAGTTCCCATAATTGATTATCAATGTCTGGTTTGCCAGGCCAACCTTCAATCGCAAAATAACGCGTTAAAACACGTTTGACATTACCATCTAAAATAGCTGCACGTTGTTGAAAAGCAGTTGCTACAATGGCGCCCGCAGTAGAACGACCAAT
>Ga0100380_10005845_pt1 | contig 12634 bp, 10 predicted proteins | sample CryGeymeta201504_FD_80417 | JGI IMG/M metagenome (GOLD analysis project Ga0100380, IMG submission 80417) | Groundwater microbial communities from Crystal Geyser aquifers in Utah, USA - Crystal Geyser metaG 2015-04 | ecosystem: Environmental > Aquatic > Deep subsurface > Groundwater | place... | reverse complement strand
GTTGGAAATGTAGGTTGGAATGAGATGAATACTTGGGTGAAGTGGGGTTGTAAAAACAAACCGTAGCTTATCCTGAGTCAAGACGTAGGAAACACGGTCTTTCACTCCAGTTTCTGGTCCGGCGTAGGCACAACTTTGGAAGCCAAAAGCTGTTTTATAAAAATGAGCGGCCTGTTTCGCATTGCCCACATAAAATTCAATATAATCTGTCCCATTCAAGGGTAGATAATCTTCTACGGTTTCTACCTTCTGTTTGCTTAATGTGTCGTTCATCACTTTAATTTATGCGTATGAGTTATGTCCCGATAGCTATCGGGATATCAATTCTAATTTTAATAACTGCTGCAAATCTAATAGCCAACAGCTAAAAGCCCAAGGCGAATTACTCAACCCAACTCTTCCAGTAGCCTTCTTGTTCCATTTTTACGGCCTCTTCCGTTATCATCAAAGGATAAAATGGATCAATCATTACGGCCAATTCAAGTGTTTCCTTGGCCCCAATACTTTTCTCAACTGTTCCAGGGTGTGGGCCATGAGGAATTCCTTTTGGATGCAGTGTAATCATTCCTTTTTCCACATGCTTGCGGCTCATAAAGTCACCATCAACATAGTACAAAATTTCATCTGAGTCTACATTACTGTGGTTATAGGGCGCTGGAACTGCTTGTGGATGGTAGTCGAATAAACGCGGGCAGAAAGAGCATACTACAAAATTACGTCCTTCAAATGTTTGATGAACAGGTGGCGGTTGGTGCACTCTTCCAGTAATTGGCTCAAAATCTTCGATATTAAAGATATAAGGGTAAACACATCCATCCCAACCAACAGCATCAAAAGGATGAGTTGCATAGGTATATGGATAAATCATACCTTGTTTTTTAATCATCACCACAAAGTCGCCATGCTCGTCTTTCATTTCCACAAACTCTGGTGTGCGCAAATCACGCTCACAGAATGGCGAATGTTCTAGCAATTGACCGTGATCGTTGCGGTAACGTTTTGGTGTGTCAATTGGTGTAGGAGATTCCACCACAAAATGACGGTTCTCCTTTGTATCATAGGATATTTTATAAATGGTTCCTCGAGGAATCACGATATAATCGCCATAAGAAAATTTGAGGTCGCCGTAAATGCTATGCAAGGTTCCACTTCCTTCGTGGATGAAGAGAATTTCGTCGGCATCTGCATTTTTAAAGAAGTATTCCATCGATGCAGATGGAGCCTGCGTGCCCAATTGCACGTCGCTGTTCATCAATAAAATTTTTCTACTCTTGATATAATCCGCTTCAAAACCGCCAAAAGTCAGGTAGCTCCTATGTTGCATGTTTTTTGGCATCGCTACCTTTGGCTCGACCGAATAGGGCTCACCAATATCTTTTACCAAGGTTGGCGGATGCGCATGATAAATCAAAGAATAAATGCTTGAAAACCCTTCAGTTGAAACTAGCTCCTCTGCAAACAGTTCCCCGTTTGGCTTTCTATAAACGGTATGTCTTTTATGGGGTATCACCCCTCTTGTTTGATATATTGGCATAGACGAATTTTAAACGCAACGAATGTAAAGATGGATTCGTTTCCTATTTGTCTCCAAAATTAGTGAAATTCGCGAGGTGCATTCTATGAGAAATATCAGCTTTTACTTTTTACTACTTTTCTTTTTCGGTTTTACAGCCTGTAGCGACCCGATTCAGCCATCAGACAGTGCGATAGAAATACCTGCATATCCTGAATATGTGGCAGAATTAAGTGGACAAATTTCCGCCAACCCAGAAGCATCAGACCTCTATTACGAACGCGCCCAAAAGCTACTAGAAAACGGAGATGACACCCTGGCTCTCGCAGATATTAAAGAAGCCATTCGCTTAAAGGATGATCAAGGCTTATACTACTTCATGTATGGCAATATTGCCTATAAATTAAATGACATAGCTGATGCGCAAACCGCAATGCGCCGGGCTATAGATCTATTGCCACAAGAAAAGGCTCCATACCTCCGCTTAGCGCGTATGCAGTTTGATTTGAAAGATTTTGAGTCATCCAATAAAACACTTGAACGTCTGAGTAAGGCTATTGGTGAATTTCCCGAGTCCTATTTTCTTTTCGGACTAATAAAAAAAGAAATTGGTGATACTGCCTCTGCGATCGGAAACTTACAAAAGGTCATCGCCCTCGATAATGATTATTATGATGCCTATATGCAGCTCGGTTTGCTGCTTGGAGCTCAGAAGAATAAACTTGGCATTGATTACCTAAACAATGCGGTTCGTCTTAATCCAAAAAGCACCGAAGCGCTTTATGCTCGTGGCAAGCTCAATCAAGACATGGGCTTTTTTAAAAAGGCGGTAGAAGATTATGACCAAATTATTACGCTTAATCCAGATTATGCTGCCGCATACTATAATGTGGGTTGGATAAATTTCCGGGTAGAAAAATTTGAACCAGCCATCGAATATTTTAATAAAGCTATCATTGCGGATGAAGGATATGCAGATGCCTATTATATGCGTGGCCTATCCTACCAAGCCTATGGAAATAATACTGAGGCAAAACGGAATTATGAAGCCTGTCTTAAACTTAACCCAAACCACAACTTGGCCAAAGAGATGTTGGCTCTGGTAACCGGTTAAAAGCGCATTACTTTTCCATGCTCAACTAGCAAAGCTTTGGCAGTTTTCCAGTCGGGATACGTTTCACCCTCATAGTTATAGGTTCTTATTTCCGTGGCTAAATCTGCCGATTTTTTCATGGCCGATGCATGAGCACCTGATCTGTAAAAAGCTTGCCGATCTTCAACCGAGTTCCATACACTCATGGTATAATGATTCATACCAAATCCTGTGTTTTTCATGGATACAAATCCCGGGTTTTTCCGGCATTGCATCACAATCTGCATGGAGTTAAAAGTGAGCGGAAAATATTTCCAAATAGACTTTAAGCGTATGGATGTCAGAGTAATAAGCATAGGGCCAAGGTAAATTATTTTCGCAAAATAAAAAGGGAGCATCCTCGCGACACCCCCTTTTCTTTTGAATAGTATTTGCTATTTAAAATTCTAGTTTATACGCTAAAACGGGAATAAGCGGTGCCTGGTACCAATATTTCAATTCAAGCTTTTCATTATCAAAATACTGTCCTCCTACATTCGACCGATTGGTAGAATTCTGAATATCCAATGTCAGCGTGCCTGAACTGCGTTTGAAGTTGCGTTTAAGTGAAACCCCAACATCCAGTCTGAAGTAGGCCGCATTTTGATTTTCATAGGCATTTCGGTAATCATATACTGCCTGCTTGCGTTGAATACTCTGATCTAAAAGTACCGGAATATTGCGCATTCCTCCGCTATAAATTGCTTTGAAATTCCAACCGAAAACTCTGTTTTTATACCTTGGGAGTTCATATTCTTTACCCATGGTAATTGAGATATTGTGATTTGTATTGAAGCGTGTATCATGCCACGTTCCATCAACCGCACTATAACGTGATTCAAATAAAGATGCAGAAAGGAGCATATAGAAATCTTTATGCAGGAAGCGCTCAAGCGTGAACTCTAGTCCAAAGTTTTCTCCTTTGCCCTCATTGACTAAATCCAGATAAGTATATCCTTCGGTATTGTTCAATATACTGTATTGATAATCTGCATCAACACTAACCGGAATATTGAAAAGGTACTGATAATAGGTTTCAACACGCGCCCTCCAATGCTTGCCAATTGAACGGTCGTAAGCCAATACTAAATGATGTGCCTTATTCATCCCTAAATTTTTATTCACTTCTCTTGTATTGCCAAAGTCGTCTTGAACACGAGAGAAATACATGCTAATTGGTAAAATTTGACTGTGCAATCCATAACCTAGACTGATGCTATTTGCTGCATTTATAGCATAACTTGCTGAAGCGCGCGGCTCTACTGAATACGAATTATTGAGCGCCAAAACAATGGCATGCACTCCACCCTGAACGGTTAACCTATTGCTCATTCGATATTTCCATTGGGAATAGGCTTGATAGGTAAAACTCGTTCCCTTATTATCCATTAACGTAACATTCCTCTGAAGACTATCATCATAGAATACCTGTTCTGTGGCGAAGCCAACTCGACTAACAATTATTCCAGAGCGCATGCTAGCCCTCGGGCTAAATTTCGAATTCAAAACTGAGGTCAAAGCCTGTTTATTCTGCCATACATTCTCTTCATATTGAAAATGTTTAGTGAAGTCATAATCCAGTTCATCTTCCTTGTATCCTACTCCATTGGTAGAGAGCACAAATGCCGTTTTCAGATAGTGAACTGTGTTGAAATGATAGGTATGGTTAAATCCGAACGCTCCGGTATTGGAGTAGAAACGCGAATCAGAACGCTCACCATCCTCATTCCATAATGCCGTATCGTGATCTGCTCGAAATACTTGAGAGCTAAGTCCGCCAAAGCCAAAGAACCCAAAGGATCCAGCCTTCTTGGTTGGCAGAAAGACATGATAGGAAAGATCTTGAAAGGTGGTAATACCATCACCAATGGGCACGCCAATATGGGACAAAATCCCGAGCGTGGAATAGCGGTAGTTGACCAAATATGAGCCCGCATAGTCTTTTTTGAATGGACCTTCAGCAGCGAGGTCGATGCCCAAAACACCCGCACGGAAGGTATATTCTCGCTTTTGGTTATTGCCCTTTCTCAAATGAAGATCGAATACCCCAGATAAAGCGTTGCCATATTCCGCACCAAATGCGCCGGTTGAAAAATCAGAATTGCTCAATAATTGCGCGCTCAATATGCTGATTCCTCCTCCTGAGGAACCTGGTGCCGTAAAGTGATTTGGACTAGGAATATCGATCCCTTCCATTCTCCATAACAAGCCGCCTGGTGCGTTCCCACGAATGGAGACATTATTGTTTCCATCGTCAGTGCTTACCACCCCAGCATAAGACTGTGCCATCCGCAAAGGATCATTCACTGCTGCGGCAAATTTTTGCGTTTCCTCAACTGAGAATGTGCGCGAACTGACGGCAAGCATTTCGTTTTGGGTTTTTCGTTTATCGACCGCCGCTTTCACAACCACTTCGTTCCCTATGATCACCTTTTCTTCCATACTTACTTGTAATACCAATTCTTTTCCCGCCGTGAGATGAAGGTTTTCCATGCTTAGCGTTTCATACCCCATGATGCTAAATTGGAGTCCCACCTTACCTATGGGGACCTTTTCGAGAACAAATGTCCCATCAATATCACTGCTCGTTCCTTGAAGCGGTTCAGAGTTTAAGAGAACAACGGATACACCAATTAGTGGCGTTTGTGAAGTGCGATCTAAAATCGAACCGCGAATAGTTTGTGTGTTAGTCTGTCCAGAAGCCTGCTGAAATAAGACGAAGCAAAAGAATAAAGTAGCGAGACAGACAAATTTTTTAAAGTTCATTTTTGTGTCGTTTCCATAATGACACATGAATGATTGCCCCCCCTACCCGCCGGTAAAAAAAATCTACAAATGACGCAAAAGGCATCCGCCGACGCTGAAAAAGCTTTGGCAGACAAGTGGGGCGACATTATTTCCTTCCAAGTTATCTAGTCATTAAAAAAAACGAATCGCTGCTTTCCAGCCGAACCAGCCTTGAACTTTATAAGGTGCGTCGAGGTTCTCGTTAAAGATGGCTTTGGAATAGAGTGGATTGAACGTTTCCCCAAAACCTGGATGCTCCTGACTGACAAAAAAGGCATTGGCTGTGAATCCACCTGCAATCGAAAATTTCTTAGCTACGTAGAGGTCAAGTCCTAAATAAACTTGTCCGAGCTCGCTTAAATCCAGCTCCGCATATCCTTTGCTGATATGACTGGCGGTGACATCAATATCCAAAAAGGAACGACCTAGTGGAAGGCTGGTTCCTATTCCATATCCTACGAACCAAAGAGGTTGTTCTCCTTCAATGGTTCTTGGGTCAATACCCGCTTGAATAATATTATGAAACCAGTGCGTTCCTGACCGGAAAGAAGTACGGGTATAAAACAGCTCATCTGCTCCTATTTCCCACTTATGATAGCCTTTTTTTACAAAGCTAAATAACCCGATTGGCAGCCCTCGCATTGAGTCGGCTACATTGAATAAGCCAATTTGAACTCCTTTTACTCTTTTTGCACGATTATACAAACCCGCAGCTTGTACACCATTAATATTACCCGCATGATTAAATAATCCGGCTGCTTGCATACCAAAAACATTGCCCTTGGAATTATTGAATAATCCAGCAGCTTGCATTCCCAAAACGTTTTCATCAGTATGATTGAAGAGTCCAGCGGCTTGAAATCCATAAATGTCTCCCTTTGTATAGTTAAATACACCGGCAGCTTGCATTCCGCGAGCATTTCCACCCACCATATTGAAAACACCCGCTGCTTGGAAATAGCTTACATCTCCTTTGTCGAGATTAAATACTCCGGCCAATTCAAGCACATTCACTCCTTGGGCATAACCTCCAATTAATGAAAATGAATAATTATTGACTACACTTCCCGCCATAAGACCGTTGGTGCTAATTCCCGGCACGAATGAAAATTGAGTTTTGCGGAAAAAAGTATCCTTGATATTGATAGAATTGAATCGGAGTTTTTCATTCAAAAAGCCACCAATTTCTTTGAAGTCTTGCTTGATATTTGACTTCCAATCACTTCCTCCAGTATCGGCCTCATGCTTTAATTCCGGCTGATCCCTCAATGAATCCGAACTAATTATTGGTGTTAGTACAGGAATGGCCTGGGTCGGTGAGAGTGCTAATTCCACGGATTGAAACGCATCTCTTGGAATAAAGTAAGAGGTATCCAGATAGCCTTCCTTTTTAACGATGAGGTACAATGCATCGGAGTCTTCATCCAATTCCATTTCAAAATGACCATTGCCATCGCTGACCGCTGAATGAAAGGCGATGGTATCGTAAATACTCACACCGCGCAAATAATCTCCAGACTCTTTATCGAGCACATATCCACTAATCCGAACCTTCTGAAATTTTGGCTCAGGAACTGGTGGGTTTCTAGTCGGTTGCAAGATGATATAATTGCCCTTTGTACGGTAATCTATCCATCCTTTGAATAAGCGGTCAAGAATAAATCGAACCGGCTTGCTTTGGTACAGCGCATCGACCTTTCGATCGTCACGGACTTGTTCTGGGTTATAGGAAAAAGTGAGATTCCCGGAGGCTTCAATCTGCTTGAGCACCTCTGAAACCTTGGCGTTTTTCATGGCAATAGTAACCCTACGTTCTAGTGGGTTTTGTGCATGAATTTGTTGATTTCCCATCCATAGTAGAATGAGAATTACCTGCAGTGTTCGCAGGGAAAATTTAATTGCATCCATCTCCTTTGAGTAAAATAACATTGTTGTTTTCTTCAAATTGAAGCTGAAGCGTTAATGCAAGGATGTCGAGAATATGATCTAATTTTTCCTCTTGAAATTTCACGTTGATACGGCAATTGGCTAGGAGCGGATTACTCAGTTCGACCTGTTTGGTAAAATGACCATTCAAGATGGCTACAACTTCCCCTAAAGATTGGCCTTCGAAGTCGAAACTTCCTGTTTCCATCCTCAAATCAGGACGTTGAACCTGCAATTCCTGAGTACTACGAACCAGGAATGCCTTTTCATTTTTAACCAATATCACCCCCTCAACGAAATCTGCAGCCAATTCCACGCGACCTTCGAATACTTCCACAAATACGGTGTCGTTTTCAGGGTTTGCATCAACAGTGAATACGGTTCCTAAATCTTCAATGCGAACTGTTCCGCTATGGATGATAAAAGGATGTGCCTCATCATGGGTGACTTTAAAACGCGCCTTTCCTTCCAAACGGTATTCACGTGATTTTGGATCCTTCGACAATGCAACGAGCTTGGTCCCCTTTTCAAGGCTAACCTCACTGCTGTCTTGCAGAACTACATCCATCGAATTGTTCAATGCAGTGTATTCCAGTCCTTCTTGATTTCCACCACGGAATACCAAAAAGTACCCGAGCAGAGCCACCAAGAAAAGTGAAGCCGCAATAGATAATGCTTGACGTGAACCGATGCGGGAACTTTTTGGAGCCGGTTTTTCCAATTGACCCTCTACCTGATTCCATGCCTTGTCGACATCAAAATGACGGGTTTCCCGAATGCTAGCTCCAGCAAAGAAGACAAACTCCATATCGCGGAATAGGGCTTCATTTTCATCATTCGCATGTCGCCATTCTTGCAGCTCGATTTCTTCCAACGTGGTAGCCGTCCCTGCAAAGTAGCGGGCCATAAGGGCTTCGATATGTTCGTTGAAATCGTTCATGCTTGAAAGTTTTCGGATAAATAGATCAGAATCAACGGCAGGTATTCAGACAAAGCCACCCGTAGAATGCGAAGGGCCTTGCCCATCTGCTTTTCTACCGCTTTGATTGAAACCCCATGACGTTCGGCAATTTCGGCATAACTCAAACCCTCATAGCGACTCATTTCAAAGGTCTCTCGGCATTTTTCTGGCAAGGATTCTACTGCCTTGCTAATTTCGCGCGAAAGTTCTCTGGAGATAACTTCTTGGGCAGTATGCTCGACCACTGGACTTTGCATTGCTTGAACATGATCGCGGTGTTGATTGCGCACTTTTTCATGGCGCAAACGATTTAAGCTCGCATTGTTCACCGCACGGTACAAATAGGCTTGCAGCGTAGTGGTTATACTAATCTGCTCGCGCTTGTTCCAGATATTGACGAAGACTTGTTGCACTGTTTCTTCAGCTTCGTCGGGGTCTTTTAGAAAAGTACATGCATAATTGCAAAGCGCCTGGTAATAGGTGCGGAACATTTTTTCATATTCCTTCACGTCGCCCTGACGTATTCGCTCAAATTGCATGTTCTCAGAATGCACGCGACAAATATATCATCATCCATCCTAAAAAAACTCCCGACTTCATTGATAGAACACTTCACTTGATAGATACCCTACCTCATCCTTTTAAAAAAAAGACTTGGCGACTTATCGACTCGGAGAGAGTGAGATGGTTAGATGGTTAGAAGGGGTTGGAATTCGTTCTTGTCTGGAAGTCTGATAATCTGGTGCTCTGGCAGTCTTCAATCTCGAAAACTCGCAATCTCGAAAACTCGCAATCTCGAAAACTCGAAAACTCGAAAACTCGAAAACTCGAAAACTCTCTGCTAAAGAAAGTGGGTGATTTTTGAAATCTTTTCAGTCGAATTGACAAAACTTAGTTTCCAAAGGAAAATATGGTCGCCACTTTTTCGGTTTGGAATTGATCTGACTCTTTGGAATGCTCTTGTCAGTTCTGCACTATTGGTGTAGCGGTCAATAACGGCATCTCCTCTTCCTGGTGCATAGGAAAAATACCCCTTGATGGAATCACCGGGAATGGCGGGTTTAAATTCAGCATGGACTACCGAGTCGTTCCAATCCATTAAAACAGTAGCATTCAGGGGAAGTTCACGTGTTTGTCCTGCAGTATCTATAAAGGTGATATAAGGAGTAACAAGTAGCTGCGGCTCAACGCTTTCTTTCGCGCTTTGCGGCACCAATAGATTGCAATACCAGAATATCCACAGTAGCATATGTTTCTAGAATAACTACTCCTTTATGGTATAAACCAAAGGACTCAATTTCTCTTTGGAGCTGATGATTTCTAAATTATCGATAATGATTCGATCGCCAGGCATGTGATTGTAATTTTTTTGAATCATTAAAATGCCTTGAGTTAGGCTTTTTGATCCAGCAAATCCAACCATATCAGCGTCCCCGCCTTTTGGCGAATAGACTACAATACCGCTGGTTTCAACAAGTTCCTCTCCTAATCGAAATTCAACCAAGGCAATTTCATCCTTCCAATCGCTGCTTTTCATGTCCTTTAATTCAACCACACGATTTTCACCATTTTCAGCAACAAGAATAAGGACTGGAGTCGGAGAAGTTTCGGTTGCACTGGTAAAACTCCCCAATCCAATGAGGGTCAGAGAAGCAATGAGAAAGGTGCTGAATAGTTTCATAGCGATAATATTTGGTTTCAATTTAGGTATTATTCAGTAGAAACGGAAGGAATAATCCAATTCGTATGCTCCTGAAGAAAGAAGCGTTCGGCATAGAAGACCAGAACGCTATTAAAAACCAAATCATAAATCACCCTCCTTCGTTAATTTCCACTTCGTTCCAATTAACTTCGGCGGGCGCAGCAAATCACAAATCACAAATCATAAATCATAAATCATAAATCATTAAACTTGCAGTCCTTTTTTATGGCAGACAAGATTAAAATAAGCTTGCCCGACGGAAGTGTTCGGGAGTACGATGCAGGAGTATCCGCTATGGATATTGCCAAAAGCATCAGTGAAGGCCTCGCCAGAAACGTATTATCGGCTGAGGTGAATGGAGAAGTATGGGATGCAAACCGTGCAATAACGGCAGATGCCACATTGCGTTTGTTGACGTGGAATGATAAAGAAGGAAAAGCAACATTCTGGCATTCTTCTGCCCACCTTTTGGCTGAGGCATTGGAAGAATTGTATCCTGGAGTAAAACTGGGAATCGGACCTCCAATTGATAATGGCTTTTATTACGATATCGATTTAGGTGATCATAGTATCTCAAGCGAAGATTTTAAAAAGATTGAAACGAAGATGACGGAATTGGCCCGCAGAAATGTGCGCTTTGAACGTCGTGATATATCAAAAGCAGATGCCCTCGCATACTATAATGAGAAGGGCGACGAATATAAACTTGAGCTTCTTGATGGGTTAGAAGATGGAAAAATCACCTTCTATACCCAAGGAAACTTTACCGATTTATGCCGTGGACCGCATATTCCAGCGACAGGGACGATCAAGGCCATTAAATTGACCAGTGTAGCCGGAGCCTATTGGAGAGGCGATCAAAGCAGAAAGCAAATGACCCGTATCTATGGCATCACCTTCCCGAAAAAATCGGAGTTGGATGATTATTTGGCCATGATGGAAGAAGCGAAAAAACGCGACCACCGGAAGATTGGGAAAGATTTAGAAATATTTGCTTTTGATGATGACGTAGGTCCGGGATTGCCACTATGGCTTCCAAACGGAGCTGCCATTATTGAAGCCATCGAAACCTTTGCAAAGAAAACCGAAGACGAAGCAGGATATGTACGCGTAAAAAGCCCGCATATTGCCAAGGAAGCCATGTACCTAAAAAGTGGGCATTTGCCATACTACGAAGACAGCATGTTCCCAGCTATGGTTATCGATAATGAGAAATATTACCTCAAACCGATGAACTGTCCGCATCACCACAAAATCTTTGGTGCGACCCATAAATCATACAGAGACTTACCAGCGCGTTATGCTGAGTATGGAACCTGCTATCGTTATGAGCAAAGTGGGGAATTATTTGGATTGATGCGCGTACGATCTCTCCAAATGAACGACGCTCATATTTACTGTACTGAAGCACAATTTGCTGAAGAATTTACTAGCGTAAACAACATGTATCTCAAATATTTCGAGACGTTCGATATTGACAAATATGTCATGCGCTTTTCGAAACATGATCCGGCCAAACTTGGTCAGAAATACATTGATGATGCAGAAATGTGGATCAAAACGGAAAAAATGGTTCGCGACGTGTTGGTGAGTTTAGGGGTCAATTTTGTGGAAGTAGAAGATGAAGCGGCTTTCTACGGACCGAAAATCGATATCCAAATTTATAGTGCGATTGGAAGGGAGTTTACTTTGGCTACGAACCAGGTAGATTTTGCTCAAGCACAGCGTTTCGATATAACCTATACGAATGAGAATAATGAGAAGGAACATCCCCTTATTATTCACCGTGCTCCACTCAGTACCCATGAGCGTTTCATAGGTTTTTTATTGGAACATTATGCGGGCAATCTACCGGTATGGCTATCTCCGAAGCAAGTGGCCATTTTACCACTGAGCGATAAGTACCAAGATTACGCTGAAAAACTTTTAAAATATCTGAAAAAATACGATATTCGCGGCCTTGTTGACGACAGAAGTGAGTCGATTGGAAAGAAAATCCGCGATGCGGAGATCAAGAAAATCCCATTGATGCTTATAGTCGGAGAGAATGAAGCGAAGGAGAACACCGTGTCGTTGCGCGTTCATAAAGAAGGCGATAAAGGCAGCATGGATTGGGAAGCTTTCCTAAATTTTTTCAACACATTAAAAGAAGAAAGGAAATAAACTAAACCTGTGAATAGGCCCAGAAGAGGACCCATAAGAAGAAACGAACCAGAACATCGGATCAACGACCGCATTCGTGCGCAAGAGGTTCGTCTGGTTGGAACTGGTATTGAACAAGGTGTATACTCGATTCAAGACGCTAGAAAACTAGCCGACGAAAAAGGCTTAGACTTGGTTGAAATATCGCCTACTGCGGTTCCACCTGTTTGTAAGATTACCGATTACGGTAAGTTCTTGTACGAGCAGAAGAAGAAGCAGAAAGAAATGAAGGCCAATACTGTGAAAACAGTTATTAAAGAAATTCGTTTCGGCCCGAATACCGATGAGCATGATGTTGAGTTTAAGCTTAAGCATGCCATTAAATTTTTAGAAGAAGGGTCCAAAGTACGGGCTTACGTATTCTATAAAGGACGAAGTATTATATACAAAGAGCGCGGAGAAGTGCTTTTG
>Ga0100380_10005843_pt1 | contig 12635 bp, 19 predicted proteins | sample CryGeymeta201504_FD_80417 | JGI IMG/M metagenome (GOLD analysis project Ga0100380, IMG submission 80417) | Groundwater microbial communities from Crystal Geyser aquifers in Utah, USA - Crystal Geyser metaG 2015-04 | ecosystem: Environmental > Aquatic > Deep subsurface > Groundwater | place... | reverse complement strand
TAATAAACTTCAAAAATAGTTATTTTAATTAAATATTTATGTTATAACTGTAAACTAATAACAGAATAGAAATTTGTATAAGTGAAAAAATAAATTTATCAATTTTTAATCTAATATAATACTAAGTAAGTAATAAATTGTTAATATTTCAATTACTAAAATATTGAAATTAAGCATTGCTATAAAGCAATTCTAATAATTATATTGTCTAAAATAATATTAACTTTAATCATTAAATATTTACGGTATTTAATTGTAAATGTATTTAAAAATCTCTAGATAAAAATATTTATATATTAAAATATGAATAGTTCAAAAAATGTCATTTCTTACACTCCAAAAGCTTTCGTTGGAAAACAAGCCCCAGCATTTAGTGGAACAGTATTTCATGAAGATAAATTTTCCCAAATTAGTAATTCTACTTTTGCAGGAAAATGGGTTGTTTTATTCTTCTACCCTTTAGATTTTACTTTTGTATGTCCAACTGAGATTTGCAATTTTTCAGATTCAAGTCCTTTATTCAAAAGCTTAAGTAAATCTATTATTAATAAATATAGATTGTGAAGTTGTTGGATGTTCAACAGATTCTAAATTCTCACATAGAGAATATTGCTTAAAGAAAAGAGAAGATGGAGGATTAGCACCAATTCAAATCCCCTTATTATCAGATGTTACTCATCAAATTTCTAAAGACTTCGGAGTCTTTATTGAAGAGGAAGGAATTGCTCTTAGAGGAACTATTATTATTGATGATAAAGGATGTATTAGACATATAGGAATTAATGATTTACCAGTAGGAAGAAATGTTGATGAAGTTCTTAGACTTGTAAAAGGTTATCAACATTTTGAAAAGTTCGGTGAAGTTTGCCCTTCTAAATGGAAACCAGGAGAGAAAACTGTAATTAATAAAATTATTAAATTAATTTAATTTATAAATTAGATGGTACCTGATCATGATTCAGATAAATTAAAGACTTACTTTAAAGATGAACATTCAAAAACAAAATAAATATTCAATAATTAACTAATTAATTTAAATTAAGTAATTTAGTAGAAATATAAATAAAATTGGTTGATTTTAGCATAGTTATTATTTATAATTACATATTATTATGCTCAATTATAGTGTTTAATAAACATAATATAGTTTATCTTAAATAAAAGCAATTATTATTAAATATTATTAATTAAAATCATTAAAAGTCATATAAACATATAAAATGTACGATAACTCTGGTGAAAGTGAAAATGAAAACAACGCAAATAATAAAAATAATGACACTTTTTGCATGTTCAAAGAGCTATTAAATGAATCAACAACTAAAAGTATCAAGCAAAACTCATCAGTTGAAAGAGATTTTGCTAAGTATTTATATTTTAACTAAATTTAGTTTAAATAACGATATAATGAGTTTTTGTAACTTTGATAAGACTAACGAAAGTATTAATAAATTTTATCTTATAATATTTAAATTATTAGGCGCCATATCATCTTCTTCAAAAAATGGAAACGAAACTTCAATAGAAGTAGTTCAGCATCAAGAACACTTAAAATTACCTAACACAGAACGCCTAGAAAACAAAGATAAGTCTTCTAAAATCCTAATTCCCTTCAAAAATAACACATCTACTTCTCAAGTATATATATTCAAATAAAAATATTATTTAGAGTAGTAACAAACCTATTAACGCAACGCCTCCAGCTTATAAATATTCTGATATTTCGGAAGTTATTGATGAAGAAGAATGTAATGAGAATCAGAAGATAAATCGAATAAAATATAAAGAATATAAAAACTTAAGAAATATAAGAAGTTATGATAGTGTAATTAAACATCCCTTCCAAATGGGGATGAAATGTTATACTGAACCTTGCGCAGATGAGGATATTTCCATGAATTCATATGGAAGCAATGATTTTAGGCTTAATAGTAGGCCATTTTTTCCAAAATCACATACAAAACAAAAATCAACTAATTATTATTGTATGAATAATATAGAAAATTTAGATGAAGATGAAAGTGAAGAGTATTAATTTTATATTAAACATTTAGAGTAAATATCAATAGAAAAATCAAGAATTTTAAGACAAGAACTTCTTTTAATAGCTCAAATTTAACATCTCAAGACAGAATTTCTACTAAAGATTCTACTAATGATAATGAATCATTTGATTCAACACAACAGCTTAATAAAGGAAAAGTTTTTGGGAGGAAAATTGACTTTTTATCAGGAAATAAAACTCCTATAGCTCAATGTAATAATAATATTCAGAATGTTCAAAATAATATGAATTTTAACAATTACAACAATTATATTAATCAAAATTTAAATTATTATCCTCAAAATTATTATGGATCAAGTGAGAATGAAAGAGAATTTATTTTAAATAACTATCACTACAATTATCCAAATAATAACTATATTAACTACAACATGAATCAAAATCAAATGATTAATTATAATATGAATAACAATTACAATAACTCAAGTAATATGGGTAGTAACAATAGTCTTCCAAACAATATTTCAATGAATAATAACTTTTATAATAATAATTATTATTTAAACAGCAAACAAAATCAAGGAAATCAAATAAATGCGAATAACCAAATAAATCAAGTTAATCCCATTAACACTATCAATCCTATTAATCCAATTAACCAAAATAATCATATAAATCCTAATAGTCATATTAATAAAATCCAAACTAGTTTTAATGTTGATGAAAAACTGTTTACAGCAAATACTTATCAACCTATGGAAGAACAATTAAATGCAAAAAAGTCTACTATTAATAACGGAAATAAATCTAAAAAGAATTATACTACTACTCCTGATAAGAAAAAAGAAATATGCATTGATAATGTATAAATTTATATTTGAAATTAGGTTTACTCAGGAGCAGATACTAGAACAACTCTTATGATTAAGAATATCCCAAATAAATACTTAAAGCAAGATATTCTTAACGACATAAATTGCCATAACTTTGTAGGGCTTTATGATTTCTTCTACTTAATTCCAGATTTAACGGTAAGTTCTTTTATTTAATTATTTAGAATAAATGCAATAAAGGATATGCTTTTATCAACTTTATTTCTCATACCTATATTATAGACTTCTATAACGTATATAAAGGAAAGAAATGGAGAAATTTTAACTCAGAAAAGGTTTGTGACTTATGTTATGGAAATATTCAAGGAAAAGAAGATTTGATTAAACATTTTAAAAATAGCTCTGTCTTAAACAATCATGGGGTAAAATACATAAATTAATAATTTTAGGATGATATTAAGCCATTTATAATCATGTAAAATATAAATATCTAAGTTTTTTCGTTAAAAATAAATGTTTACAAACTTAAATCAATTAGTATAAATAATTTGTTTTTAAATAAATATAATAACTAATAATTTATTAAAGTTTAATATTTTCTTTAATTAATTATTATGATATTAATTATATTCACTTTTTCAATATTTGGTTAAATAACTCTTCTCTAGTATTATCTAAAAATGAACTAATTGTATTTATTGAGCCTTTTATATTTGTCATTCTTATATGAAATTCAGACATTGTTATTTTTAATATATATTCAAATTTCCTCTTCATAGAACTAAATGGAGTAGTTTTAAGAAAGTCAAGTGTGAATGTTTTAAGGTATTTTTTATAATCAACATTGTTTTCATTATTATCATAAAAGTTAATTAAGTTATCTTTAAAGTATTCCATTTGACCTTCTATTTTCGTCATTCTATCCACATAAATTTTTAAATGGCTTAATAATGCATTATAAACTATTTCTTTTGGAATTGCATTATTATTTATTTGTTTTATTAATTCACCGGTATCTTTTTCCTTAATTTTTCTAATATCTGGAATGTTAAACACTTTATTATATTGAATTGTTGCTGAATCCATAGTATGAATTTTAATCGGGTAATAACACAAGTGCTTTTCGAGATCACCTTCGCATGCTCCAGTACCAGCTAAAACAAGACGTATATTCCAAAATATTCCTGAATTACTTTTAGTAGAGTTTCTAAATAAATGATCTTTCGTTAAAAATGTTTCTGGAACAAATCTAAAAATAAGTAAAAATAAATATAATTAATAGTAATTTGTACCCGTAATTTTTAAATAATTCATATAAAGATTCTGAGTTATAATTTATTAAAACTTCTTCTCCAGCATTGTAATTTTTATGAGCTTTCATTTTGATTAATCCTTTTTCATACATTAAAATAGCATCTGTACTTGATTTTGAATTTTTATCGAAAATAAGTGAGTCATCATCATGATTAATAGCATCAAAACCGGGAATAATAATATATCCAATGATATTCTCTATTTTGATTAATAATAATAATATTTACCGTCTCCATTTTCAACTTTTAATCCTTTAAGTATTTTCCAATTTTTCAATGAAATTTTAATACCTCTTGAATGAATAAGATCAAGCATTTGTCTAATATTATCTTTTTTTAATGTTCTTTCAATTTCAATTATAGAACCTCTAATTTTACTTTTTACATCAGCATTAAGTTTTTCAAATGATTCACCATTAAATCCAAAAAAACTATTAAATTGAGGAGTTTCTCCTGTAATCTTCATTAGTAGTTCTTTTTCATATGGTTCCCATGTTGGAACAAACTCATACTCAATAGGTAGGTTCATAAAGAATACTTTTAAAAATCTATCAACATCTTTGTTTGAAAATCTTAAATAATTTAAATTTAATGTCATGAAATAAATTTGATGCTCTAAAGATGTTAAATTGGAATATTTTTCAAATTCAATAATTTCTTTAGCAACTTTTAAATAAGGAAAATAATTATCAAAAGAACTTATAGTTTGTGTATGATTGAAAGTCATTATTATATCATTTTCTTTAATATCTTCTTGAGCGAAAACACCTATACCAGAAATATCACTTAAGTTTGATGTTAATTTATTATCAGAAAGTAAATTCAAAGCTTTTGTATAAAACTGTGCAAGTCTAGATTTATGCTAGCAATTATTATGTTTATTTACATTTGAAAGGACTTTTAATGACTGGTAGTTTTGGGTTTGAGATTTATAAATAGAAAATAAACCAAGGAAAACAGAAATGTATAATATTAAATTGTTGATAATAATTTTCATTAATTTAATATAAATTAAAATTTAATAAATTTATTAAATAAAAACACGTAATTAATATATTCATATATTATTTTTTATATAATATATCTTTACTTATAATTTAATAATTTAGTAAACATACTCATCGTCATTTTCCGTTATCATATTTTTTATTAATTTACTATCTTCGTCGTCTTTTTTATTCTCTTTGTCTAATGATTTATTCTTTCTACTCTCCATAATGAAATATTTATCACTAGTGAAGTATAAGATCGGAATTGGAATTAAAGAAATTACTTTTGAAGCAAATATTAAAAATGGCAGTTTTGAGTTTTCTTTTGATGTTATTCCTAATTTATGTGTTATTATAGATCCTGTCAATCTTCCAAAAACAAATCCAATATGTACACCGGTCATATAAAATGAATAAACTGTTCCTTCTAAATTTTCTGGGCATGCCGCACAAGCTAATGCCTGCACAGGCATTATACAAAATTCCGCTAGAAAAGGAATAACAGTATAAGAAAAGAATAATACAGCTAAATCAGGAATTCCATAAAGTATGTTTATTCTTAGAACGAGTAAAAGATTCGTTAGTGATATAATAGCCATACATGTTGATCCAAATATTATCATTTTTTTGAAACTCACATCTTTGAAGTATGTTTTATAAACCCAAATTCCAAAAAGCATAGAAACATTAGTCACTAAAGATAATTCACCTAGTACTGTTGCTTTAATTCCAAGATTATTTGTAAGGAAATAAAAAAATGGATCATAGTAAGATGGACTTGCTGTGAATAAAATAATGAAAATAAAAGGAATAAATACTTCTCGTTTCTTTACATATTTATAAAGATTAACTAAAGCATTATAACAGTTAATCTCTTCAATTCTAGGTTGATGTTGATGATTTGTTTCTTCATTATTAATATTCTGAGTATCATTATTTGTACTTGAATTAATATTTTGTAATACTAATTCTCTCCCACCTTCAATGTAGTATATTCCTACTATTATAAATCCTATAGGAATAAAAGACTCGATAAAAAATATTGTTCTTAATTTAATTACATCACACAAGTATCCTTTTAAGTAGCTTACTATAAGTCCACCTAAATGTTTGACAATAAAAAATGAACTGACAAAATCTTTAGCTTTTGATTCTATATTTGATTCTTCCAATTGAGTAATTTCAATAACCATTGACTCTCCAATGACTGATATAAATGCTAAACATATAGTTTTAATAAATAATATAATTGTTGTTTGGAAAGTAGAAGTAGCATAGAAAGACATTAGTAGACAACATATAATTTGTATTAAACCTAAAATTACTAAATAACTTTTTCTTCTATAACCAAATAAAGGCTTTAAATCTGTTAAAAGACCGTAAAATATTTTAAGAGTCCATGGGAAATTAATAAAAGAATGCAATAGAAGAAGTTTTGCTGGTTCAACTTTTAAATCATCTTTTAAGAAAAATTGAATGGCTTGTTCAGAAATAGTAGATATACCCCAAGTAAATGAACATATTAAATAGAAAATGTAGTTATTATCTTTAATTTTTTGTAACTTGGATTTACCTTCATTTTCCATAATTTCTTATTACTTATTTCAATTATTTTATATTATTTATATTGTTGGCAATATATATTAAAACTTAAAAATATAAGCTTTTTTTAAACGAATATTTTGCGTTAAGAATAATTAAGGAATAATATACTTAATCAAATTAAAAACTTACATAATATTATTTTGAAATTAAATATATTATAATAATTCATGTTATAATTAATAATATTTTAGTAAATAATATACTAAACTCTACACTATATTCATCAATTTATACTATTATTTCATATACTATTACTTCATATTCATAAACTTAGTATCGCCATTAAAATAAATACTTGAGTCAAATCCTAAAAAAGGATTGTTATTCTTGCTTATATTTGGGTTAAAAACTGGTTTAACAGTTCCAGAATTTCCAGTGTGAATATTACTCAAAGATTTAAATAAAGTACTTAACCATCTTTTTGAAGCGTCGTCCAAATTTGTGGTAAAGTCTTTATCTCTAAATAAAGCAGGTAGGTTCTCTTTTAAAGGTTTTTGAACTCTAATAATTAGATATGAATATAAAGTATAAATAATCTTTACCTTGGATTCTCAGCAAGTCTGGCGTAAGACCGAATAATATGCTTTAATAAACGAGGACTTGTATTTGGACCAGTCATGTTTAATAATACAGAGGTAACCTAAAATTTATTAAATTTAATATACAGCGAAGAACCTCTCTGCAGTATTACACATGTAATTCAATCCATTTTCATCAAGTAAGATTCTTTGAACGATGAACGTCGCAACTGTTTTTGATAAATCAGAACCTTTTTCCATTATTCTTAAACACAATGGAATTATTTCAGTGTTAAGTAAAAATTGAATCATTTCTGGGTTATCCACTTTTACCAAAGCTCCAATTACTCCTAAGGCAGTAAGTCTTAAATACTCAAATGGCTTGTTTTTATTCACGGTATTTAAAAAAGGATACAAAAAAATAGGAATTTGAGCTATAAGTTTATGTTTATATCCTACCATTAATAAATTCTTGTCTAGTTTCAGAATGAGCAGCAATACATTGGAATAAAGCTAGAACATTACATGCTATATTAGAAGATTGCATATTAAGAGTTGGAGGTGCCAATAGTTTATAAGTGTTAATAATTTCTTGCAATCTTTTAATTAATTAAAGATATAATACAGTGTTGCTACTATTCCTGGTGAGTACCATAAAAATATAGCTAAATCTGAGAAAACCTCCCTCATTTTAGATAGTTCTAATAATGATGCCTCTCTTAGTTTAGGGTCTTTTAATTGAATTACCCATGTTATTATTTTAGAGACTTCTTCGGGATTAGTTTTATTTCCAGTTTTAACTAATAATTCTTCAACTTCAATATTTTTATTGTTATTTTGCATATTTGCAGTATTTTTTATTAATTACTTTTATTACTTAATAATAATTTAAATTTCTATGATAAAACATACTTTATAATTATAAAATTTCAATAAATTATATAAAAATGGATGTTAAAGCATATATTGAAACTCTCACTACAGGAGCTATTTTAGATGAAAAACAATGCAGACTCCTTTGTGAAAAGGTTTATTATATTAATTTACAATAATAGGCAAAAGAAATACTATTAGAAGAAAGTAATGTACACCCTATCGATGCTCCAGTAATAGTCTGTGGAGATATCCACGGTCAATTTTTTGACTTACTAAAACTATTTGAAATTGGTGGTCCAATTCCTTCTTCAAGATACATTTTTTTAGGCGACTATGTTGATAGAGGGAATCACTCAGTCGAAACTGTCCTTCTTTTATTATGCTATAAAGTTGCTTATCCACACGACGTTTTTCTATTAAGAGGAAATCATGAATCAAGACTAGTAACTCAAACTTACGGATTTTACTTAGAAATAATGAAAAAGTTTGGAAATCACAATCCATGGAGAATGTTCATGGATGTTTTTGATCATTTCCCATTAGCTGCTGTAAATTATATCATTTATTTAATTATTTTATAGACTATTGAAGGGAAAATATTTTGTGTTCATGGGGGTTTGTCCCCAGAATTATCTGCTATCGAGCAAATAAGAATGATAAACAGAAAAATGGAAATTCCTCAATCCGGTCCTTTTTCCGGTAACTTTTAATTTTAATATTTATATTAGATTTAATGTGGTCTGATCCAGATGATAAAATTGAAACTTGGATGCCAAGTGAACGAGGTGCTGGCTGGTATTACGGTTGGAAATCAGTTGAACAAGTATATAATATAACTAATTTTTAGTTCAATTTCCTAAACGATGTTGAGCTGATTTGTAGAGCCCATCAGTTGGCTATGGACGGGTTTAGATACTCTTATAATAGACAGACATTACTAACTGTTTGGTCTGCACCCAATTATTACTATAGATGCGGAAATAAAGCATCTATCTTAAAAATTGGTAGAGATCTCGAAAGAACTTTTGAGATCTTCGAGGCAGATTCGAAAAGTACAATCCAAAATGGTAATCCAAAAGATGTTTTACCTTACTTCTTATAAGTAGGTTCTGTCTTAATGTAAATTTTTGTTTCATTAATAATAACTACTTTTCTTATTTTGTTTTAATTCATTATTGTTAATAAATAAGTATTAATAAATTTATTATAATTTGTTATATAAGTTAACGTAATAATAATTATAAAATTTAAATATAGTAGAAAACAATGTCGAATGTAAAATCATTCTTGAACATATTGGATAATAACAAAGACAAGATAATGAAATTTTTTATTATATGTACAACACTTAAGTTTTGTATATCAATTTTTTACAGAATGGGAGTTGAATCTGACAGCCATAATCAATTAGAAACAGTTATTAATTTATATTCATTGTAAATAATTTTATAATAAATATAGGTTTTTTGTGCTACTCATCTTTTTTCATGAGTTTTGCAGTTGTTTTATCGCAAATGTCATTAGCAAAAACTTCACACTTGTCACTCACTACACAGGAAAAGGATTGATTTATATTTTGTATTTTATTTTATAATTTAGTATATCAATTATTTATCTAAGTCCATCATTGGGGAGTCAACAAAACTACTCAGCCTATTTATTTTTATTCGTCGGATTTGTTAGCATGTTTGCTGATTGTAAATTAGATAAGGAATATAAAAAAGAAAGTAAATTTATTCAACCTTTCCCAGCTGGAACAGAAAAGGTTCCATATGTGAGAGAGGATTCAAATTCAAATACTACTGAAGAACATAGAGATGATTGTACAACTGAAAATAGTAGTAATAATGATGAAGGAGCAAAAAATGATATAATTCAAGTACAAATATCACAACCGGATGAAGATTTTAAAGAAGAAAAGGTACAATCAAATCCTTATGATTTGCCTGAGGATTTTTAAACAGACTTTATTTAATATTAATTAAATTTAATATTAAAAGTCCTTTTTTTGTAGATAAATACATATATTATTTATATTTCTTCATAAATTACATATAGGCTAAAAATATTTTTGTATTTATTTGCTTCTTAATTAAATTAATAATGTAAATTATATTAGTATTTATATTTAAACCAAATAAATTATAACTATTATAATAATATATAATCTAATATATCTTCAGCATTATATAGTTATAAGAACTCATATTTAACTTCAATAGTTATTATATTTGTAGTCAAAGAATTAACATACTAAATTTTATTAGACTATAATTAACTATTTATAACTATTTCTTTTATATTAATATTAATTTATTAAATGTAAATTATTTTAATAGTAGTAATAATATTTTAATCAAAAAAAATTATAACTATTATAATATAACTAATATAATATAACTAATAAATTAATTTATTTAAAATCCTAACTATCATATTTAATTATTAAAAAGTTCTGTATTATTCTTGCATAAATTTAGGATTACCTTTTCTTAAGTTTTGTGTATTTTGATTCATCATTTGGTTAGACATTTGATTTGCCATTGGCATATTGTTTTGATTAAACATTTGATTATTATACATCTGGTTATACATTGGGTTTATTGGATTCATTCCGTTTACGCCATTAACTTGGTTCAAACCATTGTTCATCATGTTATAATTTGGATACATATTAGTGAAGTTATTTTCTTGTGCTCCATTTCTAGAAGACATTAACTGGTTGAGTTGTTGGTTTTGCATTTGAATTTTCAATTCTTTTTCCTTTAGACTTTCCTATGTTATTTATGAATAAGCTTACCATCATTTTGCTAAATTGATTTTTCATTTCTAAAAAGTCCTTTTGAATGTTATTTTGATTATTTTGTGTGTTAATATCAGCTACTGGTTTTTGCTTGAAGCTAAAGTTTGGAGTATTAATGTTACTACTGTTCATTGTGTTTATTAAATTACTATTATTGTTAATAAATTGATTGGGTTTAATAGCTTGATCAATTGGTTTTTGATTATTCAAGGCAAAATTTTCAATGTTATTGTTCCCGTTTCCATTGTAAAAGTTTCCCATGTTTGGCATATGATTTCCAGGGAATCCTCCGATATTTGGCATATTCATTTGATTCATTGGATTTATACCGTTCATGTTGAATTGTCCCATATTATTCATATTCATTCCTTGTCCCATATTTCCATTAATCATATTCATCATCATATTATTAGGAATATTATTCATTTGTCCTGGATTAATAAATTGTGGGAATTGCATCATACCGTTAATATTATTTTGTAGATGTTTTTTCTTGAATGACTTTAATATTTTATTATTGTTTGATCCACTATCTAATTTTGGGGGGTTAAACATTCCAAATGCGCCTTGGTGATATCTTTGTTGTTGTGAGTGAGAATCTAGAACAACAGTAGTATTATGGTCTTTATAGATCATTTTTTCTCCTGGTAAAAGTTTAACCATATCCAAGCCTTTTGGTTTTTTGCCAAAGAAGTTGTTTGATTTTATTTTTTGAATATAATCTTCATTTCTAGCCTTTTCTTTTTCAACATATTTTGTCTAAATTTAAAAATATTATGTATACTCTATCACCGCAAGGCTCATCTTGGTCACTGCAAAGAGCTGTTTCTGACTCATCTAATGGTAAGCAAACCTTGACAAAAGTACTTTCTCCTTTTTTACCTATTAGAAGAACTTTATATATTCTCCAGTTGGGGACAATTTCATCTAATATATCTTCAGCACCATATGCATCATAGTCCATATTTTTCATTTTTTCTTTAAACTACTATAAAAAAATTATATGATACCCAAATATTGGCAGCACTTCTTGCTCTTTGAATTAGTCTTTCATTTGATCCGGGTCTATTTTAAATTTTATTAATTTATTATACGGAGCAATTTTTTCTGATTCTGGGATACCATCAAAACTTGTTTGGTCATAGACTACACCATATTTTTTTAATGTTATATCATCCTATAGGTTATATATGATTAAATACTTGAATTAAAAATTTAGTAAGGATCTTTATTCCATCATCTTCATTAAGATTTGAATTTGCTAAGAATTTTGGCAAATCTTCAATAGTTTTTAATTGGGTATATGGTTTTTTATCATCTTTTTTATTTTCACTTTCCAACTCCTTAAGTAAGGCTTTAGGATTTAAATCTGGAATTCCTAATGCGGAAAAAGGGTCCTTAGAGTTCTGGTTGTTAGGCATACGTTTTTTAGGACTCCTTGTTGAACTTAGAAGAGTAGTTAACAATAAAACGAGTAGTAGTTTTAAATATAAGAAGATTTTACTTTTAAACTTCATTTATTTATTAATTTATTATTTTTATTAATATATATTATAATAATATAATATAAAATGAGTTGTTTAAACACTATTGATTTATTTTATTGTTCAATTTTATTCTTTTTGGGGATTGGGGATTGGGGATTGGGCCCAATCCCCAATCCCCAATCCCCAATCCCCATTCATACTACACT
>Ga0100380_10005840_pt1 | contig 12640 bp, 10 predicted proteins | sample CryGeymeta201504_FD_80417 | JGI IMG/M metagenome (GOLD analysis project Ga0100380, IMG submission 80417) | Groundwater microbial communities from Crystal Geyser aquifers in Utah, USA - Crystal Geyser metaG 2015-04 | ecosystem: Environmental > Aquatic > Deep subsurface > Groundwater | place... | reverse complement strand
TATTGTTAACAAAACAAGATATTAATATTTACAGTGTTTCTTAGTACATTTCTACGCGATTTCTACATAAAAATGACTGAAATATTTGAGTCCCGAATCTTGTCATAAATCAGACCTTAAAAATAAATTTGAGACGGATTTGAATTGCAACTTTGTACTCGTCCACACACGACGTCAACTTCCAACTCCCCACAGCACTTGAAACACGGCGTTCAGCCACACTTCTTTCAATTGATACTGGTAAGCAAGTCACCAATTGTATCTTTCAGGAGATGCGCAATTTGCTTCATTTGACAAACAAAGTGTTCGTGTTGGCACTTGCACTATGCTCATTGGCAACATCTGGATTCGTCGATGCTAGTGGTGACGCCTGTGAAACAGGCACCTGTTCAGGTTTGACAAACTCGGCCTTTGTCTTTATCAAACCGCACGCCAATACACCTGCAACGCAAGATCTGGTGAAAGAGAAATTGATCAAGGCAGGAATCACTATCGTATCGGAATCAGAAATTACTGGAGAGACCATTGACAAGAAGAAGTTAATCGACAAACACTACTATGCGATTGCCTCTAAGGCTACTATTTTGTCTCCCGCAGAGTTTTCTGTACCAGCAGATAAATTCCAAGAAGCTTTTGGAGAGTCTTGGCCAAGCGTACTGTCAGAGAAACGAGCTGTGAATGCAATGGAGGCGTGTGCCGTCTTTGATTGCACACCAGATGAACTGAACGAAGCTTGGAGACAGGCAGAAAAGGAGAAGAAAGTTGTTAAATTTGGAGGAGGCTTTTACTGTGGTTTGCTGTCGGTGGGGGACACCAAACCTTCCTTGTATGTTTTCAATGCCTTTTTTATGTCTATGCGGTCCAAATTTGTTCAGAAAGGAACAAGCATTCATTGTTACGAAGTGGAATGGCAACCATCAACTCTGTCATGGCAATCTTTCCGCAATGACGTTGTAGGTCCAACCGATCCATCAAGTGCTCCCAAGGGATCCATTCGTCGAACAATTCTTGACAAGTAGGTGATATGCTGTTATTCTGTTGGTTGACATGTCCACTCCGTAAACCTCATGTATGATCTTTTCTTGCTATGCTAGGTACAAAGAACTTGGTCTCACAAGCAAGCCCAACAAAGGAGACAATGGTATTCATGCTAGTGCATCGCCCTTAGAGGGACTTGCAGAGAAAACAAATTGGCTTAAGAAAAAGATCAAGGACGATCCGTTCGGAAAGGTCTTGTTGGATAATGGCGTCAAGAAAAAAACAATTGAAGATTGGTCATTGGACGCCCAAGTTCAGCTCCCCGATGGTTCAAAAGGAAGTATCTTCGATTATCTGGAAGATATGGACGTCGATGAATGTCTGCAAAAAATGGTTGAGTTGCATGAGCTGAGATGAGCTCTACTTGTGCTACTGCTTAGAAAAAGCAATGGTGTATAAAATTCGCGCGATGATAGCCTTTATTATTGGCAAAGACGACACGTGAGTACCACGTAGCTTTGGTTCGTATTTAATTTGTGTTGGTTTAGCTTGTCTTTTCTTGTCCAAAAGCAGAAAGGCGGTTTCCTCGCCGAACTCTATGCTGAAGTCGCTATTAGTGCCTCCGCAAATACCCACTATGACCTCTTCAGTAGCATTGTCCAAAATGGCAACAAGTCATCAATTTTGGCTCGCATCAGGGTACCACACCCGCCCCATACCATGCGTGCCGGTATGTCTTGAAAATCATCTCCTACGTACTTGATGGCTTTAAATCCTGCTCTGCTGTAGTATCGAACCAATCTACGGTGTTGAAAATCTTCATCGTCAATGGCGAGAAACTCGGCCTCTGTGCAGCCCTTTTCCTTTCCTGATTGTTATTGTTTGTTATGTATTCGTTGGTCGTTCATGCGGGTCAACGAGAGAGAATGAGGAACGACACAATATAAAATGTTTGCAACAACAACAAAAACAAAACGAACTGTACGTACCATGCAAGAGACACTGATATCCAAACAAGAGTCCTACGCCAAACGTCGTACCACCACCTCGAAAATCGTCATTTTCCGTCTTGACTTGATCCACCATCTTTTTAAAGACTTCCATTTTATCCAAGTGCAAAATTTCGCCAGCAGGTCGCACAAAACCTTCGCCGTATCCCAGAATTTGAGATGAATTAGTGGTAGACCTGGCAACCGCCCGAAAAGCAGGACCCAGTGTAGTCATGGACAAATCTATTCCTTCTTTGTTTGCAAATACGTCTAATTCTTTTTGGGTCCAAGTAGCAGTCGTTGCTTTGGTCGTAGAACCCTCTTCCCTTGTCGTCGCACGAAGCAGGATGATAGCTGGTCTGCTCTGGCCATTATGATTCCATTTCGCTATTATATGTAACGAGCGTGATGCTATATATTGCTGCTTTGAACCCGTACGAGAAGTAACAGTGAAACCCGTTGTCACCGAAATTACCAGGGCCAACGTTGATAGGAATATCAAAGTCGGCTTCATGATTATATACTATTTTATAATAATACTTTGTTTCGATTATTGTACAACGAAATGATTGTAACCAGAGAAGTTGGTTTTCCAGGAGTAGCGGCTGTGCTGTTTGAAAAGGTGATCCTTGATTCTTTGCAGGAAACAAAAAAATGGTACTGTAGCTTGCGTGTGTTGTTGTTGTTTGTTGTAATTCTTCGTTGGTTGCAACAGTAGACAGTGTAATGTAATATACTGTTTCTATTCAGCAGACGCCTCATCTTTTGAACTCGTTAATTCGACTGTTGACCTTCACAGCAAAGCACTACTATTTCTTGCCAATTTAGGGACAAGGGTAAAATCTTCCTGCGTGACTTTTCTTAAAACACAAATTGAACGGACAACTTTTTTGGTGGTACCAGGCAGAGAGTAGTACAACGAGGAATATTTAATAGAGTAGTTGTTGGTCATGGTTTGATACCAACAGATCTCGCCATGAATTGGAAGTTCTTTAAGCCACGGGTCGTGCTCTGTCTAGTAGGATTTTCGCTGATATTACAGGCAGTTGATGCATTCGTCACCGCACCAACTTGTTCCACACTCCAGACGGCGTCGACGGCACATAAAACCTCGCATTCTAGCTTCAAGTACCAAATATGTGCAATAGCTGCTGAAGAAAATCGGGAGGCGAATAAGAACAACAAACAAGAATTTCCTCAAGCTTTTATATTACCCTCGAAAAATACTACGCAACACCGCCTTTACCTATATTCTCTTCCCGCTTCCAATCTGTTGGAACAATCGCTTTCCGCCGCAACCAGTAATAGTAGCAGCAGTGCTCATACGGCACTCTTAATACGGCGGCTGTGGGAATGGAAAGATAACGTTTTGGGAGATGGACGCGACTATTTTGTTCCCCGTCCAAACACATTATCTGCACTCAATCAACTGTTAAGGGAACAATTACAAGCCACAGAATGTGTTGTCTTGTCGAATTGTGGTACGTTTATTATGAATGAACAAGCTCAGGTAAAAAAGAAAGTCGCGCTATACAAATTCGCTACTGTGCCGTGTCGCTGATACTTTCTTCTTAAAATGACCTGCGTATACAGCTCGCTTCGATGTACTGCTCGTTGTGGTCGATGACGATTTCGAGCAGCAACAAGACGAACGTCTGCGACAGAGGTTGGTTTACACATTGCTTCAGCAGTATTTATACGATCAACATCAAAAACAAGCCTCCAAAAATTCCTTCTTTTCATCAACACTGTCATTGTTGGATGGAGGTGATAGGCCACAACGATTGTGGCTCGACCTTACCCATCCTCCTACTTCTGCCTGTGTCTCTAGTAGGGAAAGCAAAAGAGATGTCAAAACATCAAAGAACGTAGGTAGTATCGAGGATGCACCCTTGGTCGATCCAATGGATGTCAAAATTGTTGCCAAGACGCTTGTGACTTTGGAAGGCCCAGCGAATATTGCTAGATACTTGTGCAGAGTGGCGGCTGGATTGGAAGCCCAAGGACGACGCCCTGGTCGACCGGTGGTCTTTCGTCCCTTTTCATCACGAGATGCTCATATAATGCTACAACTCAAGCGAACAGCGGATATTGCTAATCCTAAACAAACACAACAGTCCATTGGCGTATTTGCTAGACAAACACAGCCACGCCTGAAGGCTTTATTGGATGTCGCGTTGCAATCAGGAAAAGCCGCACGGGACCCCGACCTGGTGCCGGCCATTTTGCCATTGAAACAGTATGGAAGCGGTGGAAGTAGTAGTCGGTATTCGTTGGGTGACGCGCCAATTGAGTTGAGCAATCAAGCAGCGCAACAAGCGACCGAGCTGGCTATCGACCCCATGGTGGCCAAATACGTTAAAAAATGGACAGCCTTGGAGGTATCTGAACAAATTCAGGCGTTTTGGCAGGCTATGTCAGTAGCTGTAGAGGAGAAATTTGGAGTGGATTTGGAAACCTCCGCAAAAGCAAAACCGATGAGGGCTGTGCTTCATCCTTATCTCATGGCCATTCGAGAGGGCACCACCGTGAAAATGGATGATGCGCTAAGAGAACTGGAAAATGTGAAAGACTTAAGCAATCTATCTACTGGCTGAATAGAATGCCTTTGTTCTGGTCTGCTCTGGACTTTATTTGGTCATGAGAACAAGAAAAAGTCAGCTTTTAAATGTAGGAGCGTGTATTGTGGTGCAGTCAAAACGCAGACAAATCAGATGGGGGAAAATGAGGCCCCCATATTAAGAGAAGAGTTAACGCAAGCATGACTCGTCGTCATTTCTTGTCAGTGGACGAAAAATCTTCTCAACGCACAAAATAGCAGGAGCACGATCGCTCCACATCTCCACTCACACAAGACCAGCTCTAGAGCTAGCTAGTAGCAACGGCGCTAGAGCACAAGAAATCGTTCAACCAGTAAAGTATTACCTGTAGCAAACAAGATCTCGAAGACCAACAGCACGTAGCACGCAGAATGGGTGCGTATCTAATACATCGGTATGAATGGATCATGGCTCTCGTGGCTCTTTTGGGATTGCTGTCCGTGAGAATCGAAAACGGGGTCAAAACTGCACGATCGAGATCGAAGTATGAACAAGATCCAGTCTATAGAGACGCCCACCAAGCCAAACTGATCAAACAATGGGTAACTTCGCAATACTGTAAAACGGATCTGGAAATATTATGCCCCGAACCCGTCTCTGAACACAGCTGCCAAGCAGCCTTCACTCCTCCGATGCAGTTTGTCTTAGATATGAACTCTCAACAGCAAGACATTCATCAAAGATACACCAACAATTGCTCTCTGGCGTACCTCATTCGACACACAGCATGGAAAGACCGAGAGAGCATCACCGACTCGGACAAGGATGATACTTTGATTTATTTTATAGCTCATCTCTTGGAGCAAATTCGCACGATATCGCTCAAATATTTTCGGGCTCCAGATCAGAGCATTCTCGAATATGAGCAAAGCCGCCTAATTGGTGGTGTTTTGGCATCCGTTCTGGATATGTTTTCAACTCCCACCAAAACTGACAGTGCAGGACAGACCATTGCTACCAAGGCGACGGAGTTTCACATAACGCATCACATTTGGACCCGAGGGGAAATCATAAACTTAATTCACGAGGCCGTTTTCTGGCATACCCACCACAAGCGCGACGGACATACTGCAAATGGAGCTGCACTTCGAGTTAGTCGACAAATGCCTAGTTTTGTGTTCAAATTTTTGCCTCTTGTCAAAGAGCAAATTCTAGACTTGGAAACGGATACCAAACTCACAAGTCGGCTTGATAAACTGTACACCCGACCAATGAAGGAGCTCTCGTTGAATGCAGATCGACCTGAATCTGACAAATGCTTGTGGGCGCACTACGAAGAAGAAAGTCTCATCAGTCAAGATTGTATGCTGGCTTTGGAAACTGCCCCGCTCAAAATACGAGATTTGGACTGGGAAGGTTCTTTTTTGTTTGTCTTGGTACATATTTTTACGTGGTTCTCGGCAGCGTACATGCTCTGGATGATGAGTTTCTTCCGGCAAGCAAAGAGTTGTTATTCAAGCACCACGCCGCCCGTATCATCGTCCCAGCTCTTATGCGGTAACTCCAATACTTCGAGCCCCGTATCCTCTCCCCAACTCCTTCGAAAGCCACTCCTTCAGACAAACATTACACCCCCTGTTTCCTCCTCACGAATTATGGACGTCAACCATTACTCTACGAAAACGAACGCGTCCAGTGACTCGTATTGCGAACAAATTAGACGTGCTAAGAAGTATTGTTCTGCGTACTTGATCCTGTCCTGCATCGTGGGATGGATATCCTCCAGGGCTTCAGAAACTATTCAATTTATTGATTTTTTCGACGGGATCTGCATGGCATTGACAGGCTTTCTGTCGCTGCACTTTGCTGCTGCTAAGTCACTGCAGTCAAATCAGTGGAAATCACGAGCCTTCCATTACAAAAAGAGAGCATCACTGCCATTGGATGATGACGAGTTTGCTTGATCTTTCAATCGATAATAACAAGACTATAATGCACGTCCTTTGTAATTATCCATTTGGGTAGATAGGCATTCGTACTGTGGCCTAGAAAAAACCATTTGCCATGTCTTTCATTCTTTATTCGAGTAGGATCCTTGATTCAATTGCGTAAACTTCGTCGGTTCCACGTCTTTGTAGACACGATTCAATGAGTACTAAGACAAAACTCAAAATTGTATTGGGGGAATGTTCCGGCTTATAGACCAACAGCAAGTACTTCAGGAACTAAAAACGTTGCCTGCTTGGCAATGCGCAGGTCCTAACTCGTTATTAAAAGACATTGGCTAGCGGGACAACTCCAAGTAAAGACAAAAATGAAAGAAACCGTCATCAGTAGAAGAATAAAAATTCTGTCACAAAATCGACAAGCATCAAATTGAATAGAAAGGACAACGACAGTTTTAAGGGAAAAGACCTTGAAGAGCCAGCAGCATTTGAAAAGAAGCTCGCATTGTTGTCGGCGCGATTCAGCAAATTTGGCTTCCGCCCACCTGCGCAACAAAAGCCCATATCATGGCAAATTCGGTTCTGCTCGTGCCTTTAGCTCACGCACAGCTGTCACCGAGTTTGAAGCAGAGGGTGCCACTGACAGCTGTTTAGGAAGGTATTGGACATGAAAGCGCGCCAATGCAACGGCACTTCGGAGGATGGAAAAAAGGATGCGCGTGCTTCACTTTGTATTTATCATGTTAGGTAACAAGTGCGGTTAGAAATTAGACGCACATTTACTCTGTTTTGAAATTTTCAGAAATTTGTTAAGAGACGCACATTTGCTTTTCGATCGACTCGTGACAACCACAAAATCTCATGCTTTTAAATAATACATACCACTTCGCCAACAACAATCAACCCGAAGCTCGATCTAAGAAATCTAGGCTTCCACCAAACAACCAAACAAAATTTTCAGCAACATGATGAAGTGCTATCAGAGGAGTACGCAGCATTCCTTCACCGACAAGCAAATCAAAGAATGGATGTCATTCGGACCGAAGGTCTTTCAGAAGCCCACCAACCCAGAAGAAATCACTGCCTTAAAAGAACGAAAAGAAAAAGTATCGGCCATGAAGAAACGCTTGGCCAATGAATTCAAGGAAAATGACGACACGACGAAAAGCAATCAAAGCAAATGGTCGGAACGAGGCATTGAATTAGAATTGGATCGTTTGGCTGCCGAAGAATGGGCGAAACAGAGGAACAGTGACGAGTCAACCCAGGAACTTCGTCCAGCGTATCAATTGGACAATTCTCATCCTGACAACATCATCGATCATCGACCTGTAGGCGGACCATTGCTGGAGTATCTTTGGAGTCAGGAGGAGCCTCTACACGGCCAGACATTGTACTTGGGAGGAGAAGAAGCGGCCAATGGGAATATATACTGTATTCCGGGTCATGCTCCCAAGGTACTGGTCATGGACACTCAAAAGAAACAAATTTATCCCATTGGTCCTGAACTACGAACGAACTGCTCCAGTCCGGACACTTGCAATGGTCGACTATACAAATGGTTGCGAGGCATCGTGATCGGAGATATCATTTTTGGTCTTCCCTGTCACGCCGATGACATTTTAAGAATTGATACGTCTACAAATGAAGTGACGACCATTCCCATTCCGTACGAAGAATTATTCCCAAATGACCCAGAACAAGCCAAAGAACAGCGAGAAATGATTTGGAAATACCACGGCGGTAATGTCTGTCCTCTTGATGATTGCATTTACGCCATTCCTCAACGAGCGCATTACGTAATGAAGCTGGACCCGAAAACAGAAACAGTTTCCTTTGTGGGACCTGCTTTTCCTGGAAAATGCAAGTGGTACGGCGGTATATTGGGAAAACAGGATGGTGCGATCTACGGTATTCCTCAAAATGCGTCTGGTGTGTTGCGGATTGATCCGGAGTCCGTCACCATACACGGCGATTTTGGCACGGGCAATCACAAATGGCACGGTGGAGCTGCCGCCGCCAATGGTGTGATTGTATCGGTTCCCGCCAACTCTGACAATGTGCTGTGCGTAACTCCCGGAAAAATACCCAAATTGGAAATTATCGGAGACACGGAGACCATTCAAAGCGGACGTCATCGCGACGATGGTAAATACAAATATTTGGGTGCCATGGCAGGGACCAATGGGAGAGTCTATATCTTCCCCTGTGCCAGCGAATATGTCTTGCAAGTAGACACTGTTAAAATGGAGGCAAAAAATATTGGACCTAATTTACGAGACAGCGGTATGGAGACTGTCTATCAGAACAAATGGCAGAATGGTTTGACCTGTGTTCAAGACAAGTGCGTTTACGGCATTTCCTTGAGCGGACACACTCTGTTGCGGATCGACTGCAGCAACAACACTGGCGATGTAGAAGACCCCGACCCCGAGGTGACGACTTGGTTATTGCCATCGCCTCGCCGTGATTGTCGAGATAAGTTTGAGGGTGGTGTCATGACAAAATCGGGCATCATGTACACGGTCCCCAATAATCACAAGGGTGTCTTGAGAATCGAACCAGCCTGCATATCGAACTAAACTAAAATCAAACAAAGAATCTGTCTTCTGATACATGGCAGCGCCCTGAAAGCGCTGCGGAGGTTGGGATTCGGGTAATCCTGTAGCGCCTAATAAAAGCCTACAAAAATAGTCGTCTGCTTCTACTAGTAGACTACTCTACGTATGTTAATTTTTAGAACTACCGGTGGTAACACTTAAGAAATGAATTTAAACCACCTGGGCAATGAGTATGCTCCTAATAGTAATGAAAAGTCAAAAGTCGTTAATTATTACAACAGTGGTCAATCTATTTTTTTATCCTCCAAAATTATTTCGAATGCCTTCTATTTTTCAACAACACTTCCACAACACGTTCGTTTTCAATTATTAATTTTCACAAAACTCTAACATTGCGATTGTATCACGACTACTGTACATAACAGTATTTGCCTGAAGTCGATTACCGGAGCCTTCGCTCTTGCTCAAAGCTACTCGCCTTGTATATCATTCGTCGACGACGAAAACAATGCCGACTGTAGAAGGTTCGACACCGTCTGATGCTTCCACCGAGCACTTGGCCAAGCTTTCGTTAAAAGGAGAGGCAGAGACGGCTCCTCCTAGTCCTATAAATGATGACGATCATTGCGATGATGAGCTATTCGCGCCCGAAAAGAAAGCAAGGGGCAAGACCAACAATGATGGCAGCAACACGGGAGCAAAAGAAAGTTCTTCAACTGCCTTTCCAGCTCCGTCTCTTCCGCCAACAAATACCAAAATGCTCCATCGAAGTAGCTCCAATTCTTCCAGTTTTATTCGAGCTCACGATTTGGAAGCAGTACCAAAGTATCAGCACCAAGGAGGACGAAATGTATCCTCCACAAAGCTTCACGAGTCAATGAAGGCCACGGGGGGCAGGTTTGCCAATGTTCCTGTTACGGCCACCCAGGGTCTGTTTTTCTTGGACGATGACTTGAAACTAATCTTGGATTCGCTCGTACAATTGGGCTTGGAAGAGGCCACAGATGAGAGTGCACGATTTGTTCCAGGACGAGAAACGGCCAGGGTACTGAGAGAGCGACAAATGACAGGCACACGAGTTCCTGTGGATCCCCAGTGGACATTTCCCAATTGGCAAGCTGCTACACTACGGAACATTAACGAAATTCTCGTTTGGAATGGTACCTGTCGTGCCGCCGTCAACAATGGTTTTGGTAGCGACTGGCCGATTGTCAAGTCACGGGGAATCATTCCTACCAGTCCTCGAAATTTAGCCGCCTACTTGTGGGACAGTAAAAATGTATCGAAATATAATTCCATGAGTTTAGGACGTGACGATGGTACTATATTTCAGGAGGGATTGGATACGCTTGCAGCTGATAGTCCCTACGGAATCCCGGGATGCGCAAAAATTTTGAAATCCTACAACAAGGTCAAACTTGTTCCCCGTACGGTCGAAATTATTAGTCTTCTTCATTTGCGTCCTCTGGAGCCACCTCTTGCCCCCAAAGGTACCTACTTGATGGTCAGTCGCAGTCTATGGGAAAGCGACAATCTGTCTGAAGAGGCAGCTTTGAATTTTGAACCACCAGCTCATCTCGCAGAAAGCAATAAAAAGACTGCCAGCAGCACTTTCATGAGTAGGAACCCATTCAATCGCAGCAACAGCAGCAACAACGACGACGACGACGACGAAGGTTCAAATAATATTATCCGCACGGAAATGTTCTTGAGTGTTCAACTCTTGCGTCCCATGGGTGACAAGGGTCAATATTGTGAAATGACCAGCATTGCTCATGCATTGGCACCAGGACTTAATAAGACTGTGGCCAAAACGGCCGCGGGTGTGACGGCTGTCAAAATTATACGAGATTTGCAGACCCTGCTGCGAAAGTAAGTGTACCGAAGAAAAGATTGATTCAGAGAAATAATAGCATTGAAAACAAAAAAGAATGCGCAACAATTGGATACAAAAAAATATTGACGTTAAGCTATAAAGTATTCCTGCAAGACTTTTTCCTTGAGAATGTAGTGCTTAAAAACGTTTCTATTTGAACCAAAACCTTTCATTGTCAGTTTTTTTTTCTTGCTGTATATTTCGAAGAATCATAGTTTTTCAAAAAAGAATGATTCATCTGCCTCTCTTTGGACGTACGTACTGTGGTGGATAATAACAATAATAATAATGATATTTTTAACGTTCATGCAAACTCATTTGTATCACTGCCTTTAATTCTTCATCATTTTCGCTGTCATCATCTGTATCGTCATCATCATCATCGTCCAGCAAGGAGGCACGAGTTCGTTTGATGACAGTAGTAAAGCATTGTCCTGCCAATTTTACAGTACTATGATCGTCGCGTTCTATTATTGTATTGGTAGGAGGACCAACGAGGGACGTGGTCGTAGAAAATGCTGGCGGAAGAGGGATTATTGTGTTCTCTCCTGCTGCGTCATTGTCAAGGATGTTGTTGTTATTATTATTAGTATTACCAGTATCATGGCAAATGCTAAGGGTCGGATCATTGGACAGTTTCCTTGTTGGCATGCGAGGTGAGGCCAATTCTTCTGGTACTCCACCCAGTTTACTGCTTTGATTGCCATTGTTTGCAAGTAAAAGTGAGGATGGTGCTTTCATCATCATCATGCTATTGTTGTTGTTGTTGTTATGGTGTTGCTTAGGGGGATAGTAGTGCTCAACAGTGCCACCACTGTACAATTCATTGCTGTGTTGTCGTTGAGGATATTTGGGGGAAGAAATACTACTAATGACACTCTCCGTAGTAATATCGCTTCTCCCAATACTAGTGTGGCTGAGATACGAAACATCAATGCTCACTTTTCGTTGGGGCGGTACGAGAGAAAGACTGCTAAGACGGTTATTGTTGTCGTCATCGTCATCGTTATGGGTTGTGCTGGTATCTTCCATACTCCGTTTTCGTTGAGGCACTCTCGGTAAGGCAATAATAGCATTGTTACTGCTAGGTTCACCAATGCTTTGTTGTCTCTGGGGGCAACAAGGGGGGACATGAACAGCATCTATGACTGCTGCTGCTGCTGCTGCTGGTGGTGGTGGTGCGTGAACCGTATGACTGTTCCTACGTACCCTCCGAGTCAGATGGGGACTGCTGCTGCCGGTGTTGCTCTCCCAGCGCGAATTGCTCAGCTTGAGATCCCGGGGACTCATTTGACTACGAATGCGACGGGGTAGCCGAGACCATCGTTGATTATGACCTTGAGCATTATCCACTATCACACAAAAGCTATTTGTTGTTGTGTCGGGAACACTCTTGTCTGTGACCGGTTTGTCCGGACAGGAGGAGATAGTGGCTCGTTCTGTAAAGAGGCCTGTTAGGAAGGTTTCCATATTTGCATTTGCTATACCCATTTGGTCCACAGTAAAAAATTAATTTGTGTAAGTAGATCTAGACTAAGTGTTTGTTCAGGAGGGGGTGCAGGTGAAAGAACCAAAGGGAATGGTGGGTTTTAATGCTACTGGAAGATCGTTGTGAACTGGTGCATTATTTGTGAGGATCCAGTGGGAGTCACAAAAGGCCTATAACCGGCAACCAAGACCTATATATCATGGCATGGATATATAGGAACAGTTGGCAGTTTAAACCAGGCGGCAGATCCAGTGGAGTGAG
>Ga0100380_10005838_pt1 | contig 12641 bp, 13 predicted proteins | sample CryGeymeta201504_FD_80417 | JGI IMG/M metagenome (GOLD analysis project Ga0100380, IMG submission 80417) | Groundwater microbial communities from Crystal Geyser aquifers in Utah, USA - Crystal Geyser metaG 2015-04 | ecosystem: Environmental > Aquatic > Deep subsurface > Groundwater | place... | reverse complement strand
TTTAAGTTGTCTCATAAAAGTGGTAATGTGACAACTAGATACCATCTCGTACTGTTAAATTGTGAATGGTAGGGATACTAAAACTAAACGTTGAGCCGCTCCCCTCTTTACTCTCAACCCAAATCTCCCCGTGGTGAAGCTCAATGATCTCTTTTGAAATATACAGACCGAGTCCGGTTCCTTTTGATCCTTGTTCTAAAATTCCTGATACGCGGAAGAATTTTTCAAACAAATGGTTTTGTGCTTCAGTTGGAATCCCCTGGCCTGTATCGGTAATATGCGTAATCACCATCTCTTTGGCGCTGTCGTACTCAACGGTGATGGTAACGCTACCTGCGGGAGTATAGTTTATGGCATTTGATATGAGATTGTTTAGTACTTCCGAAACGCGAAGCGGGTCGACTAATACCTCGGGAACATCTGCATCTGGGTGTTGCCAGGTTAACGTTAGGTTACGCTCAGTCGCGCGATTCATCAATTCTTCGACACGTTGATCCATAAGATGAATCCAATCGGTTTTCCGAAGGTCTAAATTAAACGAACCTTTTTCAATGCGTGAGACCGAAAGTAAGTTTTCCATAAGCGTTGTGAGTTGGTTTGCGGCAATATCGGCTCTATCAAGGAATTTATTGTGTTCCTCACTGAGGCTTGGTCTGGCTTCTTCTTTAAGAGCACTGAGGTATCCGCGAATCGCGGTGATTGGTGTACGTAGTTCATGGGCTGCCATCGATACAAAGTCGAGTTTCATTCGCTCAAGTTGTTGAGTTTCGGTAATGTCACGTATGACTAAGACTTTTCCTGCAATCTGGTCTGCCTCATGTAGTGCTGAAATGGTGATGGAAACGAGGAGTTGTTTGTTGGTTTGATTAACGGTTAGTCGATAATTGATTTCTTGTGAAGCCGAAAGTTCCGAGATGTCGTTTTCTCCTAATGGCGTTGCGTTAATATCAATAATCTGCGTTACCTCATTCACATTATCAAGTTGTTCAATCGAAAAGAATTCGGTGTAATTTTTACCCAACATTTCGCTTTTTTGCTTACCGATTGTGTCGGTAAATGCCTTGTTGGTGGTAAGGATATTTCCCGTTATGTCAAGGGCAACAACAATGTCTTTCATTGACTGAAGGATTGTTTCTTCTCGTTCTTGAAGTTTTCGAATGGTGTTTTTTTCAATTTCTAAAAGTTCGTGCTCATTTTGTCGTTTAAAAATTTCTTTGGAATTGTCGTATGCCATAAAGGAAACAAGGAGGACGGCAATAAGTTTTTCCCACAACAATGTTTCAATTCCTAATACGTTGCTATACGTTGGAGCAAAGTATAGAAAATATTCGCTAAATAACCAGAAGATTTCTCCGGCAACAACGATCGCAAGGGCTTCAACGCCAAGCATTAACGCAGTGATAAGGATGGGAACGAAAATGAGTGAAAACAACACGCTTTGGAATGAACCGGTAAAGTGAATGATCGTAAAAATGAATACCGTATATATCAAGATGCTCGTTAATATAAGCTCGATATTTGACCACCGGGGTGCGATTATTCGATAATATACCAGCGTAAACGAGATGATGAGGATAATAAGAAGATTGAGTAACTCTTTTGATTGTTTTACGGCAGGAAGCTCAACCAGATTTACGAAAAGACCAATGCCGAGTATGAGAATCCAGATTGAGATTTCAATATTTTTTCGGTAGCGTTGAATCAGCGCAATGTTCATTACAATCTATCGTAGCTTTTCTGAGATATCTTTGCAAGAGAGTGCTATGCGGTATAATTTGTTCAGGCCGAAGTGCTGGAACTGGTAGACAGGCTGGACTTAGAATCCAGTGTCCTTTATCGGACGTGGGGGTTCGAGTCCCCCCTTCGGCACCATTACATTGCGGTAGCAATGTTTAGGAGTATTGAGTACAAACTCAACTTATTAGATTACCCAAAACTCGAACCGCTAGTTTGTTATCCGCGCACCCGAGCCCCACTTTTATCATATATAATAAGAAGGTGAGTATGTATGAACAGATTGCTAACAATAAACGTAAGAGCTGGATCATTATGGTTTCATTTATTCTTATCATTGCAGGCCTCGGTTTTGTGTTTGATCAAGCGCTTGAGGCTGGATATAGTCTATTTATTATAGCAATGGTTTTTGCCCTATTTAGTGCTGTTGCAAGCTACTATTTTTCTGATTCGATCTCTATTGCAATCTCCGGTGCGAAAAAAGTTGAGAAAAAAGATGAACCACGTTTGTATCGTATGGTTGAAAATTTATCAATTGCAACAGGGATTACTCCCCCACCAAGAGTATACGTTATTGAGGACATGGCTATAAACGCGTTTGCTACAGGACGTGATCCGCATCATGCAGCGGTTGCTGTTACACGCGGGGCACTTATAAAACTTGAAGATCTTGAATTAGAAGGTGTGATTGCCCACGAAATGGCTCACATAAAAAATTACGATATTCGTACGATGGCGATTGCGGTTGTATTGGTTGGAATTATTGCAATGGCAGGTGAATTTTTTTTACGATCTCAAATATGGGGTGGTAGTCGTCGAAAAGAAGGTAACGGAGTAATGATGGTTTTTGCACTTGTTGGTGCGATTTTAGCCCCGCTTATGGCTCAAGTATTAAAAATGGCCTTGTCACGTCAACGAGAGTTTTTGGCTGATGCATCGGCAGCGAATCTTACACGTTATCCAGAAGGATTGGCTAGGGCGCTTGAAAAAATTGCCGCCGACACTGACCCTCTTGATCATGCCAATAGTGCAACCGCACACTTATATATTTCGAATCCTCTTAAAAAACGTGGAGAGAAGATCAGTAACATGTTTTCTACCCATCCGCCTGTAGAAGAGCGCATTGCCAGATTGAGGTCTATGTAGGTTCTTGGTTGAACGGCACTTCATTTTTTGCCACATATTCTTCAAGAGTTATGCTTTCAGAAGATTGTCTTCATGTATGAGAATAATAAAACCATATTCTTTGCAAAGAGGAAGAAGGTTTGTTACTAACTCGATGTGGTTTTTTTGTGGTTTTAGGCAGTGAAGTACACGACCACCTTTAATTGAAGATAGGTCAATATCACCGCTTATTTGTGCTTCGATAATATCGTTGTGTCCATCTCCAAGTGTTCGAATCGATGCCATTGCGATTGCAGTTTTTGTATCCATAACTTCGTCAAAAATATCGTGAGGAATATATCCAGCACTTCCACTATCGCCGGTAACGTAAATGGTTTGGCCGTCAATGTCTGCTGGATCGATTTCAAAATACATACTGCCTTGTGTAGTCCATCGTAAAATTGTACCGACTTCACCAAAAGTAATCCCTACTTTTTCGTTTGGGTGAAGCAAAGACACATACGAGTGTTTAAGAGAGTGTGGATTAGGGGTAACAGTACTAGTGGCAACAATATGTGACATTAATTGTGAGGTGGCGTGAGTGAAGTTATGTCGTAATACTCGAACGCTCGCTTGAGTTTTTATTTGTTCAATTGCATGGTCTATTCGTTTCTGGCATTCAAGTGGGTCAAAGGTGTTCTCAAGATAATAGGTAAAGAGACTGTTCTCGAACTCGGATAGGAGCAAACGGGATGAGTTTTGGGTCGCGCGATTTTTAAGGTTTGCGATGTCTATGGATGGTTCCTGGGTTGTTTCCATAATGTCCAATGTTGTTTCAGCTGTTTGGAGAATGGTTGATACAACTTCATCTTTATGAACCGAAAGCCATTCCGATAGCGCGATAAGGTTTTCGAGTGTTCGTTGTTTCTCTGCAATATTGTTGCGAAGGATGGGAATGTTTTTTTCATGAAAAAGAATTGATGGATCGACCTGAAACTTTGTACAAAAGAAACGAAGCATTTCCATTGATTCACAATCCTCATCGGCCTTCACATCAAGAGGTATTTCAAGTCTGGCACTTACTGAGGTCTCATCGGTTGAAATTGAATTATGTGAGTCTTTATTTCCACCAAAGGTTTGTTGGGCTTCATTGCCTACAATTTCTAAGTTTTCGTAAAATGTGTGTATTCCTTTTTGATCGTTACGGTCAAAAGCGCCTCTATTTCTTCCCACTTCAAACCATATACCAGCTCCATTTTCAGATACAGAAACGCGACAAGAAATATGGGCTGTTCCCGCCTCAAAAAAATGTTCTGGCAAAGGTATTGCAGAAAACCGCCGTAAGTTTTTAGGGAGTTTTTTAATAAGAGCTATGTAGTGTCTTGTAAGTTGAGAAACTTCATATATCTGTTGCGCTATTGGGTCAACCGTTGGTTCTATCTCAACGTGTTGATCAAAAGCTGGTTGTTCAATTTGTTCTGGTGTGGGTGTGTTGAGGTTGTTGGACATGTCTTATCCTTGAATTTGAAACGAAAATATTTTTCCTTGTACTACCCTATTATAATGGTCAAATGGAATTAAAGATAGATAAGAGTAAAAACGGCAAAATCGAAATCCATGTCGCTGCCACAGTTTCTGATGTTGCGCACGGCAAAGAGCATGCACTCAATGAGTTTGCGCCCTATGTGGAAATAACCGGTTTTAGAAAGGGTAAGGCGCCGCATAATCTCGTCGAAAAGAATGTTAAAGAAGAAAAGTTGATCGAAGAAATCATTACTCATCTTGCGCAGGACGCATACGAACAAGCTATTACTGAACAGTCATTACAGCCTATTACTGAACCTCACGTTGCCGTTGATGAACTTAAAGAGAGTAAAGATGGTTTAGCTGCACCAGATCTGTGGGAAAGCATGCAAAAAGACGGACTTAATCTTACGATCACCTCATTTATCACCCCTGAAGTTGAACTGGGAAAATGGGAAGAAGCTGTTAGAAAAGTAGAAAAACCAAAGAAGGAGGAAAAGAAGCAAGCACCTGTTTTAGAGACGGCAACTAGCATTGAGGATGCTCGCATCGAGGATGCAAAACAAAAAGCAACGCCAGAAAAAAACGAAGCAGAAAATGCGGTTGCTAAGACGAGCAAACAACAAAAAGAAGAACAAGATGATCGCGAATTCGAAGACAAGATTTTAGACGCGCTTATAGCTCAGGCAACCATTGAAGTTGCTGATGAGCTAGTGACTGGTGAAGCGCAGCAGATGATAATGCAACAGATCCAGGTTGTTCAACAGCTTGGAATTAATTACGAAGAGTTTATGAAATCTCAGGGTAAGACCATTGAAGATGTAGAAAAAGAAACAAAAGAAGTTGCAAAACGTACCATAACGGGAAGGTTTATTCTTTCGGAGCTTGCAAAAAAATACGACAAAGAATTAGAAGGAAATCCCACGTTTCAGCAGGTTCTTGCGTTTATCTACGAGAAGGCAACCTCAAAGTAATCCTCATAGGTTATAATATATTTCAAACGAAAAGTTTGCATGAAACGTTCGTATGAATCTGTAGCTCAGCCCGGTTTAGAATTTGCTACTCAAATTCTTATAAGTTTGGTAAAACCAAACTAAAGAGCAAGCTCTAACAGACACATAGGATAGTTTACAATGTAGACAGTTGATAATAAAGCTTACATGAATCTGTAGCTCAGCCCGGTTAGAGCGCTACGTTGACATCGTAGAGGTCATTGGTTCAAATCCAATCAGATTCACCAGACGAAACATTGTCTTCTCCGAAGTGCGAAATGTTTTGATATCTACCACTAAACATCGAATGTTTAGTTTGGCTTTGTACAAGGATAAAGTGTGTTTTGAGATACAGGTTTTTAAGAAGAATCTGCGTTGTTGGGTCAGTGTCACTGAAACAAAAGATACATCTGCTATAATGCTAACCAAGGTGGGACGACCTTTTCATATTGAAACTGATGATATTTTACATGTGTACAACCGTGGGGTTGATAAACGTGTTGTTTTTGATACCGATGCCGATCTAAGTCGGTTCAAGTATCTTCTTTATTACGTTAATAATTTTTCGTACCCTTATTCTCAGTATTTGCAAACATTGTTTTTCACAGATTCACGTCAACAATCAAATAATGGATCTGCCATTCTTGAGTCGTTATATCGATACGACACTCCGCTATGTACTGTTATTGCCTATGTACTCATGCCTAATCACTTTCATCTTTTGCTTCGTGAAGATAACCAAGGTGGAATATCAAAGTTTATGCAAAAGTTACAAAACGCGTACACACGATATTATAACCAAAAAAATGATCGAAGCGGCTGTTTATTACAAGGGAGTTACAAAGCTGTAGTTGTTCGCTCTAACGAACAACTACTTCATGTAACACGTTACATCCATGTAAATCCAGTAAGCGCGTCCCTTATTAATATGGAGGATCTTGCAGACTATGAGTGGAGCTCGTATTCGTTATATATTAGCAAACCTCCCAAAAACGAAATTGAAACCATTTGTGAACCTGAGATTGTGCGTAGCCAGTTTAGATCAAGAAAGTCATTTATCGGGTTTACCATGGCCTCACTTGGAGAAGATGTTGTAGGTTCCATAATGGAAAAGTTGTCGATAGATGAGGGTTTTGGTTGATAGAGAAGCAAACTAAACATCGAATGTTTAGTTTGGCTTTGTACAAGGATAAAGTGTGTTTTGAGATACAGGTTTTGAACAGAAATTTAGTATCCCCCTCACTCTTGCGAAAGGATTATCAACGCCAATAAAAACAATCACGTAATTGCTCGTAACTTTGCGTCTTGATACAATTGTCTTGTTGCCCATGATACCCAATTTGCCACTTCCCACACAATTTACAACCGCAACACCACTTTCAAAGTTCATTGCAATGGTTTTATTTATTGCCTTACCATTTATTGGCTTTTGGTTTGGGATGAATTATCAGACTCAGATTAGTCAACAAAGTTCTCTTTCGCCTATTCCAGTTGATCCCATCGTGACGGTCCCCGCAATCAAATCTACAACGCCTCCCGCCGAAACGACCATTACATCCTTTGTTGAAAACGCAGATTTTCCTGCACCTCAAGGAGTACGGATGTTATTTAGTGACCCTTTACATGGTGTGAAAGTCTTTACCCTAAGCTACGGGGCGGCGCAAGACTGCCTTTCTGGTTGCTTTTATAGTAATGCAACGGGTATAGAATACGGAGCTAAAATTGGCTGGATATCAATGAACAACTACGATGCAATCGATGATGCAAAATTTGTTTTTTACGACTTTGATATTTCTGACACCTATCTTTATACTGACGAGTTTTTTCAATTGCTAAATAGCAAAGACACGTGGGTTTACCAAAATGCATTTTTAGTCATGCTTGCCGAGGATGAAGATGTGCCCAGAAGTGTTCTTTTAACTATCGCTCAAGGTTTGTCGTCATATATACAACCGTCTCTGGCGAATAGTCTTTTAAAAAATGTAACGGTTAGAAACGATCGCGAAATAGTAACGGCGCTAGCCAATCTTCCTGTTTTTTCGGGTGATGCTTATAGTGAAATTCGAACACAAGCACAAGAATTGTTGAATGGATTGTAACCTCAAAAATGATCCCAAATCTAACCGACGATCAATTAAAAAATGTTCCGGAGAACATTCGTCCTATCCTTGAAAAAGCACTCGATCAGGATGCTGAAGGGTTCGAAGAATTAGTAACCTCGGCACTTGATTCCTCTCCTATTCTTAAAAGAATTGAATTTGTTTCATACCTTGCTATACAAGCGATGAGTCTATTATCAGGTTTTACTCTGAGTAGTTATGCTTTTTCGGTTTCGTATTCAAATGGTGATCCGTTAGTAATGCCCTGGTACGTCTCGGGAATTTTAAGCATAGTTGCAGGCCATGTTGGGGCGCGTCTTGCACAATCCCAAATGGACATAATATCGAATCCGTTAGGTCCAAACACTACACCAATTCAGAGAATTATGTTTACTCGGTTTGGCAAACAGGTTTTGTCCATTCGTACCATTGCTATGGTTGCATTTCTTAACATAGTCTTTTATGGTTTATATGTTAGTGTGTGGATATTATTAAAGCTATGGGTGCTCAGAATCCATGCAGTACAATAACAAATAGTGAGAGCTCGTAGCTCCTCAGCCCGGCTAGAGCGTTACGTTGACATCGTAGAGGTCATTGGTTCAAGTCCAATCGAGCTCACCAGATGAAACATTGCCTTCTCCGCAGTGCGAACTGTATTGATATAAAGGGGCTGATATGGGGATTAAAGCTCTATATCTCCGTATACGTTAATTTTCTTTTGCAAAAGTTTCTTCAGTTGTGTTGTTTCAAGGTCTAGTAAATCAATTGTTTTGTCAACTTTAAAAATGTTCCCATGACCTGGAACGATATAGTCAGCCATTTCCCATACTTTCGCGCGATTTCGAATATGCTGTTTAGGTTCCTTGCTAAAAGCTACCCAATTACTTATGTCCTTGTAATCGCCTTCATATTCAAATAAATCGCCAGTAATAGCGATCAGACCCACGTCCGTCGTTACATATACCCCAATGCTCCTGTCATCATGTCCTGTCATGGAAACCACCGTAACGTTAGAATCAATTTTTAGACTATTTTGGAAAAAACGTGCGATATCCCCATCATAGATGTCGAAACCAACAATGAGTTTTGCTTTAGGAAAGAGATTATTATTGCTAATATGATCTGCGTCACCATGTGTACAAATAATATATGCAATATCCTTGGCCGCCAAACCGAACGTAACAAGGACATCTAAGATAGTAGTTTTGTCTTTTGGAAGCCCTGTATCTACTATGATATTTTCATTAGAAATAACTAGCGAGATAGTACCGTCAGCCCTTTGAGTCTCCATTTTCTTGTTCCAGATAGCATAACCAGGTTGAATTACATGTACGTTGGCCAACTTTTTCATAATAGAATTATATACCAATATCGTAAAATCGTCGTCGGTTGGTTTGAAAGAAAGTGCATGAGGGTCACCAATCAATATCTCATTTTAGGCAAATTTCTGAGACAAGTTTTTAATAGTAAGTATGAGATTTGCAATTCTTTCCTGAGGATTACCATCAATGTGTGCGTTGGGGAGTTCAAGTTGGCCAGCTTCAAACATAATATCTTTGAGAATGTGATCCTTTGGTACATCAAAAGCCAGCGTTGCAGCTATCTTATAAGATATAAGTTATGGGCCAATAATTCCTTCTTCGTAATAAGTAGTAAGAAACAGGTAATATTCCAGTAGGGCTTTTGTTAAGGCATTGCCTGTAGAATGTTCACATTTTGTCCACAGTTTATGTGACTGCTCGTCGAATTTTTTCATGTCAAAAGTTACATGCATGTTCAGGAGTATTATACGCCCAATTATGTGAGAGATCTTAAGAATCTGAGCCATCTTCCGCGTTGGTACACTCTTTAGTATTGACAAAACGCCAGTCCTATAGTATACTTTCGTGAGTTAGAAAAGCAGTTCTTTGTCAATTAAAAATGCCCAAAAGGGCGTAACTCTCCCACGAAAGGGGAAACCTACTATGCGAAATTTCGGGCAGTACATCAAAGAGCGGCTTGAGGCCGCGTCGTTGTGGGCCATTGTTAAAGTATTGGCCCTGTTGCTGGTGGTTGTCATCAGCGACATTGAGTTCGTGATTGAATTCTTCGAGTCCCAGGTCGCGGTGAGCCTGGTCTTCATTTTTGTGATGGCTGCCTACACGGTGGCCATTCTTGCTGTCGTGTTTGTGGGGACGCTTATCATCGCGTCGATCCCCTACTCCTTTCGAACAAAGCGGCAGGATTGGGCGATAGCTGGGGTTTACCTCGGCATCGCTACCACCGTCGGGAACCTGGCCGGGGCGTATCTCGCTCGGATGGGTTCTACGGGTGCTGATGCATTTATTAGCGCCCTTCTCACGACCGGGTCCTTTATGATCGCCGTTGGCATGACTTTGGCCATCGGCAATGGCTATTCCATGGCCATCACAAACGGCATGTCGTATCCTATGCCGCGGACTCGGCTTGGCGACTACATTCTTCAGGCCATCCTGCAGTTTGGAATGGGTTGGGCCGTCACCTTTTACGGAGGGTATGGCATGACGGCAGCCCTTGTTGTGGGCGTCTTTGCTTCCCTTGTTGGTCTTGGGGGGCAGCAATATACGCTGCCGTCGATGATGTTTGCGTTTTTGGTTGCCATCGGGGGGGTGGAGCTTTTTGTCTTGCCTCCAGCTCTCGCCCCCATTTTGGCGGCGATGATTTTGGCCGCCAATTTCGCGTTGTATCCTATCTGGGCGTGGGTACATCTGCTGGTTTGGAACCGGCGCCTTGAGCGTCGGTATGAAAAAGAAACTGTTTAAAAACAGGCGCGGAGTTCACACAGATCGTTTGTGTGACCTTCGCGCTTTGTCGTAATAAAACATGATAAAATGTACTATATGAAAAGGAATAAAATAATTGCACTATCTGCAATTGTAATAGTTGTGAGTGTTGTGTTTTTGGTTCCAAAATTCTCCGCTGAGTGTGATTATGCAGACGGTGGATTCCGTGCACCTGGATCCATAATCAGACACGCTTCATGTAGTTGTAGGGGGATAAAAATTGGCTCAGATCAGAGACCATATGACGGGGGTATGAGTTACCGATGTTTGGGTTTAGTTACTGCACAAGAATGTGAAATTGGAGAAATAACCGAAAACTACAGTCTAAAAGTAATTAGTAATGATTGTTCGATAGATACATCCGACATAGGTCAAGTCACCCAATCTGAAGATGCGGAATTTGAAATACAACTTGGGGAAAGGTTTCAAATTGGCGTAAATCAAACCGCATTCATTCTGCCCGATTTCGATCGCAAGGGCAGTTTGAGTCTTAAAGTAGTAGAATTTTACAACAATCCTTGCCCTTCTGATGCTCAGTGTTTTTGGAGTGGGCTTGATGTTTATTATGAATTTACCGAAATTTCAGCCGATGGGACTGTTGCTATCTACACTCATCCAGGAAATATTAACGATGCGCATTATCAAGTAAGTATGGTAGAGAGCGACTACAAAACAAAAGCAACGTTTATTGTAGAGCAAAAGGATCTTACAGAAACCCAGACGACCAAAGAGTAACAACTACACGCAAATCTTATCAGCCTTCATCTGATAGAATCGCATTATGAACTTTGTGCTCATTCCCCTCTCTGTCGGTACTCCCGATACGCTCAAAAGCCAGATGCACATTGTTCGTAGATCGTATCAATCCCACTTAATTTCTCGCGACCTTACTCCCCTCTTTATAACCACACTTTTTACCAAAGAAATGATTAATGCGGCTTATCTACTTTCCAATGGAATGTTACTTATGGGCGGTATCGATATTAACCCCAAAACCTACAATCAAAAATTGCACAATAAAACTGAACGTATTAGTACAAAACTTGATGAGCTCGAAATTACTCTTGCAAAAAAGGCTTTTAGTGACAGCAAACCGATACTAGGGATTTGTCGTGGATCGCAGATTTTAAACGTCGCGCTTGGAGGCACTCTTTATCAGCATCTGTTGGATGTGTATGGTGTTGATCATTCTGTTGAAACCTATGAGGAACTTGGAAAGAACAAAACAAAAATAAACATTCTTCCAAACACAAATCTGCTTGATATCGCAAAAACAAAAACAGCAGCCGTACTGTGTGGCCACCACCAAAGCGTTAATAATCTTGGTCGCGGACTTCGTGTATGCGCACAGGATAAAAATGGCGTAGTGGAAGCAATAGAAGGTGTTAAGCCAGCTCAATTTGCAATAGGAATTCAGGCACATATCGAAATGCAACATACAAAGTTTACTCATAGTGTGTTTAACGAGTTTGCTAAATATGTTAAGGCGTTTGCGTGATATTATTACGTACAGTGGACTTAGTTACTAGTTTTATTGACATAGTGTTGCATCTTGATACGTACCTGACTGAGCTTGTGTCACAGTATGGAGTTTTAACCTACGCGATACTTTTTGGCATCATTTTTTCAGAAACGGGACTTGTGGTAATGCCGTTTCTTCCCGGTGATTCATTATTATTTGCCGGTGGCGCGATTGCGGCGCTTGGTTCTCTCAATATTTGGTTTATGTGGGGGCTTTTAGTTGTCGCTGCAATTTTGGGTGATACCGTAAATTATTGGGTTGGTCATTTTTTGGGTCAGAAAATTGTTGATAGTCCAAAGATTAAGTTTATTAATCAAGATCATATTGATAAAACACAAAAGTTTTACGAAAAACATGGGGGTAAAACTATTATTCTTGCACGCTTTGTACCCATTATTCGCACCTTTGCGCCATTTGTTGCAGGAATTGGTAGGATGAATTATTCCAGGTTCTTTGCGTACAATATTGTTGGTGGAATAATATGGATTACGCTATTCACCTTTGCTGGATTCTTTTTTGGAAACATACCCGTTGTGCAAACAAATTTTCACTATGTAATTGTTGTAATTGTGCTTTTGTCAGTGTTGCCAATGGTTTTTGAGTATATAAAAAGCAAGCGTGGTGTTGTCAACATAGCCAATGAGGGTTGAATGAATCAGTAAAGTTCTATAAGATTATCTTAATAATGGAGAAATTCTTCACAAAAATTGCAGGGGGATCTGAGACCCTTGGAAAAATTATTATGCTTGGTCTCGTTATTATCGGGACATTTCTTATCATTGCGCAAACATATTCAATATTTAACAAGCCTATTGATCAAAAGTACTACTATGACCAGTCCAACGATGGAGTAGACGATGCAATT
>Ga0100380_10005834_pt1 | contig 12643 bp, 16 predicted proteins | sample CryGeymeta201504_FD_80417 | JGI IMG/M metagenome (GOLD analysis project Ga0100380, IMG submission 80417) | Groundwater microbial communities from Crystal Geyser aquifers in Utah, USA - Crystal Geyser metaG 2015-04 | ecosystem: Environmental > Aquatic > Deep subsurface > Groundwater | place... | reverse complement strand
GCATGATAAAGTGACTTACATTTCCTTTTTTACTTACAGTTTCAATGAAGTTGTCAAGAAATTCGTCGTTATCTTTATTAAGACCTAGTCTGCATTTTACAGTGACTTCGATATTAGAATGTTTATAAATTGAATTAGTACATTCAGCAACTAAATCTGGATAAGACATTAAATATGCTCCAAAACTTGCTTCTTGAACTTTATTAGAGGGACAACCACAATTTAAATTAATTTCATCATAACCAAGTTCTTTTGCATATTTTGCTGCTAATCCTAATCTTTCAGGATCATTTCCTCCTAGTTGAAGTACAACTGGATGTTCTATTTCATCAAATTCTAATATTTGTTTGTAATCTCTATGTAAAATAGTATCATGATGTACCATTTCAGTATATAGAGTGGAATGTCTTGATAGTAATCTCATAAAATATCTAAACTGAGGTGTAGAAATGCCTAGCATCGGTGCAACACTAATTTTATGGTAGTCTTTAGCTTTACTGTTTAAAATATTTATATTAGAGTCCATATCAAAATTTATTAATACACATTTTTGTCAATTGATTATTTATATTTTTAATATAATTTTAATTATTTTAACATGTACATAATTTAAATTAATAAAAATTTAATTTTAATAATGATAAATTAAACAACTATTATTAGTTAAACTATTTAAATACATACATAAATAACTAAATTTACTTAATTTCTATTAAACTTTAAAATCTATTTAAATATGTTCAAAAGTACTCATCTAATCATATCATAGTCTAAATAAATAGATAAACTCATCAAACTAAATGTGACTAATAACACATATATAACATATCTATATATTATCGCGTTTACTTTATCTAACAACTCTTTACTTGGTTTTTCCTTTTTTGCTGCTAATTCAACTAAAGGATTCATTACTTCAAACCAAATACTAGGAATAACAGCGATAATCAGACACACAGCATACCCTTGAGGTAAACAAGGAGACTCGCTGTATGATGCTAATACTTGATAAGGTTTTAAAGCATTTTCGTGATGATCACTATGTCTTTGTAGTTTTAGTAAAAGATAATTGGATACTCTAAAGGGTGCATTCCATGAATGGTGGATAGTTACATTTTCGTATTTACCTAATGGAGAAATAAATCGTCTTTTTAATCCATAATGTTCAATATAGTTAATAATTTCTAAAATAGCACTACTTATTAAACCAACCGCTATCTGTAATATCATTCCCTTTATACCATAAAAGTAATAACCAGTAAAAGGAAACAAAACACAAGCTAATGTAGAATATATCATAAAATTGTGTATGTTATACTTACTTCCATAAGTTTCTAAACACCTTTTATTTTCTAACTCCCAGCTATGGCAATAACTTCCGATCATAGAGCCATATATAAAAGAAAATATACTTTGGTTTAATTTTGATGTAGCTGTATCAGTTGGTGTACTAACCCATACGTGATGATAGTAGTTATGATCGATAATAAAATGACTGTTTAAATTTTTAATTAAGGCTGTAACTCCAGTGAATTTACTAAGTAAACTAGTTTTGTGATTAAGCTCGTGTGATAAATTAATACAGACCGCTTCAGCGACTGTTAGATTAATGAAAAGGCCGATATTACACATTATTGTGTTGTTTCCTGTTAGTAATTTCTTTATGATCCAGATGTATAGCATCCAATCTGTTATGATTGCTAAATAAAGTGGAACTTTAAATCTGTTTTGCTTTATAAGTTTTTTATATTCACTTTCAGTAGGATTCCTCTCATCGACAGGAAGTACCATATCTAGCACAGGCACAACTCCAAATAGAAAAAATAAAATTATCCAAGGATTGTGAGTCCTTTCAATACTATAATAACCAATAAAATGAATAAATGATATAAAATAGTATTGAAAAGAAAAATCAATTAGATCATTCTTTTTAAGATAATCAATTATTCCAGACATTGCTGTTTTTAATAGTCTTATAAAATAATTAATTAATTTAATAAGACTATTAATTGTATTAAATGTATTTAATGTAATATAAGTGTTTAGAAATATTTTAATGTATGAAAATGTTAAGAAACTATATAAATAATTATGTAAACTTTTTAAATTTAATAAATATGTTATAATTATTTATATTTTAATTATAAATTAATGTCAGTAAACGCAAATGTAAACATCGGAGTTCCAAGTGTTAGTGTAGGTGGTAACATCGGAGGAAGTGGAAGCGGAAGTGGAGGATACGGATATGGATACGGAGCAGATACAAATACAAACGTTAAAGTCGGAGGAAGCGTAGGTGTTGGAGGAGGAGTTGGAGTTAGTTCAGGATACTCAGGAAATTCAGGTGTAGGAGTAGGAGTAGGAGGTGGAGTTGGTGGAGGATCAGTTTCAGTAGGAGGAGGAATGGGAGGAGGATCATCTTCATACGGAGTCGGTGGAGGAGTAAGTGGAGGATCTGTCGGAGTAGGAATAAATTCAGGAGTTAACTCAAATGTCGGAGTCAACTCAAACGTTGGAGTAGGAATAAACTCCGGAGTTGGTGTTGGAGTCAGCGGAAATACTGGTTCAATGGGAGTAAGTGTTAGCTCTAAACCAGTTGCTAAAGTTGAAGTAGTTACACCAAACGTTGAAGTTAAAGCACCCGCAGTTAACGTAGGTGTCGGACTACATGTTAGCGGAGACGTCGAAGACCCAACTAATACAACTGAAATGCTTTCTGAATCTTTAAGAATTCACTCAGTCTGTGCAGTATGTATTTTATGCAGAACCCCCGCTCATACTACAATTGATCCTTATTTTAATATTCTCAACTGCTTATTTGCTTACTTCTGTACTGAGTTTTGGGTTTGCTACATGTGCTACAAAAGAAAGAACTGGAGTTGCTATAACACTAAACACAGTTGCGGATCCTGTGGAAAGTATATTGATACTTATTCATCATGTTAAGCAATGGAATTCAATGATAGAGATACTAAATAGAATTTTTAATAGTTATTCTATTATATCTCTTAAATTTTACTTTTTTTAAGATAGATTAAATTATATTAATATTATATGTTATTAAATTATTAGTTTACTATGTTTATAATTTATATTCATTTATTTTTTTTGCTAAAATGTTTATTTTTATTTAACAATATAATATATAAGAGCAAGAAACAAAACAAATAACTACAAATTTAAAACAACATAATAGTCTTTTATACTAATTACTAAAAATACTACTATCTACCTTGATAGATATACAAATATAACAAATATCATATTTCTTCTTCATATATTATCTTCCTTGTAAATAACTCACCACTTATTTTTTTCTACTCTACAATTCAGTTTTCCAATGATAATCCTGGTTTAATTCAAAAGTTTCTGTACCATCTAAAGGAAGTTCTCCAGAATCAACAATAACAACTCTAGGTAAAGTATGACTCCTATGACCAAGCATAACTTCTTGTATTCCCAATTCATCTCCATGATACCTTGTGAAGTTTCTAACCCATTGTCTTTCATCTTCTTTTAATATCTTTCCTATTATTACATTCTTATCATCAAATTTAGTTAATTTCCTTGATGTAAAATAAAACATCGATGTAATAATATTAGTTTCATTATCTGCCCGCATACCAACATAGCCAATCCCATTATGACCTAAATCATGTTTATAATTATAGAATCCCTTTTCTCTTGTAGCAACTCCATATAAATCGTTGTCAAGGATATCACCCCCCTCCATCCATGAGTAACGTTGTATTCTTTTAAATCGTGATCCTTTATAATGGATAAATCTAGTATTTTCTTTATTCATAGTACCTATACATATAAGTCGAAAGTTTTCAACCAATTCAGGTGATGAATTAGCAAATAAAGCAATATGTATACGTTTTGTAGGTAATTTATCAACCGAAATATCCATAAATACTTTATGAGTTACAATCTCGTTTTGCTTATTTTCTTTAGGGATTTTAATGATTTTAGATGAAGTGTGTTGGATATAATTAACGAGAATAGATAGAAATATAATTATAAGTGTAATTATATTCATTTTTTCTAATTGTCTTTATTTAATAATTATATTCAAAACAAATTATTACTTATTATTGCTATTGTATTTATTATAATATTAACGTAATAAACATTAATTAATTATTAATTTCCGTAGTAGTATTAATATTAAATGTCGACAGAATTCGGAGAATTATGCTCTATATTAGATAAAATTATTTGCTCTCACAAAGAATCAATAAATAAAAACGCAAAATGTGATGATATGGAAAAGACAGCCGGGGAAATATTTCAAACTTTAGATGAAAAAAATCCATATATTGTTGAGTTAGAAAATGTAGGAGAAAAAATTGTTCAATGCTTTTCAAAATCCATTGATGAAACTGAAAAGTATTATGAAGGATTAAACTCTGAAGAGAAAACTTTATTTATTAAAATGTTCGAAGCAAAAGTATTAGAAGCTATGGGGCAAAGTGATAATAGACCAGATAATCATGATGAGATTACTAAGTTAAATAATGAGAAGTTAAACAGACTAATGAATATAATGAGCAAAATCTAAATAATAGTATGGAGGATAATAATTAAAATAGTATAGATTAAGCAATATTACTATTGTATTTAACAATAATAATTAATCATACTTAAATAGTAAATAAATATATCAATATAACATTTACTAAATTTAGTTTAAATACTTCTTAACTTATTCTTTAATTAGGTAATATTTAAATAATATACTTTTAATTACAATTACTTTATTATTACTTTATTGTTACTTTTTATTACTTTTTTAATAAATCATTTAATTACAAATAGATTAATTATAAATTAAATGGGTGCCCAATGCGTTTCCGCAAATTCTAATGATTTATCAGACCTTAATGATAGTACCAAAACACCTGAGTCAGATTCTACTCTTTTCCTTACATTAAAATTTAAAAATTACAAAGATTATAACACTAATTTAGAAATATTTAAAACAAAGATAGCTGATGCTATTACAAAGATAGAATTTCAAAATAATTTTGTTAGAATACAAAGGTAGGTCATTTATGTTATTACATAATATTAGTTCTGATTCTATAATGGATGACATACAAGAAAGTTATTACAGTAAGCTTAATGTCAAAAATCTTGATAGTCTTTTCTATGTAAAATTTATCATTAATATTACTAACAAATTAAATAATTATTTATTAATACTTTACTTATATAATTACATATAGCTTTCTTATTACTTTTATGACAGAATGAATAAAGTTTATAATTCCATACTAACTTTTCCAAAACAAGAACTAGCTAAAATAAACTATAATTTACTATCACGTTATTTAACTTTTGATTCAGCAAGTAATACAGAAGCAATAATACAAAAGTTAATAAAAAGAATTGTAAGCTATATAATTATATAGTAAATATATAGTAACTCTTATAACAACTTATGACTTTTATAACTCTTATAACAACACTTATAACTCTTATTATAGAATTACTTCTCAGAGGACTTCCCTTTTAATTTAAAACGTCTCGAGAAGGTCTTTTTAAGCAAGAAAGTATTCTCCTTTGGTTATAACAAGAATTATAAAATAACCATATACATATGGCCGAATAATGATTCAAAAAAGATTGCTCTTGAGAATATCGATTATTTAACATATATTTGTTTTATATGCGAGTTCGTAAAGCCACTTCTGTAAGTAAAATATTAAAATTATATTGTTATATTTCTTACTTATTTTAATATAATTCTTTACAAATTATATTATCTTATAATCTTATTAACTTTACTTATTAATATTTAATATTATTAAAGAATTGAAAGGTACAACTTCAGCGACCAAATTAATGTTATATTAGACTGCGAAAATATCCCAATCGATCTTGAATTAATAAGATATATTATTCACTATTCAAATTTATACTACCCATTAATGCTAAGTAAACTTTATGTTATGAATTATTGTGATGAGCAAATGAGTAAAAATATAACATTTTGTAATGATATAAGAAATCGAAGTAATGGAAACTTTAATAAATTTGATGTAAGTTTATTATGTTTATTGTATATTTAATATAATTTAATATATTATAGCAAATTGTTTTTAAGTCGAATTTACTGCTAATTAAAGAATATTATCCGAATTGTTTACCAATAGAATATGGTGGGTATCATTTGCTAGAACTAAAAAATTGTGAAAACGCAAAGCTTGATGAGTTAATTGAGTATGTTATATCAATGATTCTGATAAAAGCGATATAGAAAGAAAGTTAATAAGAATGTTAAAGTATATAACGTAACCTTTTAATTAATCTTTATTTCTATATTTTATTAAATTTCCACAAATAATTGAAATTATTAATCACTTAAAAATTAACCTTAACGTAAAATATAAATTAAAAATATTATAAATAATATTAATAAATTATTAAATACATAAAATTTATAATAACTTAACATTAATCAATCTGATAATAAATATTAAATATACACTCTATTCTAGTCTATCATAGTAATCTTTCAGTTTTAATTTTAAATTCGTAGCTGAAATTCTATCATTAGGGTTATATAAAAAACATAGTTCTAGGATATCTATCAATTCTTGTGGGAGACATTTTGGAATAGGAAAGCTAACCTTCAAGGTTAAGTTCCCAATTATATTATAATCTTTCAAATTTTCATACTTTTTATCCTTATCTTTATCATCTTCCTTATTACTCTTAGTGTCATTTGAATTATTTTTATTTTTTAATTCTTTAGAACTTTCTTTCGAACATTCTTTAGAGTTCTCTTTAGAATTTTCTTTCTCTTTTCCTTTAGAGTCTTTAGATTTTTTAGGTTTAACTTTAACCGACCAAGGATATCTATTTGAGAAAATATACGAAGTAATACAGCCGATTGACCATATGTCGTATTTTGGTGATATTGTAATTATATTTTGAACGTCTTTGTCTGTGTTAATTTGGCAATTTTCAGGGCCGAAGTAGGCTACAGTGCCTTTTTGATTATTAGTTCCAGTTTGGGTATGGGTAGATATTTTACTTACTCCAAAATCAATAACATAAACTTGCTGATCCATTATCAATATATTTTCGGGTTTTAAATCTCTATGAATAATATTTTGACTATGCATAACTTCAATAACTTCTACTAATTGTATTATGATATCAAGCTTTAACTTATTGCTTGGATTATGAGTTTGAAACCATTCCTTTAATGTAATTCCGTTTATAAAGTCAAATATCAAATGAAGATACTTATCAGTTTTCCATACTCCGTAGAACTTGGGAATTCTTGGATGTGACAGTCTAGAAACGGCCTTAATCTCATGCATTATTTCTTCTACGTTGGCAAGTTGGTGAAGCTTTAGTTTTTTAATAGCTACCATTATGTCGCCATACATACCTCGATATACTTTTCCGAATGAACCTTCACCTATAATATTATCTCTGTCTTTAATTATCTTTTCTTTCTCAATTATAGGAATATTATTCTCTAACAAAATTTTAAGCAAATTATTTGTAATTTCCTTTATCGTTCCGAAATAACCTTATATTAGCAAAACTAATTACCATTACTATTGTTACTATCAAAATTATTTAATTTATTCATGCTTTCATTAGCAATATTAAGATTTTGCAATTGCGTATTTACTTGCATCATTTTTATTTTAATATTTATTTATTTCCTTATTATAATGATATTAATATATTATTAATATATTAATTTAGCAATAATATTTATAATAGGTTTAATAGCAAGCATTTTACTGTTAATTATTTTATACATTTTATAATTTATATATTAATGTTTAGATATAATTATAATATTATTATATAAATGAATGACGAATTAGAAATGATGGTCGATTTTGAAGATAATGAAAATGATAAAAATGAAGAAAAACCAGAAATACAAAAAACAGAAAAGGTAGAGGAAATAGAAAAAGTAGGTGAGAAGGAAAAAGATGATGATAATAAATCAAAGAAGAGTGAGTTTTCACTAGACATTTCAGACGCTAATAATATATCCGGTGATAAATCACCGTCAAAGTCCCATAAAATCCCTGAGGATTTATTAGATAATTTAAATCGAGAGGACTCTAAATTAAATAGAGGTTCTTCTCATGAGAAAAACTCAGCGCCGACCGCTGATGATCTCGCTAAAAAATCTAAATATAAGGATAGAGAGCGAGATGATAGAAAAAAGAAAGTGTCTGATAAAGTCTTTGAAAAGGACTTTGATAAAGTCTTTGACAAGACTGAAAAATCAAACGAAAAGAAAAAATCAGATGAGGTGAAAGACAAGAAAAAGAGCTTAACAGATCCTCACTACTTTATTCTAAAATTTCCTGGAGATCATGCCTTAAACACTTGTCTTGACAATAATTTTATTATTCTCTCGCCTGGGTTATCTCAATATTTTGATATAATCGAAGTAAATTTGTTATTCTCATAGACTATAGAACTATATAAATGTTTATTTCTTTTTTGTTACAAGTAACTCGAAATACGTTTTTACATTTGTAAAAAAGAAAGACACTCCGAAGTTCGATGAGAAACTCAATGCGAAAAAGCTTTATTTTGAAAAAAGACACAAGTAAACATTTTAATTTTTACTAAAACATAAAAAAAGGATTGGAATTTTATTTGAAGATGCGAAGAATTATAAAGAATTTGCTAATTTCGATTTTAACTTCGAACAAGAAATCATTGTATTAATGAATTTTTTAAACGTTAAAAAAAGCTTCTGAGTGTAAACTTAGGTGAGAAATTAAGAGACTTGATGAGTAAACAGGCCAAAAATATTTCTCAGTTTAACGAGAAAAATATTCAGCAAGTAACTAATTCTAACAGGCAGATCGATACCGAACAGCTAAGTACAGTTCCGCAGACCCTCCCACCTAATCCAAGTTCTCAATTTGGAATAGGTGCCCACCACAGTTCTCAATCGATTAAAAGGAAGTCTCCTGAGAACTCTAACACGAGCGGTAATAAGTATAAAAAAGTCAAGTCTAGATCTAAATCAAGATCAAAAGGTAAAACACGTGATAGGTCACCAAGGAAAAGATCTAGAAGGTCTAAATCCCATTCAAGATCTAAATCACGAAAGAGATCTCATCATTCGGATAAAAATAAGGATATTAGTATTAGTAACCAAAATTCGTATTTTAATAACACGAAAAATCCAAGCCAAGGCTTAGGATTAGGCTTGAGTACAAGTAGTAATCCCGCAGAAAAGGGTTCAGGAGGATCGAAAAATAACTCTAGTAGTATACAAAATTAAATTAACTTTAACTAGGAAAGCAGGGAGCTCTTCCCGGAGTTGGAGGTGCTGGTGATAATTACTACTATCCACTTCCATATCAAACTCATCCTCAAACTGGGATGGTTATGCCTCCTTTACATAGTATTAACGATAAAAATTATCCTTACTATTATAACCAAAATCTCAATCCTCATAATCCGATTAACCCAAATTCTTTTCCACAGACACAAGGAGGATCTGCCGGTTCAAAGTAGGTTTCCATATATTTACTTTAAATCATTTTAGAAATAGTAACGAAGAAGTACGTTATCAGAATTATCCTAATTCAGGTTTTTACAATCCGTGGATGCAGCCCGGGCACGGCAGTCATGTCCACGGACAAGAAGGAACTAATCCTGATTTAGGCTATCCTGGAATTCCAGGAAATGAGTATAACATGAATTATATGAGACAATCATTGCACTGGGTTAATCCCAGGCACCCAATGGAAAGAGGCGACAGGATGAGCGATGAGAAATATGATAGGATAAACATAAATAACATTAATTTTAGTAAATATTAAATTTACTCATTTCTAGTCAAAAATACAGCTAAGGAAATTGAAAGGAGTAAAAGGAAAAAAAGATCTGTCAGTTCAAGTAGTTCTGATTCTTCTAGCTCCAATTCTTCTAGAAGGAAAAATCGAAGAAGAAGGAGTAGTAGTAGAGAAAAGCAACGTGAGAAGGAAAGAACAAGTGACAGAGATAGAAAACAAGACAAAGATAGGAATCAAGATAAATACCTTGAAAAGAAAAGGAAGTATTCTAAAAATAATGAATTTAGTATGTCTCATTCTGATGATAAGCACGAAAAGAATGATTATGGTATCGATAATCGTAGAATAAGAAGAATTGGGTTTACTTCTAAAATTGATAATGTAGAAAGAAACAATAACACGAATTTTTCTGCTAAGGAAGATTTAGATGAAAAGAAAAAAGACAAAGAAGTAAGTGGTGTTAATCCTATTAATCCTGGTATCGTTGGAATAATCCCTGAATTAAATCCCTATGTTAAAGACGTTAAAGAAACTAAAGATAATATTCCTGCAATTCTTACTGTTAACAATAGCCTTAATAATGCTAATCCAAACCTAAGTAGTGATATTAACAAGGATATGAATATTAAAGAATCTTTAAATAATAATGGTAATAATGTAGTTAACATCCCTAAAGATAACCTTATTATTGAAAAGGTAGATTCTAAACGCCATGATGATTTCGGTTTGAGTAATAGAAATAGAGACTTTCATGATAATAAATATAGAGATAATAAGGATAACAGATACTACAAAGATAATAGAGACAATAAGGCTAGTAGGGATAACAAAGGTTACTATAATAGAAACCAAGACAGAAACAGCAGAAACGATTATAGATATAATAATAACAGATTTAATAAAACTATCGATCCTTTAGATAATAAAGACTTTAAAGATAATAAAGAGTCTAAAGATATCAAAGAAAATAAGGATCATAGTATTAGCAGTCGAGATAGAGATAATAAAGGAAGTAAAGAACATAGTATCACAAGTAGAGATAGAGACATTAAAGATAATAGGTATAACAGGGATAATACTAGAGATACCCGAGAAAACCGGGATACCCACAACTTTAGGGGTCAAAACCGAAACTATAATGATCATTCTAGAGATCATAATGACTATAGTAGAGATCATCATAGCCATAGAGATCACTTATCTAATAAAGATAAATTTAATGATTTTCAACATATAGATAACAGCCGAGATAATAAAACTTCTAGAGATAAAACTGAAGTTGACTTTCCAAGAGACAATAACGAAAAATTAGTCGATACTCAAACTCATGATAAACATGATAGAGATAGGGATGTTGTAGGTAAAAAGCCTGATACTAAAGTATCTAATTTTAGCAATTTTAGCACTGATGTAAGTTTTATTTATTTAATCGCATCAATAGATCTTCAAAGATAGTAATTTGAGTAATTTGTCTTTAGATCCTAATTTAGGCAATATGAGTAACTTGAACCCCCACTACAAGACAGCAGGTTCAAACTTTTCTGATAATGATAATAGAAGAAAACGCGACAATGAAAAGACTAGTTATAATAACAATTTTAGGGATAATCAAAGAGACTTACCTAAGGATTATCAAAGAGACATTCCTAAGGATTATCAAAGAGACTTATCTAAAGATTATCAAAGGGACTTACCTAAGGATTACCAAAAAGATGAAAATAAGTTTAACAACGAAGATATTTATAAAAATAGGAATAACAAAAAATCTAACTTTTCTAACTTTAGAGATGAGCAAAAAGGAAAGTACCAACAGAAATCCTTTAATCAACAGAATAATACTAATGCGAATAATAATTCAAATAATAATTCAAATAATAATGCAAATAATAATGCTAATGCTAATAATAATAAAATTGATGATAATATTACTATGATAGGTAGCCTAAAAATTATTAAGAAAAAAAATGATGACTCTTACTACAACAATAACAACAATAACGAAACTGAAAATGAAAAAAGACGTAGAGAAAATGAAAAAGATAAGAATAGAAATACTAAACAAAAAGAAAACAATAACAATAACCTAAACAATATCAATAACCAAAATAATAACAATAACAATAACAATAACAACAACAATAGTAACAATTTCGAAAGCAAAAAAGATAAGCAAAGAGCGAATAAAGAAAGAGACTTAAATAGGGAAAAGGCTCTTGATTACGAACTTATTGATTTAAACAAAACAGTAGAAAAGAAGCCTGTAATTATAGATAAAGAACCTGAAAGAGATATTAATAGAAACATTAGAGATAATAGAGATAATAGAGATTATCAGGAAATTAAAGAAAAAGAAGAAGGAGAAATTGATGATAATTATAAATTAAACAATAAAGCTTTTAAAATTGTCAATGTTAGTGGCAAGAAACAAATTACCTTGACAAATAAAAGAAAAGGTCAAGATATTAAAGTCGTAAAAAAGGAAGCTCTTGACCAAAATAATTTAAACAACCAAAATACTCAAAATATCAGGGCTGAGGCTGCAAGTACAATGAATGTAGACGTTGATGTCGATAAAAATATAGACAAAAATTAATCGAAAGATTATTAATTATTAATTATTGAATGATGTATTTAGATATTAAGAAATTAAAAGATAAATGATACATACATAATTTCATTTTATCATATTATTGATATATTACTTTTTGTTTTTTAATGCTTTTATAGAATTAAATTAATACTAAAGTTTATAATAATATAAACTAATATAAATAAATATAAAAACTATATAAACTAAATAAATTATAATTTATTAACTATAAACTTATATAAATATT
>Ga0100380_10005827_pt1 | contig 12658 bp, 17 predicted proteins | sample CryGeymeta201504_FD_80417 | JGI IMG/M metagenome (GOLD analysis project Ga0100380, IMG submission 80417) | Groundwater microbial communities from Crystal Geyser aquifers in Utah, USA - Crystal Geyser metaG 2015-04 | ecosystem: Environmental > Aquatic > Deep subsurface > Groundwater | place... | reverse complement strand
TTTCTTGACCCAGGACACCTTGACATTCTCAATAACAATAAGAATCAGAACTACAAGTTTGTGGACAAAGGAAGAAATGTGGAGCCTTACTAGGGAGCTGGAGGACAGCCTGCCATTAAATGGCACTGGAGTTCGTGTTGATCCGAAGAACAAATAGCATATATACTTTAGCATTAAATATCATTTGATCATTCTCGACTGCAGACTACTAAGCTTTTGTTACATTGTTTTCTGCAACTGAGAAACTTAAAGCTTTCTGTATTCAGGATGATCAGGAACTTCAGCGCGACCTTCTTACCAAGGCCAAGGCTTTAAGGCATTTGCCTACAGATACGACAATCTGAACTCCACTTATTTATGAGAATATCGATATGAGGCTGAATGGAAAGCATAGCCCATTTCCATCATCCTTGTCTCCATTTCTTCCTTGGCCTGTATTTTTTCGATCCTGTCAGATCGCCTAATCTCAGACTCAGAATTGGCGCTCTTTCCTTTCCTGTACTGCCAATCTTTATCCAGTTTTCTTTTCCTCATGAATCGAGGTTTGTCTTCCTCTCCATCGTCGAGCTAGGAATACCCATTTAGTTTGACCAAAAGCTACAAGCAATCAGGGAGTTCATCTTTGCTTTTTAGAGTTGTAAAAAAGTGATCAAAATTCATGAAATCGAGCCAGTCTTCACCAATCATCTGGTAGAGGGGTCTATTCCTGAATTGATCTACAATTGAACTTGTAGAATTTTGCTAAGGCTTTACTTATAATTTAGGAGGAGGAAGCAAGAGTTGGGAAGGTGATTCTCCCTCGACAGTCTATAAATCAGAATACTTCATCTTTCCTATGGGTACCCCTGGAGTTGATGGTTGACCTGAGGACTCCTCTATTTTGGCCTGCAGATGCTATCTTTTGATCTTTCTGGTGAATACTCGTTCGAAGATTGATTTATTGGGCTTTTCGGCCTGCATTGCTTTGGACAATATTTATTGCCGAGCAAATGATATTCTATACTCACAACATTTCTATAAACATCCGTTCCCCATCAATTTATTTTTGAATTGTTTTGTATGATAATGTCAGACGGAGTGTTATAATTTAAAATGAAAGGCTTAATAATATTTTTTATCCTCCTTGCTCCTCTGCTCACCAACACCGGACCCATCCTTGAGCTGCCCATTACTATCGCAGCCAATGAACGGTTGCTGACTTCCTACTCCCTCAGCACCAGTCAAGTTATAGGTACTTGCATAACCATCGCTTAGCTTAGATCGATATCAACTCCAACCAACTGTCGGTGTGCTGCCAAATTCAGGAAACTCTCTTCCAAAAGATCTACTACTTTATGCTCAACCCTTTCCACCTCAATCAGAATTTCATATGTCGGCCCAAAAGCATCCTTACACATGATGTTGCTACCTTTCCCAAATTGGGACCCCTTACTGTCAAAATCAATCAGACTCTATATCCAAAGTGTCAATAGGGAAGTATAGGACTGGGAAAAAATAGCTATTTTTTGTCGATTTTGCCAAATACAACTCAGACCTTTGAGGTTAAACGGACAAACACAAAGTAGAACGGTCTCAAATATGAAGTGGCAGTGGGAGGATCAGTTTCTTCACAATTTTAGAATTTTCCACCAGTCAACTCATCTCTCTGGATGTTGACCATCCCCAACATAGTATTCAACAACCACGCAGCAGGCACTCAGAATGTGAGCATAACATCAGGCACCTACCAACTGGGCATCCCTCAATCTGCATACCTGATGGTCAGACATCAGCTGCTCACCAATTTTTTATGTATCGAGCAGCAAAACAAGATATACTGTCCTTGTACCTCGGGAATAAGCTCTAGTTACCCACCTTTTATATTTCAGACAGGGAACGGCTCCTACCAGATCAAACCGACAGCTTATTTGATCCAGAAGGACGAGATATGTCTGGTTAAAATTGCAGCAATTCAGGAATCTTACTGGTAGGTGCATCTGCTCATGATGGACGACGTTAACTTGCTATTCAACTTCGGCACAGGTTCGGTGGGGATTGTACAAAGAAGCAAGTCTATCACAGCCAGCAGTGTAACATATTTCTAATTTTTAGTCGATAACCCAGCCATTGCAGATCATTTTGAATTCGGTGGTAATTTTGCTGATGTGCTTATTCGTGGCAATGGTGCTGATAGAGGTGATCAAACATTTGACAGGCCTAGAGAATGCCAGCAACGAGTCCTTCGAGAACTATATGATGAAAAGGGCCGAGGATTGATCGTAACTTATCTTCACACTTATGTAGCTTAATCTTGTTTGTGAATATATTAATTGATAAAGCTAGACATATCTCCATGAGCGAGGATGGAGTGAAAAAAATCATCAGAGATACATAATTCTTTGAGCCCAAGCGATTCCAGCCCTTCAACAAGGATATCCAAGATATGCGCTTTAAGGTCAATCCCGAGCAAGTCACCGAGATCAATCTCAAATGCTCCGGCTACGGTTATTTCTAAGAAGAGGATGGAAGCATGAAAATTCAGAGCAGAATGAAAGAAAATTTTATCAGCTACCTGAAGGATGCCGTCGGACAGTGCTTTAATCTCAAAACTTTGAAGGTCTAATTCAACGGTTTTAACAATGATGACGGCAAAGGTGGAAAAACGCTGAGCAAGATCATTAGAGTCATCGAGGACCTTACCAAGAAGAGAGATGAAAGACCCAAGGAGAAAAAAAAAACAGCCATGTATGATGCGATCTGGCTCCACAGTCGTATGTTGAAAGGTTGTGAGGCTGAAACCGTTAGATAGGTGCTTAACATTACTGATGAACTCGTTAAGGGTAGTGTTGAGGAAATCAGCATTCAGATGTCAGGGTGGGAGTTCAAGGGCAACCCTATGAGTTACCAATAACTGGAGCAAATTTTCCACAATTTTGCTTAAAATTTGGTCATAATAGGTACATCTCCCCTCAAGAGACTCAAGCTGGATATTTCTTCCTGGTACACTCACAACTCATAAGCCTACAACTTCCTTTCCGAGGCAGAATCGATCGAAAGAATAGCAGAAAGCATCGAATCGACCAGGCCCGATAACGCCAAGAAGGACAAAAGGGCAGAATAGTTAAGAAAATCTATCAAAGATTACCTGAAAGGTATCGATAAGAAGTACAATATTCAGAACCCTATCCCAGGCAAGCACAACATCATCTTGTCAAGAGAGGGAGAGTACAAAAAAAGAATTTACAGGTTTATTCAGGACAAGATCAGGCCCAACATGTCTGGTGATGAACGAAAGAATTTGCTGAAAATTCTTGATGACGAGTGGGGTGGACATTACAAGGAGGATGTCAAAAGGATCAAACAAAAGGTTGATGATGAAATTGAAAAACAGCAGGACAAGGAAAAAGAAGATCAGAAGGAGGTCGAGCACATCAACAAGCTGGAGAAGGAAATCAATGACAATTTCATCAAGTTCCCCTTCGACCATGTGATGGCCCTCAGAGTCAAAGCCTTCCACCTTCTGATCATCAACTTCATGAGAAAGGTCCAGGAGGAGCTGCAGAAGCTTGACGAGATCGAAATTGACCTCCGTAACTGGAACACTCTTTTCCAGATGAACGAGCTCAAAAAGCTTCTCGACAAGGAGTTTGCCCAAGAAGGTGTGATGAGACTGTTGAGCAATGCTTTCAGCAAGGTCATCCCCCGTGGTTCTCAGATCGCATTCAACCAGCAGGAAGGTGCCACAAACAAGCTCAGGTGTACTTTCCTCATGTGAGATATCTTCTGATTATTCAGCTTTATTATTCCTATCTGATGATTATAAGTAACAATAAATGTCAATCAAGTACGTTCAGCCAACAATAAGCACTATTCTGGAATATGTTGACAACTAGCTATGGTCGAAGGTGGCAGTAAAGAAATTAGACAAGATGAAGAAGCCTCTGGTCAGAAACGAGGCACATAAGGTACTAAGAGATTTTTAATTGATGCAAGGAAGCAACACACAGTCTTATGGCACGTCAATCAGATAAGAGATGGACTGTAATAGAAAACTATACGATCGGAACATCACCGGAAATGCGAAGGTACTGAGATAAGACCTATCAAAATCAACCATGAATTAAAGCAAACTTGCGAAAAGAAACAGCTCAAAGATAACAAATCGAAGATCGAAAAGGCATAATACAAAAGTTTACACTGAAGGCCCAGACACCATCAACTACAGCACCATTTCTCAATTAGACAACTCTGTCCATCCTCTATTTATATCAGAGTCGACAAACCCAGAAGAAGATATCAAAGACAACCACTTGAGGATGGCTCAACAAGAAAAACTGAAGTTTTATTAAAAAGAAGAGTAACTGGAAAAGACCCGGCATGTTATCGGCTAGGAAAGAAGCAGTCAGCAGAGGAAAAGACTTGGTCAAGCCAAAAAAATTACCTATGACTATGAGGGTCGAATAATGCCTTTGCCAGCAACAGAAAAGGGAGGGAAGATCAGGGTATTCACAGTGGACTCATACTTTTCTCACTCTATGGTCAAAACGAAGAGCAGAGGAGGTCCCACTGGTAAAATAACAACAATTCAAAACAAACGAGTCATAGCCTCACGATCAAAGACATAGTAATCTGAAGATGATGCTGGCATTAGATTTGCTAAAACGGTCCCTCTCAAAAATGTGATTGAGTTATTCAAAGATAGCATGTAAATGGGTGTCAGTTTTACCGATCTGGGCCAGCAGTCCACCATTCATGGGCGTAACAGAAATCAATCAGTTCATAACAAGATGAAGCTGAGTGACTTCAAGGCCAACAAGTCCAGTTTCAAGCCCAGGATGTATAGCGAAGGGAGTGAATTCATGAGGCCAATATTTAGGAAGAAGAAGATTGATCTTGACAACCAGAGTGATGCATTATCCAAAAGTTTAGCCTCTTCACTCTGTCAACAGTCGAAATCTTTTGGGAGAATCAGTAAAAACGTTCCAGTTTACTCTTAGGTATTTGATGAATTAGAATGAAGAAGGAGTAGATAGATCAACTGAATTTATTAATGATTTTCTTGAAATCTATGACCTAACATTTCACTAGGCATATGACTCCTGCAACTAAGAGCAATCCCACAGATATCTTAGCCTTATGCTTTTTGTATTATTGCAATCTTTTGAATCCCTTGCCAGCGAGCAAGCTTTTTGGCTTGGGGGTTTCTTGTAGCTGCTGAGCTCTCTTGAGTTCAAGGATTTATTCGTTTTTCTATCTAAGCTTTCTTTAAAGGTCCTGCTCAAGTTCCTTCTTTCTATTTTCAAGTTCAGTATTTTTGACCTCCAAGTAGTTATTTTTCTCAATCAGTTGCTGATTATTTCGCTTATTTTTCTCTAGCAGTTGATTGATTTTATTGGCGATCCCGCATCCCTGACTAATCTGGGAGTATATTGTGCTAATTTCCCATAGCCCCTATTCTACTGTTTCTGACCCTTTGAAAGACTATTACTGACCCTATATCTTACATTTTTCTGAATAAGTTGGATCATTCTCAGTTAAAGTTTTATTGAGAAGAGCCATCATTTATTTGTATTGCTTAAAGAGATGTTGCCCAGCATTTGATAATAGCTATTTCTGATCATTTTTTTTGTCTGTTTCATCACACTCAATCTCAACTTTATCAGTATATGAACCCCTTTCAGTATTATCGATAGGCTAGTCGTGACCAATGGTGATGACTGAAGTATGAGAAGTAATTGGAGCAGTTTGGCGTCCCTATCTCAATGCTTAGTTTTATACTTGAAATTCAATCATTTTGATAAATATTATAAAGTATCATCATAATATCTCTTTATTAAAAGAAAGGCTTTATAGCATTCTGGTTTTAGATGTTTCGAATATGATGTCCTGTAACTTGAGAAATTAATTTATGTCATTTGTGGCAGGCGATCTTTACACATTAGTTTATAAATCGGTCAGAATTTACTTGATGAGACAAAGCTCGCCTTTACTATCTAAAAGCGACCATGAACATTATCAAACCATCATTGATAAACTGACCCATGAGAACCAGCACCTCAGAGCACATATCGATAAGTGCCTGGAATGCCAGTAATGCTCATCCCATTTCATAAAAAAATCAACCAAAAGGTACCAAGCTGAGCATGTAGCGAGGAGAGTAAGCCTGAAATTGCAGAGTACAAGACCAATTCTATCCAGACCTTTCCCCATAATAATAGCAAGCAATCCAAATGCACATGTTTTGGGTCCAAAGATCGAGAGGAGATGCTTCAGGAGAATGCTAAACTAAGAGCAGAGATAGAGTAAAGAACACGCAACTACGAATCAAAGATGTAAATTATTCACTATCACAGATAAGAGCTAAATGCTCTCACCATTAATCTGAAACAGCAAACCCTACCAGCTCCCTCAAACACCTCCGAAGATAGGGTGAAGACCAACCGATTAGTAGAGGGAGTCGACAAGGTGATAACGATGTTTGAGCTGGACAGGATCGCCCACATTTCTAAAATATAGTAGTTACTCAAATACATTGAGGAGATGAAGGATCGAGAGAAGAAAAGTGGCTGTAGGGTTCGTCAGTTGTAGTTGGAATTGTAGATTATGCAGTAGCAGATGAAAATGCTGAAAAAAAGCAGAAGGCAGCATAATTGATATATTTTGTTTTTTCCTAAAAGCAAACCCATACATAATAATAACACGTAATGTTGAACCCATCATATAGACAGCCTCTTCTAATTACTATTGTCATCCTTGGCCTCGCAGTGGTCTCTTTTTGCAAACAGCACAGTACCAACTTCAACGTGGCCAACTTTCGCCGGCAGGAGAACTGGGCCTTTGTTGATCGCATGCATATCGATCCTGGGTACATGACCGTTCGATCGACTGTCAAGTTCATAGCCAACAAATATATGGATAATGCTGAGTACTACCTATAATTGGTAGCCATTCCTGACTCCATTTGGTAGAGATCCCTGCAAATCAAATGCAACAAGCAGCAACTCAACTAAGAGTAGACCCGATAGATAAGACGAAAAGAGCTAGCAATGGAGCTTATGTTAACCCGAGACAAAGGGTATGCGGTCACATTCACATCGAGACTGCAGGTCCATTAAACAGAGACCTATCACTTTGTTTTGCGATAATGTGGTAAACAGATCACCAACCACGGATATGGGCGTGATGCCAAGTTGGAGGTCTGGATCGATGTCAGGAATAATTAGAAACATACCTCATCCGGTGAGGAATTGTACGGGTGGCTGTTGCCTATTTTGTTGGCTTCGGCTTGCGTCATTCTGTATCTGTTGTTCAGAGAACGTGAGGAAGATGGAGACAATTGGATCAAGCTAGCCCTGAAGATCAGCTTAGCAATTGGAGCCAATTCAATCCTTTTCAAGTACATCGGCTTTTTAGTGTATGCTCACGGTAGTGGAGTTGAGCATGGAATATTCGATGTCTTCTACCTACTTTTGCATGCCACCTCTGATTCCATCCTGATAGTTCTCCTCATGCTGCTATCTTTCGGCTGGACGGTTACCTTCAAAAACGCCAGAGACTTCGACCTCTACGTTCCTCTGGCTTGCATGTTAGGTTTAGTCAACATCATCATGACAATGCTCAACAAAATTGCGGACGGTTAGCATGACAAGTATCATATGTTTGACTCCATACCAGCTTACATCATGATCGGCTTCAGATGTGTGGGATTGCTTGTCTTCTTCTTCGGAATTGGGCAGTCATGGTTGTCCCTCAAGGGCAAATAGGAGTAGTCAAAGGTCAAGAGATATTTGATACAAATGAGCGTATTGGGAACAGTGTACTTGGCTTTTGTGCCCATCGGCTTCATAATAGTGAGATTTGTGGGGACAAGACACAAGAAGGAGGTGATGTTCTTTGGAGTGGAGCTGGTGAGGTTCGCAGTAAGTTATTGGCTGGCTTTGATGGCTGGGTGGAAAAAGTCGGCATATAGATCGATCATTGACGAGTCTTTTATGGAGAAGGGTGACAAATTTTATTGATCTAGATTGTTTGAATATTGAAATTCTTCATAGTGATTATGAGTAAAAATTAACGTCACATTCGCCAAGGCCTCCTTTCGACTCCCTCAGTCTTCACCTTTTCACTTGCTCTCGTTGTCTCTCTCAACTTTTTTTCAGAAAATTCCATCATCCTTTTTGCCATAGGGTATCTTTCCATCCGATGAAGGATCCTCCTGCTTTCCTTGAAACTGTCATTGCTCTTGTTGAGATCTATGCTTCCATGTACTTCGATGATCCTTCTGGCGATCTAAGGGTTTTATCTATCGATCATTTCCTCCATTCTTTTCCGTCGGTAGAACTCATGAGCTCGGGTTACTTTCATGGAATCCTCAGTCTGACATGATGTACTTTGTTTGGGTTGAAGTGATAGCGACTACCTCTCATTAATATTTATTGTATCCTGTCACCTATCTTTCGATTCTCTCGACTGACGTTCAGTTACTTCTCTGAATAGATGTTTCAGTACATGTGGTTTTGAACCGTTTCCATCGTTACTGCATAGGAATGGATTTACATGAAAATGTCGTCTTTTGTCGATGATGTCGATGATGGAGTGTTCTTGCTTGGTGAAGCCAGGGGTGGGACTGTTTATTATTTTGTTTAGATTACGGTAGTGACTTTTATGCGCCTGGCCGATAGTGTCTATTTAGCTTAAGTAGAGGCCGTTGATCATCGGGAGGTTATTATTGAGACAATAAATAATAATAAAACATAGATCTGTCTCAATCAAAGACCTTAAAGGCTAAAGCAGAGCAGTGAGTGGCATAAAATCATTCTTGGAGGGTCATTTTTGTCTCGTACTAGCTGATCTCCAAGGCCAAATTTTTGAAGGTCTTGTAGGCCATAAAGTCGAAGTAAATTGCTATAATAGAAAAGATCAAGCATCCCATCTTATAGAAGCCCGTTCCTGATAAATAAGTTTGGTACAAGCCACTCTCTAGCAATCGAGCCATCTGCAATATCATCAATATTTACCCCTTGAAGCAAGTTCATGATGATTGAAACGTTTGCCACTACGTTGAAAAGACAATAGTAGTATGCCAATCCTCGCCAGCTGAGGACGTACAGCAAACCACTGATGATGTAGACCAATGAGATCATTTGGATCTGCTGGGAGGAGGTTATTCCGAACAGAGCGATCAGCAAGGTAAAGAGACACAGGATTTTTAGAATTTTCCTAATGATTTCTATCTTTTAGTTTGGGGGCTCAACGTATACGAACATCTTGAGATAACTATAGTCAATTTGAACTATCATGAAAGGACATCAGAAAATCACAAAACAGTTTTTGCGAACAGCAAAACACATGTCTTTATGTGGGCTTAGAACATTAATTCCATAGTTTTTCTAAGAATCTCGGTCTTTCGATTTTTGTCTCGACATGTTTAATTATAGCAATGTGCTATTTACGTTTCTTCCATTTTTCTATCATATATTTTTTTGATGACAGGGACAGACTAAAAGCCAGCAGCTTTTATACACAAGCTATGCAACATTCTCAGGGTATCACCTCTCTCTATTCAGTCTAAGTAGAACTCCAAAATCATTTATTGGGACACTGAGCTCAAAGGCATTCGAATCCTCAATCAGAAAAAATTGGAAGAGCACATCTTGCCTCGCTACTACCGCCACAACAGATACTCATCCTTCGTCAGGCAGCTCAACATGTATGACTTCCACAAAGTTCACCTTGCCGACCATCGATCAATCTTCCTCCACAATGAGTTCGATCCCAAGAGGTACGAATACTTTGAGTTAGAAAGGACCAAATGCACCTCATCAGGAGGAAGGCCACCTTTGAGCAGAAAAGTGGAAGCTAAAAAGAGGACATAAGCCACAATCCTGAATCTCTTACGTCCAGGAAATAGAATGGGTCAGTAATCGATGCGTTTTTTAAAAGCTCCAAAAAATTCTTTGTGAGACCTTCAATTTACATTCTCAGCTAGAGAAATACTCAACAACTTTCAAGCGAAAAAGCTCTTGATGAAATGATAGACGAGCTTGCTTCATTGGATAAGGAGGAGATAAATGTCCGCTTGAAGCAGTTGAGGAAAGACAAGAAGTATCGACCTCATATCAAAAACAAGAAGTTCATAAAGGACCTCCAAGAAAGGCTGGATATCCAAATCGAATAAGAACAGGACGACCTCAGTGAGCTTTCGATTGAGGATGAGTTGATGTTCAAAACAAAACGGTCATTTGACCCTAAATCACTCAAGTTGGTGGAGAGTGGTCAGCTGTTCTTCAGGAGAGAAACTCTTGGCAACCTGTTTAATTTTTGATGATGCTTTATGATTATCTTATCACTTTAAATTTAAACAATCATAAAAGACTGGAAATGAAAATATCGAAATGTCCCCCAAGCTAGCGTTTCCGAAAATACTGGTTGCTTGAAAAATATCCTGAAAATGTTTACCAGAAGGATTTGCTTGTGATATCTAAAGTCTAGCAATGAGGTTGTCCTTCAAGGTTCAAGATGAAAATGTCTTCCACCTCTCTGCTGAAGAACATCATATTCATGAGCTCATCAGACTTCATAGTTTAGAAGCATTTTGCTATGCTCGTTTGTAATTTATGAACATGCTCCCCTGAATAGTTAATGCCTTTTTAGATGAGGATTTTTTTGAGGGCTGTCACATTCCATTTTTTAATGATTTTGTTGTAAAAATAAAAGAGCTCAAAGGGGTGATCTTTGAAATATTTTATCATCTTCCTTATGAGCCTATCTTCAGCAAACATTCTTTTATCTACTCCATACATATCCTTTATCTTTTATGAGTCGATTGGCTCATAGTCTATTTTGAACACATAGCTACTGACACTCAGCAGTCCTGCCTTTAGACCTCCAGCATCTTCGCTAATCTTGAAGAGACTACAAGTTGGCATGTTCTCAGCTTAACATCTATCACTTAGTTGAGATTTAGTGGTCTGTTCAATTTACTTCTTCATAAAGCGGCGGTCAGATACATTTGCTGGGGAATCTTCCAGCAGAAAAGATTCTTCTAAATTAAGCTAGAAAAATCCAGATTTTTAGCAGATCGAATCTGGCGAATACTACAGTCTCATCATCGGATTGTGTTTATTGAGGGAATCCTGTGGCAAATAGTCCCCTAATGTTAATCGAACTGGCGTACCTTCCAAGCTAAACAAAGGACTATCAAGCAACCTGGTTTCCTTGTTGTTTGTTTGAATGACATAGTTGATTATGTTGGTCTGCAGTCCCAATTTTTTATGAGGACCTTTGTTCATGATTTGAATTGCTAACGTTTAAATAAGAAGATATAAAAATCATCTCATGAGACCTGTGAGTGCCTCCTCCACTATTTTCCTCAGTTCGATGACAGCCTCGATGTTGTTTTCTTCCTTGTTCTCCAAAAAATAACTCACTGCCTCCAGCAAGGTCTCCTAGCTACCCGATTAGCCTAACTCTCGATCACGATTGTTGGTTTGGCTCAGCAGGTTATCAAGAACGAAAATGAGATTCCAGACCAACTCTTGTTAGTTTTCGGCTTAGTGATCCTGATCTTTGTCGATGGAGGAGTCGACTTTAACCTGGCAGAGATGAGGGTTGTTTTGGCTATAGTTACTCACGACCAAAGATTAGAGAATTTAACTTGAAAAATCGTTATTTTGGTATTTCTTGGAGTAGAGGTCGATAAGCTTCAAAGAAAGGACCAACTTTTCCTTGACTCCCAGAACTAAACACTCATTCATCAGCTACCTGCATTATCACATGGGTACATCAAAGTGAAGGATCTTTTCCGACTTGGCTCACTCCTGATTTTCTGTGCTCTTGGTTCTTCCCTATTGACTTACACCCCTTTGAATCTGTTGAATCTAGCCTGCCGATCAATCTTTTAAACTTTACTACTCTTGATGGCACTGATTTAAAGGGAGTATATTTTATTATTTTTATTGATAATTTATTTTTCCTGTTCGAGGATATCTCTCTGAAGTTGCTTGATCTATTCCATCATCTTTTTCTTCATATGCCTCTCATACTCCAACTCCTTCACTAGTTTTTCAATCAATTTCTACAATTCATATTGAACATTCAGGTTGAAATCTCCACTGCTTCCTGTTGAATAATCATCGTAATCTTGGTATCGATTGATGGAGTATTTGGGTCCTTCGTATTTGCTTTTGCGAAGGGAGGATTAGAGTTACTATATCTAAGAGAGGAGGCCTTCTTTTGTGTTCTCTAACATTTCTGTCTAGGCCTTTAGCTCATCGACCTCGTTTCTAAGATCGATGTTTGCTTTTCGGAGCTATTCGTTTTAGTCGGATAGTTAATCGGTGATTTTCGATTGTTAGCTGATTTGCTTTCTAACTTTTTATTTGTACTGCTCCAGTTCTTTCTTGTACTCTTTGATCATGTCCTCCACATCTCCAAAGTCACATTGAAGGACGCTGTACTCTTCATTGAAGACGCTCTCCTCGAGTTTTTATCGCTTGTCGGCTTATTCTTCCAGTTATTCGATTCTCATGATCAACCTTTCGTTGGTGCGAGTCAGAGTCGACACTATTTTTTGGAGTTCGCTTATTTTGAAATGGCAGACCTCATGTTAGCTGACCTCTTCATCGCCAAGAATGTTGTTCACTTAGTCAAAGGCCTAGCCCTCGAGTGGATCATTGTACTA
>Ga0100380_10005826_pt1 | contig 12661 bp, 23 predicted proteins | sample CryGeymeta201504_FD_80417 | JGI IMG/M metagenome (GOLD analysis project Ga0100380, IMG submission 80417) | Groundwater microbial communities from Crystal Geyser aquifers in Utah, USA - Crystal Geyser metaG 2015-04 | ecosystem: Environmental > Aquatic > Deep subsurface > Groundwater | place... | reverse complement strand
GGCTTAATCTCTGAGTGCTGTGGTGTTACCCATGAAAGATTATTTGTTTTATTGTAAAATTCTTTATCTTCTGCTAATTCGTTGTAGGGTAGATTCTCCTATAACATTTTCTTATTATGTAACTTTCTATATCTTCTATAATTTCATTTATTTCGTCGTTTGTGTAATTCTTAAAAAGATCATCTTTTACAACGAGATCTCTTACTATTTCTAAATAATTTGTGAGAGATTGATAAATTTTATTTCTTTGATCACCGTTTACTATATCTTCTTTAATTTCGGGAAAGTAAGCGAATTTTACAATAAATTCAGAAATTGAATGAACATGAGATTCTATTTTATTCTATATAGAGTTGTTAATAAGAAATTATTATATGTTTTGTTATAGTTATTATTTTACCTCGCTTATGTTTTTGCCACTTTTAGTTACTTTTTTTTCTGATTTTCCTTCTGTTAATTTCTCAAGATACATTAATTTTTTATGAACACACTCATCAAATCTTTTAACACAAATAGAAACTTCATCTTTACATCTAAAAATTAATTAAAAATCTATTAAATTTATTAAAATTTACATGTCATCCATATCAATTTTCTTGGTTGACGAAGACTTCCACGGGATCAAAATATCAATAATCGATCTATTTTCTAACGACGTCTCTTCTTTACTATTTTGTCTTACACATGCATCTACTTGTTTATACTTAATAAATCTATCTATTTTTAAACATCTTTCAATTTGCTTTGACTTCATACACTCTTTATTTATTCTATTTTTTAATTTTTCTAAACATCTTAAGTTAAGTCCATATCTTGTTATTATTAAATGAGATTTATCATTAATAAATTTGATCTTCTCTTCCATTTCTAATAGAAGTTCATCATATAATAGTTTGTAATCATTCTTTTTATATAACTCAGGTAAGTGTTGAATATTTGATGTTAAGTATAAGCTGTACCAGTTCATTGGGATCTTATTGTATTCTGATTCTGTTTCCATGTTTACTATTTGATTTAATGAATAAAAGAATGTAATAGTATTAGAGGCAAGTTCAAATTGACTGTAAATCTTCGAACTTATTGTGCCGACTGATTTTAAAATTAGTTTTAAGCAAAATTTGATTCTGTTTAGTAACTAAATAATATAAAAATTTAATATTTATTAATTACAATTTCAGTGTCTTCTATGTCGTTTGAAAATGTAAGACGAACCTCTTGTGAAGTTAATATATTTTTCTTTTCTGGATTCATAATAATATTATAAATCAAGAAAAACTTCTTAGACTCATTGTAATTCCTAACAAATGTCTGAGTTAAAAACTGTTCCTGATTACATATCTTCTCTGCTGATTTCGTTAACACTAGTTCCTTTTTAAACAACTCACTTTTACTCTTCACTATTTTAGATATCATCAAGACATCTTGAACACTAAAACAAACAGGCTGTATGTTAATTAATTCATCTTTATTTTCTTGGAAATAGTTATACTCAGTAAAATCATCTATTTTCTTATTAAACAAGTCATTTATCACTTTAGGCAATGTTACATCGATAAGCTTAGTATAAAAACTATTAATTGTAGGAGTTATCTCAATCAGATAGTGATTAAAGATAGTATACATAGTTTCCATTTTAGCATCAAAGAACAAAGCTCTATTTAGTTTCTTTAGTACTTTTGCTATGTTAAAGAAGTTTTTCCTTGTTTGGGTTGAGATAACAGTTGATGTTACAATAGCAAAATATTCAGGGTTAGTTAAAATAGGTATGATACATTTGAAAAAGAAGAATTCAGCAAGGAAGGAGTTTCTTTCGTATATGTTAATGTCTGGAAACTAAAATATGTTTATAGTTATTTATATTATGTTGTAATGAGGTAATTATTACCTTTCTGTAGATTAAAACTGAGATAATTTTACAAATACATCTTAGTGAGTAAGGAATAGCACTTACGTTGTCGATCAACAACTTATACAAATTATCTATAAAATCTTTCATCTTTTCAAAATTCTTCTTATAAATAATCAAAATTTGATTTTGACTTGATAACTGGCTAAGTTCGCTAAGAAATTTTTTATTTGTAAATATATCCTGATCATGTGTTATTTTTGACAACTGTCTTAAATAGAAATCCTTCATTACTTCGTCTTTTTCCATATGCATTCTATTCGAAAGTTCATCAAGAGTAAGATCAATCTGATAGTCAATATTAGATTCATCATCAGTTTCTTTAATTTCACTTACATTATCATATTCTTCTAAGAAAAATTCATCCTGACTGTCTTTAACAGTTGTACTTTTAGTAACACTATTTGAATCTTTACTTGTTGTAAGTACTAACAATTAAAATAAAATATGTTACATGAGCTGTTTGACATAAAGCTTGATGAATTTGTTGTAAATTTTACGTCGCCACTAAAGTTATACTGTTCTGGATTAGTCTCTATCAAACTGTTTTTTATTATATTGATGATATTCTTTTCTATATTCTTTTTATTTGCTATTGAGCTTTTCTTTATTTTTTTCGTAAGTAGTTCGTTATCAATAGTAAATAAGTTCTTTGTATTTTCCGACATATATGTTTTATTAACTACGTCATGTTTCTTACTTTTTGACTTTAAATAGTCTGATATCCTATATAAATATATTAATCGATTAATATGTGTTATGTTTAATGCTATATCTATATAGTAATAACTTTACCTATTTATATCAATTTCTAAGAAATTATCTGTATTATTCTCAACATTCAAAATAAGCTCATTAAGAATCATTGAAAAGTATAGCTTCAACTCGGATTTCTTTGCTAAACTTTTTAATATCTTTCCAATAAACGAAACGTCTAAAAACGAACTAGCAGAAGGAGAATTCATTTGATCTACCTCGCGTTCTAGAAGAAGATAGCAAAAGATTATTAGTTCATCGTTTTCTGTTTGTTTTAAAAGATTTTCAAAGAAAAAATGGCAGAATAAGTCAACAAGGCTTTCTACTTCCTCGTCAGTTTTTTTATCAAAACGGTCTAGGCATTCAATAAATAAGATTTGGTATTGAAAATTAGAGCGTAGTTTGCATAAGAACCTTTCCATAAAATCATAACTTTCTGATAAGACCTTTTCTGGTGTCTCACATATTTCGTATATAACATTATTTGTTTGTAAATCAGGTCTACTTATTTTTTGATTAAACTCAATAGTTTCTTTGATTTTAACTTTTACTTTGTAGTATTCTAATATTTTAGCTTTTAGTTGTTCGATTGTGTTTTCTTGATGCTTAGAGACTAAGTAATAAGAGTATTTAAAAAAATTTTTGAATTAAATTATTATATTAAATTATTTTGATTTGTTACTTACTAATATCGTTTAAAGTAATTTCTTCTTTAATTAAATCTTGAAGATTATTCCATTTTTCTAAAATTATTTCTTGATTTCCTAATTTAGTTTCTATCTCCATAGTTAATATAATAATATGATTTAATATTAAAATTTTAATAATATATTTATTAAATATTATTGTAATAACATTCTTAATACATAAAATACATAATTTACACAATAATATATTATTATTATATTTATATTATTTTATATTATAATATACTATTAATTTATTAAGAAAAATTATTTAAAAATAAAAATGACGACACTCGAATCAAAACCAGGAAGCGTCTTCGAAAAAGATAGCAAAACTAATATTATTAATGCAAACGAGGACAAAGTAGTCAAAATAGAAGAAGTAGACAAAGCAGACAAAGATAAAATTCACAATCCTTCAATACTTTCTAAATTTAATAATAATAATCATCAATTAAATTCTGCAAGGCGATCTGACTATGATGCTTTTTCAGTAATCTATTATAAAATTACTTATAAAATTACTTATAATTACCTTTTATTAATAGGAAAGAGAAGATTATTCTAGGTATGAAGAAGGTAATAATTTTTTACATGCTTTTAGATATTGGAATTTGTGTTGAATTACCAGAAGGAAAAAGAGATCAAATATTTTTTGTTTTCCTTTTAGCAAATTTATTCCTTAATTATGATACGGGAGTTATTCCAGCAAGTTTACTTGAAATAATAAAGGAGATACCTTTAACGTTTTCTGAACAAGCATTAATAGGATCGTTAGTATATTTAGGACTTTCATTTGCATCTCTATTTGTTTCAATATTATTTAATAAATTTGGTGCAGCAAAGGTATGTGGTTATGTACTTTTTCTCAATTCATGTTCATGCTTTTTGTTTTCATTTACTAAAGATAAATACACAATGTATTTCACAAGAATACTGATGGGAATGACAGAATCATTTATAGTAATATACGGCCCAGTCTGGGTTAATAACTACTCACCACCAGAGCATTCTACTAAATGGATGGGTATTCTGCATTCAAGTTCAGCTATTGGTAATACATTATATTCATTAATAAAATATAAATAATTTATATAGGAGTAATGATAGGATATCTAACTGCTGGTATAAGTATTAATTTCTTCAGTGCTTATGTTACATGGAGATTTAGTATCCAAATACAAGGCTTCGCCCAAATTCCAATTGCCTTGTATTTTCTTTTTGAGAATGAGACTTACATTAATATAGAAACAAATAATGCAAATGCTAATAAAGAAGATGAAGTCATAATGAATACAGCAAAAAATGCAAAATCAAATAATCAGAGCTTTGTTGTCGCAGACGGAGGTGAGCTTAGCCCAAGAAAAGACTTACCAAAATCACCTAATGCTGCAGACTCAGGTCATGTCACAGTTGATCCGCAAAATAAGCAAAGCTCTGCTAGTATAAGAAAAGCAACAAAACACATAAAAAGAATAAGTACAAGAATTGATGCTGTAGAAATGAATGATTTAGATAGATTTTGCTCGCAAACAAAGGTAAATAATTATAATACTAAATATTTATCAATTTTAGGAAGTCTTATGTAATCCTTTATATGTTTGGGTAGCCTTATCTTTATGTTCTATGTATTTCATTGTAACTGGAATTCAATTTTGGATGACATCTTACTTAATTGATATATTAGAAAATGAGTCATTTAAGGTCGTTATAATTTTTAGTGTTGTTTCAATAACAGCTCCACTTATGGGAGTTATCGTTGGAGGAACATTCGCAGATAAATACGGAGGCTACAAAGGAAAAAATACAATGAAAGCATTAAAACTGTGCTGTGCTTTTGGAACAGTAGCGTTTGTATTCGCATTCCCAATTGGATATCTATATTCTCTAATATATATTACTGTATTACTATGGGCCTTCTTATTCTTCGGAGCAGCTATTATTCCGATTGGTACTGGTATCATGGTTAGTTCATTAAAAAGGTAAGAATATATCTATATTATAATTCTTTAACTTATAATTATTATCATTAGAGATTGTCAGGCTACTTCATCAAGTATTAGTCAACTTATATTTAATTTGTTTGGATATTTTATGTCTCCAATTCTAACAGGATTTATTATGGATTCCTTCCCAGACAAGAAAATTGGATATAAATGGGGAATAAGAATTATATTTTGGTGGAGTATATTCGCTGTTTTATTTATGTCGTTTGCTTGGATATATGCATATAGGAAATTTAAAGTAGCAGACAAGAATGATGATAAAAACAACCTCGTTGGTGATGATATGAATCAAAGCATGGGAGATTTGGTAAATAATATTAATAATAATATTAATTTATTCATTAACATTAATAAAATAGGTCAAACTTGAGATTATGAGAAGAATGGCATATGCAAGTAGAATATAGATAATTTTTTTAATCAATTTTAAATTTATTATTATTTAATTACTATTTATACAAATTAATAACTATTTATAATAAACAATAGAGTATAAATAAATACTAATAATTAAACTATATTCAAAGTAAATATTAAAATTCATATTTTGATTTTAAATTATTTAAATAATAATATATATAATGGCTGAACTTTCTTTCAACTCAATTAAACAAGAACTCGAAAACGCTGCAAACCAAGTAATGAAAAAACACTTAGACAATAAAACATACAACCAAAAAGAAGCACAAACTTGGACAAACACAATCTCTGATGAGTTAATTAAAAACTTGAGTGCTATGCAAAAAGGATTTAAATTCATTTGCAATTGTACTATATTCCAAAAGGGTGACTCTAGCTTACATTTTAGCAGTACTTGTTTATGGAACCCTAATAATGATGGATCATTAACTACTAAGTATGAGAATGAGCAATTACATTGCTTTATCTGTTTATTCGGAATATCTCCATAAGCATTATAGACTACTCTACTTAAATAGTACTTAGATTATTAGATAATATCAATTAAATTTACTAATATAAAACTTTTATTTTAGTTTATATTTTTAAGTAATAAGTTTATATAAGATTGTATAGTTTAATATAAAATTTTATAATCTTCTTTTTAGTTATTATAGTGGAATAAGGTGTATTTAGAAAGTAAATTTTCATTAATTAATTTATATATTACAATTTATTATAATAAATATTTTAATTATCAATATCATATTATAATTAGTAATTATACTTATTATTATGTTGTGATAAAGCTTAACTAAATTACAATATACTAGAATAGTAATTATTGATATATTATTGATTTAGTATTGATTTATGATTCAATTAATATGATATTTATAATTAGTCATAACTTTACTTAAAAAAAAACAATTTACCTTACATATTTATCACTTATTTTATTACTTCTATATATTACTTTCATACTTTTTATTATTTTTTATTATTTTTTATTATAAAATTAACTATGTCCGAAAAATATGGAAAGTCAGAATCAAGCGACATCGTCGAAGATTTAAATAGTATGAAACCAGAAAGACAAAAAGCTGCTGTAAAAAAGGTAAAATAATACTAATTTACTAAAATTTAATAAAAAAAGGTTATTTCTGCAATGACAATAGGTAGAGATGTCAGCAAACTATTTCCACAGATTGTTAAATGTATTGAAACTCAAGATAGTGAACTTAAAAAGCTAGTTTACTTATACATAATTAATTATGCTAGAGTAAGACCTTTAGAATCTTTATTAGCTGTTAATTCCTTTAAAAAAGACTCATCAGAAAAAAATCCTAACCCTCTTATGAGATCGTTGGCTGTAAGGACCATGGGGTGCCTCGGTGTTGAGGAGGTTATGCAATTCTTATGTGATCCGTTAAAAGATGCATTAAAAGATAAAGATCCTTATGTAAGAAAAACAGCTGTTATTTGTGTTGCTAAAGTTTTTGATGTGAATAGTCAGCTTGTTGAAGAACAATTTTGTTTTATTGATGTTTTGCAAAAATTGATTGAAAATGAAGGAAATTCAATGGTTATAGCTAATTCTGTTGCAGCTTTAATTGAAATTTCGAATTCAAAGTAAATAAACATTTATAAATATATTAATTACATAGAGGATCTGATGTTTTAAAAATGAACTGGAAAAAAACAAAATGTCTAATGACAGCTCTTCATGAAAACAACGAATGGTGTCAAATTTATTTATTAGAAGGTATATCAAAATACTACCCTCAATCTCAAGAGGAGATCGCAGAAATAATTGAAAGAGTAGTACCAATGGTATCCCATTCAAACTCTGGAGTTGTCTTAACAACAGTTAAAATATTAATAAAATTGCTTGATATTGTACAAACCCCTGATACTATAAGATCTGTATGCAAGAAAATTACACCTTCTTTAGTAACTTTACTTTCAGCAGAGCCAGAAATTCAATACGTTGCTCTAAAGAATATTAATGTTTTAATTCAGAAAAGACCAATTATATTTGAAAAGGATATTAAAGTAATTTTATATATTCACTAATATTTCTCTATTATAATTTATTATAATTTAGATGTTTTTCTGTAACTTTACTGAGCCAATCTACAATAAAATGGAAAAACTTGAAATACTATATAAATTAGTCTCTATGAATAACATTGATTTAGTACTTAATGAACTCAAAGAATACAGTACTGAAGTTGATGTACAATTTGTTAGAAGAGCTGTCAGACTTATAGGACAAGTATTATAAATCTATATTAATATTTAATTTATTATATACTGTAGTGTGCTATTAAACTTGAAAAAGCAGCTCAAAGATGTGTTGAAACATTAGTCGAATTAGTTAAAACTCAAATTAGCTTTGTTATTCAAGAAGCCATTATTGCATTAAGGGATATATTCCGTAGATACCCAAATACTTTCGAAGGGGCAATGCAAGTAGTAAATGAAAATTTACGATCACTAAATGATGCAAGTTCAAAATCAGCTCTTATATGGATAATCGGTGAATATTCTGATAGAATTGATGGTGCTGAACTTCAACTAACAAAGTTTCTTGATAAGTAATTAATATATATTAACAATATAAATATCTTAGCTTAAAAGAAGAAAGTTATGATGTCCAACTTCAAATTCTTAACTCAGCTGTTAAAACCTATCTAAAAGTTCAATCAGATGAATCATTTAAAATATTAGAATCCGTCTTTGAATTTACTAATAACCAAAGTGATAATGTTGATCTTAGAGAAAGAGGCTATATTTATTATAGACTATTAGAACTTGACCCAAATATTGCTTGTACCATTATCCTATCAGAAAAACCTAGAATATCAGAAGAAGCCAATTTAATAGAAGGAAGCTTATTAGATAAGTTAGTAGATAACTTAGGAACTTTAGCAACTATATATGTTAAGCCACCTGAATCTTTTGTAAAAAGACTAAAAAAAGTTGTTGTAAGTATATATGTGTAATTATATAGAACTTGGGAGAAGAGGAGGAAAACGAATTTGAAGAGAATGTATTTAATTTAGAAGAGAAGGATACTTACCATAAGGAAAAAAAAGATAAAAAAGACGGGAAAGAAATTAAAAAGCAAGAAAGCGAGGAGTTCGGCGAGGTAAATACTGGTAATTCAGGTGGTAACTTCGACCTATTGGACTTAACAAGTGGACCAACTACTTCTAACGACAATTATCAGAATAATAATCAGAATAATAATCAGAATAATAATCCGAATAATAATCAGAATAATAATCCGAATAATAATCAGAACTTCCAAACTAATTCTAGTCTATTGGACTCAAGTAACTTACTCGATAACTTATCTCTTCTTACTACAAGCCAAAATGTAAGCAATGTTAGTTCAAGGACTCCTGTTATTATCCCCAAGAAATTAGTTTTAGATGAAAGTAATGTAGGAGCAAATAACTCAGCAACTGGAATAAGTATTGAAGCTTCAGTTCAAAGAGATAATAACTTATACTTAATACTTAATATAACCAATAAAAGCAAAGTTATTCTTTCCGAATTCGAAATCCAACTAAATACAAACTATTACGGAATTAACTGTATGTCAAACAGCCTTTCTGATCTTAAAATTAACACAAATAGCAGTAAAGAAATAAAAATCGACTTATTTACAAACGTTTCCTGTGATCTAAAAAAACTTCCTAATACAGAACCTTACTTACTACAAGCTGCAATAAGATGTAACTTAGATGAATTCTTCTTTAAAATTCCTGTAATGTTCTGTGCTTTGTTTGAAAATGAAAAAATGAACTTAAGTATGGAAGACTTTATTAAGTTTTGGCAAGTTATCCCAACCAGAGGAGATATGAGTACTTCTATTGACACACTTAACCCTAAGTATCAAAATTCATCTGCAGTAATATAACTAATATTAATATTTTACTATTAATTTACCTATTTAGATTATTAGCCGATTTGAGAATAATAATATATTCCTTATTAATAAGAAAGAAGCAAATGGACAAGGTAAATCACATTATTTATAATATTTATCTTTATTATAGATCAAATGTACTTTGTTACTAAGCTAACAAATAGCCAACCAGTTTTAATCTCAGTCGCTTATTCTGTCTCGACTCCTTATACTGTTAATGTTATTGCTAAAACAGAAGAAAAGGGAGAATATTATATTACAAATTTGATCTTGCAGTCGTTGAGATTTTTACTTAATACTAGTTATTAATTTAAGTATTAAATATAATAATTTTTATTAATAGTAATAATATATTCAATAATAAGTATTAAATAAAAACATTTATTATTTATAATTGCAAAATTATATTTTATTATATAAAATTATATTAATAAACATTAAATTATCTCAATCTACTTACTTCAATAACTTCCTTTACTTCATCATAACACTCATTTTATTATTATATTAATATTTTATATACTAATTATTTTACATTTCATTTCTCTATCGGCTTTTCAAATTAAACGGAGACTTATTATTAAAAATACTATATAAATTATTTGGTACTTTTGCTTCAGCTACTGAGCTATTATGGTTATGATGTATTTTGTGCTGAGTATTAGGTATTGGAGTATGATTATTAGTATTTGTATAATTATTAGTATTAGGTTCATTATCTATTGATCTACTTTGATGATGTTTAGTGTTATTTGAAATAAGTTTTTTGTAATCGTCCTTTAATTTTTTGAGAACATTGTTGTTATGTAAGTTTAAGTTTGTTGTTTTTTTATTTTCGTAATATTTTCTGTAATCGTTTCGGTTACTGGTACTTCCAACTGTGTTATTATTTTTAAGTTCACTATTAGTAGTTAGTAAAATGTATATTAAATGTTTAATGATTATTTATGTTATTTACTTTATATTTTTCCGTGTAAATAAATTCTTGTCTTTATCATCTTGACTAGTTCTTGTATTAATTTTATCATTTATAAGCTCATTACCAGTTTCATGTTTATGTCTTTCAATCTCGATTGGAGTTTTATTTTGTCTTGAGGAGATTGGAACCGGAGTTATATGTATGTATTTCTTATCAGGTGTATGACTAGTTGTTTTATTATAATGACTATCCTTATCTATATTAGACATTGAGTTTAGCCTAATGATGTTTAAAAGTAAGTTTTACTTAGTTTCCATTATTTCACTTGTAATTAAGTTATTGCCTATACTGCTTAGATTTCTTAACGGATAATAAAAACCTAGTAAGTATTTTTGAGGATCTGGAAACTCATCATCTGTATAATTGTTATTGTATGGCCACATCCAATATTTTAGGTCTTTATATGGTTTTGAATTTTTTATTTCAAATAAAGCGTCTATAATGAAGTTAATAATAGTTATTAATGTTAATTATATTAATTTACTTTGATCAAATGTTGTATGCATAAGTAAGTAGTCAGGAATCCAATTAATGCAAATAATACTTCCAATCGGGCTAAAGTGAAACTTATCGCATATCAAATTCTGAACAGTTTCATTATTGTATATCATATTTATAAACAGTTTAAAGTATAATTTTCTTATTTCTATTAAAATTACATAATTAATAATTATATAATGTAAAAGAATCTTACCTGGTGTAGGATGTTCCTTTAGCCCATTCATTATTCTAAATAGACCTTTATCATTCAAATTTACAAATAAGTCTGTTTGCAAGTGTTGATCGCTTGGTTTAAAACAACTGAAAATATTAAATAATTATATTAATATATTATTAAATTAATGAATGAATTTTACTTTAATAGAGCCTTTAATATCTTTCTTAAATATTCATCTTTACAAACGGTTGATGTAGCAATTATATATTCTTCGCATATATTCTTTAAGTTATTTTTTGCTGTTGATGATGTCGTTGTCGATGACGTTGACATATTTAATTAATTTAATAAACTATAATTATAGTTATAATAAAACATATAATAATTATTTAAAGCATACATAAATGCATATATAAATATAAGCAATTAAAGAAAATAAAGTAAATAAATATTCTGCAATAAACAATACAAAAAATATAAACAATATAAGACAATAAACAATACAAACAATATAAACAATATTAAATATTAAATATTAAATAAACAGTATAATCAATATAAAACTTTTTTAATTTTCAAACCAATAATATATAATCAATAATAAAACTTAATTAATATTCTTTATGTTCCTACAATTAGCTATTAACATATATAAATTTAACAGATTGATACTCGACTTATCTTTAAGATCAAATTCGCTCTTGTTATCAAAATTTATATATCTTTCTTTATTTTCCTCAAAATGTCCTTTTATTCTATTTTTTATTATTATCATTAAATTTGGTTTATATATTTCATCATCACTACCGTCATTATTATTAATACCAATACAAGAATAAAAGAATTTCATTATGCTATAATATATCATATTTGTTTTTTTATTTTCTATTATCATTATTGGAGCTATTTCTTTCTTTTGTTTATTTCTTAGATAAAATAGATATAATGTTGCTATGATAAAAAATAATCTCTTGTTGTTTTTAATTAGCTGATATAAATATGGAGGTATAAATCGAATAATATTTAATAATTTATTTAGAAGCTCTTTTGTGAATATGTTTAGAATAGATAGACCATCTTTGAAAATTTCTTTATTCATTTATTTGAAATTATAATATTATAGTAATATATTTTAGAAATAGAATTATAATTAAATTGTTTATTGTATTAAAGTTTAGAAATATAATATATTACTTTAATAAAGTATTATGATAAAACACTAGTTCACTAGTTTTAAAATTGTAGTTTGTTATAGTCAACGATAATGCTATATTATTAATAAACATTTTTTAAATATAACATTACATTTGGATATTATAACTCACTTACCT